>Ga0180435_10005031_pt1 | contig 12916 bp, 12 predicted proteins | sample SS_ome_3_FD_132467 | JGI IMG/M metagenome (GOLD analysis project Ga0180435, IMG submission 132467) | Hypersaline lake sediment archaeal communities from the Salton Sea, California, USA - SS_3_S_1 metaG | ecosystem: Environmental > Aquatic > Non-marine Saline and Alkaline > Hypersaline >... | reverse complement strand
TGGATTTGGGGGCGGTGGAGGTGCTCTGCAAACCCGGGTCGGCTTACTCCACCAGTGATATTTCCCGGACCCTGGTCCGGGCCATTCGGGTGGCGGCCAAGGCCCAGGTCCGCCAGCCTGTACCGCGGGCAGCCGGAACACCGGCGCCGGAACCGTTGAACACCTCGCGCCTGCTTACCACCACCACCCATAAGATCGTCGCCATCGGCGCCTCCACCGGGGGCACCAAGGCCATTGAGGCGGTATTGCGGCAATTGCCGGCCGGGTTTCCGGGAACCGTGATTTGTCAGCATATGCCCGAAAAATTCACCACATCCTTTGCCCAGAGGCTGAACACCATATCCCGGCTGGAGGTGCACGAGGCCCGGGATGGCGACCATGTAGTGCCCGGCACGGCCCTGATTGCGCCCGGCAACCAGCATATGCTGCTGCTGCGCCGGGGGGGCAACTATCTGGTGCGTGTCAAAGGCGGTCCGCGGGTTTGTTACCAGCGGCCCAGCGTGGATGTATTGTTTCAATCCGTGGCCACCCATGCCGGCCGCAATGCCGTGGGCGCCATTCTGACCGGAATGGGCAACGACGGTGCCCAGGGGCTGCTGGCCATGCGCAGGGAGGGTGCCCATACCATTGCCCAGGACGAAGCCACCAGTGTGGTTTTCGGCATGCCCAAGGAGGCCATCGAAGCCGGGGCGGCCGCGGAAGTGGCCCCGTTGGATCGGGTGCCGCGGTGCATTTTAAAGGCTCTCAATAAATCATCATCCTGAATGGAAACCGGCCATGACCGATCTCAATCAAATACTCAGCATCGGCAAAAGCGCCCTTTTGGCCCAGCAGCGGGCAATCCAGACCACCAGCCATAACATCGCCAACGCCAATACGTCGGGTTATACGCGCCAGCAGGTGAACCTCTCCACCCGGCCGCCCGTACTCACCGCCGCCGGCATGTCGGGCACCGGCGTGCAGATCGTCTCCACGGAGCGGATATTCGACCCCTATGTGGATGCCCAGATTGTGGATCAAAACGGGGCCGTGGGCCAGTGGGAAGCCATGGACCAGACCCTGGCCCAGGTGGATATCATCTTTAATGAAACTGAAGGCGGGGGTCTCAGCAGCGCTTTCAGCGCCTTCTGGGGGGCCTGGCAGGATCTGGCCAACAACCCCGGAGGGGCCGCCGAACGCCAGGCGCTTCTATCCCAAAGCGGCATTCTGACGGACAATTTCAATCAGATGGCTGAAGATCTCAATCAGATCCAGACCGACCTGACCACTCAGATCGGTCTGGCCGTGGGTGAGATCAACGATATGGCCCAGGAGGTCGCCGACCTCAATGACAAAATTTTCCGTGTGGAATTGACCGGCCAGAACGCCAATGACCTCCGGGATAAACGGCAATTGCTGCTCAACGACCTTTCCCGCTCCATCGGCGTCGAGGTTACCGAAAACGGCAGCTATGCCGAGGTGAGCCTGGGGGGCCAGCCCCTGGTGGAGCATGACCAGGCCTATACCCTCAGTTTCAGCGACCCTGATTTTGAGATCGACACTCCCGGCGGCCCGGTGAGTGTACCGGCCGGGAGCATCAACGGCGGTGAGGTCGCCGGCTGGCTGGCGGCCCGGGATACGGTCATTCCCCAGTATCAAACCCAACTCGATGCCCTGGCCGCCGGGCTGATTGCCGCGGTGAATACCCAGCATGCCGCGGGCTACGGCCTGGGGGATGACACGGGCGGAACCAATTTTTTCAGCGGAACGGGCGCCGCTGATATTGCCCTTAACGGGGCCATTGTTGCCGATCCCAACTTGATTGCGGCGGCGGGTGACCCGGGAGGCTTGCCCGGGGACAACCAGAACGCCCTGGCCATTGCCGACCTGCAGTTCGCCCAACTTCTCAACGGCGGCACCCAGACCCTGGACGAAGCCTACCAAAGCCTGGTGGTGGAGGTGGGCAGCGACGCCAGCCAGGCATCCGCACGCCTGGATAACGAAACCGCCCTGGAAAACCACCTGTTCAACCGGCGCCAGGCCATCTCCGGGGTGTCCATCGACGAAGAGACCATCAATCTTTTGAAATTTGAGCAGGCCTACCAGGCGGCATCGCGAATAATCACCACCGCCGATGAAATGTTCGCAACCCTGATCGGTATGATTTAAACCGGCCTTTAAGCCGCATTCAGGGGAGGGAAAAACCATGCGTGTAACTGACCAACAAATTTTCCGATCCACCCAGAACGATGTGCTCACAGCGCGCAACCGGCTCTTTGAGGCCCAAAAAAAAGTGGCCACGGGCCGCAATATCAACGCGCCTTCGGATGATCCCATCGGCATGAAAAAGGTTTTGGGCTATGAAAGTTCCCTTATGTCCATTACCCAGTTCGAACGCAATATCAACTTTGGCAAATCCTGGATCCAAACCGCCGAGCAGAGCCTGGCCCATGCTGACGAACTCTTGACCGAAGCCCGGGATATAGCCATAAACCAATCCTCCCAGCACTTTGACCAGGATACCCGCGACAGCGCCATAAAAATCGTGGAAGGGCTCTATGACCAGCTCATGGATATGGCCAACAGCCGCCTGGGCGGCAGTTTCATCTTCGCCGGATACAACAATGAAACCCAGCCCTTTGAGCGGGACAGCGATTACAATATTACCTATACCGGGGACGACGGTGCATTGGGCCTGCGCATCAGTGAAAACAGCACCATCAGCCTCAATGCCAACGGCGAGGAGATCTTTCAGATCGACGACCCCGGCGGCGGGGCCCCCATCAGCGTCTTCGATTTGCTCAGGGATTTGCGCACGGCATTGCAAAATGATGATCTGACGGGGATCCAGGACCAAATCCCCCTGCTGGGGGTAGTCAAAGACCATCTGCAGGATGTGCGCGCTGAGAATTCCGGGCAGCATCTCCGGATGGGAATGACCGAAGCCCACCTGTCCAAAGTCAGGTTGAACGTCGAAAATTCCTTAAGCGACCTCCAGCAGGCCGACATGGCGTCCGCCGTCCTGGAGCTTCAGATGGAGCAAACCGCTTATGAAGCGGCGCTATCTGCAGCCTCAAGGGTGTTTCAGCAATCCCTGCTGGATTTTCTGAATTAGCAGCCATGGAATTCAAGTTCCTGCCGCATTGCGTGCTGATGCTAGCCGCGCTGATCTGGGGTGATGCCCGGGCCCAGGACGCCGGTGAACTGGCGCGGCTGAAAAAGGCCGGTATCAGCGACACGACCCTGGCCCTGATCATCAAGGAAAAGATCATACCTACCCAGGCCCTTTCCGTGGATGAAATCATTAGCCTGAAACAGGACGGGATGTCCGCGGACACCCTGGCCCTGATCATCCGCAGCGCCTCCTTCATGGGCCAAAACACCACGCGGGTTTACGGGGACCTTACCCGCACTATAGAATCCCTGTCGGTGAACGATTTGATCCGCCTGAAAGCGGCCGGTGTGTCGGATGAAGTCCTCCGGTCGGTGGTGGTTTATCGCTCCGCCGAAAGCAGCGCCGCAGATAAGGCCCGGGCCTGGGAGATGCTGAAAAATATGGACATTACGCTGCTTCTCAAATAATCTCGGGACAATACCTGATAACCGCCAGCAAATAGATTCCAGGGTGCGTGGGTGCGAAACACAGCAGAGAAGGTCGAGCCGGTCAATTATTTTCTTGAACCGGGGCATATCTATGCACCGTCGGAATCCACCAATATTTCGGCCGTTCTCGGCTCAGCGGTTTCGGTCTGCCTGTTTGACCGCAAACGCAAAGCCGGGGGCATGAATCTCTACCAACTGCCTATCACCAAAGACCCCCGCCGGGCCACGGCCTGTTATGGCAATGTGGCCATCCTGGCCCTTCTGCGGATGCTTAAGGAACACGGTTCCCAGGACAAACATCTTGAAGCCCAAATTCTGGGCGGCGCCAATCCGGGCCAAATCAGCGGCCGGGATGTGAGCCGGGACAATTGCCTGGTGGCCCGTAAAATTCTCCTGAAAAAACGAATCCCCATCGTCTCGGAAGACACCGGGGGACGACGGGGACGCAAAGTGGTATTTCGCACCGATACCAGCGAGCTGATGGTGATGAAGGTTGCCCAGCTGCGCAAATCTGACTGGTATCCCTATCCGGAGCGGCGCTAGACACACGGTTCCCCGGATTTTATCTCAAAAAAAGATGCACCGCAGAGCCGCTAAGGGTTCGCGCAAAAAGTGTATTTCCTCAGGCAGCAAAATCCATGCATCACTTTGCGTACTCGGCGGCTTGAGTGCAGCGGGCGGGTGAAAAAATTATATATCTTTAGATTTACCGACAGGCGGCCTAGGCCGCCAGGTGGAATTCCCCGTCGGCAATGGTGTTGATGATCCTGTGCACCTGCCCGCTGGTCAGGTTAATCTTATGCATCTGCTCCGCCAGCTGGTTGGAGCCGGGAAAACCGGCGGTGACCCCCGGAAGGAACCGGGAGAGCAGGACATCGGCCACATAGACGATGCTGGGCAGGGGCTGGTTGCGGATACGGTCATCATCCGGCTGGTGGTGATAACTGATGGCCTCGGCAAAAGGCCGGGCAAAATTCCATTTCCTGGCCAGGAGCCTTCCCGCCTCGGTGTGGTCCATGCCCAGGATCTCCCGTTCCGCCCCCAGGAAATCGACCTTGCCCTCACTCAATCCACGGTAAAAGCTGGGCATGACGTTGTGGATGTACTGATCCAGAACCACTTTGCCGATGTCATGCAGCAGTCCGGCCAGGTATGCCAGCGCCGGTTTGACAGTGCCTGTCATTTCAGCAATCTGCTCACACAAAATGGCTGTTTTTCGGGCATGGTGATACAGGCCGCCCCGACAGAGGGAGTAGCCGCCCTGGGTGTTCTGGAACAATCGCTGCACCGCCGCGGATACCACCCATTTGATGATCATATCCTGACCCAAAAGGAAGACCGCATCTTCGATGGTGCCGATCTTGCGCTGCCGCTGATAGAGCGCCGAGTTGGCCAGTTTCAACGTGTGCGCACTAAGTACCTGATCCTTTTTCAGGTCCTGGGCCATGTCCGCCAGGGCGTACTGTTGATCCTGGTAATCGCGCAGGATCTGCAGGGCAATTTGGGGGATGGGTTCCAACTGGTCCAGGATGCGGGCCAGTTCTCCGAATTCAACGGCCCGGCATCTCTGGGAGCGGTCCGGGGCCAGCCAGTCTCCGGCCCGGATCTGGACCTCGAACCGCTGCATATTGAATTGCAGGCGGTATCCCCATAGTCCGCCGGTCTGGGATTGCTCCACCGGGATTTGGGTTTTTTGCATAAATTTCATCACATGCTCGCAGGTGCGGCCGCCAATATCGAGATCAAGATCCTGGGCGCTTAAGTTGCCGACCAGGGCCCCGCCGGCGATCCGGGCCTTGATGTTTGCCGGATGGGCGCCCTTGCGGCACAATGCGTCGTAAAAAAGCGGCAGGCCGGTGGTGGCATACCGTTCCGGTGTCAAATCCATGTGCACCGGTTCCGGTAAAAGAATGTGGTGGAGACCGCCGATGGCATTGGGGCGGTCATATAAAACCACCCCCACACAACTGCCCAGCATGGCATCCAGAATCACCGGCGCGCTGGCACCCACCTTAAAGCTTCCCGTTGATACGTAAGTCTTCTTCATAGTTATATTGCTTTATTTGTCTAAGGACCGATCCACCATAGACCGATCCCCTCCTTGCCAATGCCACCCTGTGCGAATCCGGAAAAGCGGTTATAGGAGAAACGAGACAGGTGGCATACCCTAAGTGGTATATCGGTATCTTGGGTATAAACCTTTAATTTCCCAAAGGGATCAGGTCTGCATTGATGAAATACAGCGGATTGAAATTAATAGTCAAATGTAGATCTCACCTTTATCCGGTCCTAAAGTTTTCGCTATCCGGTCCTAAAGTTTTCGCCGCTGCCCGCCGATAATTGGATTGAAACAGCCACGCTAAGATCACAACTGAAGGGCGGTAAGCCATGAAAGCGAAATTACTGTTTTTAGCCTGGAGCATCTATCTGTGGCAGGGCATCCAGACCCGGGAGCCCCTGCAACTTTTTTTTGCCATTTTTTTCCTGTTGCTCCACATCGGAACCCTCTGCCATAATTGGGAACTGCGGGCGGAAAAGGCCAAGGCGGCGGTTGATAAACCCCAATAGTTTCCATGGGCGTGCAATGAACCAGTTACATGACCGAAAACAGACCCCGCAGGGGTGTTGCGGCGGGAAGTCCCGGGGTCAATGTATAAAAACAGGCGGTTTTTGGGATAGGTTTTTACCGGTATTAGGGCGGGGGTTATTGGTCTGGCTGCTGATCAGCGTAATGCCCTTTGGCGCCCGGGGGGCCACCATTATCCTGAAAAACGGCACGCGGCTGGAAACGCCGAAGTTGTGGGTTGACAATGCCCAGATTCATTTTGTGCTGGATGGACTGCCGGCGGTAATTGCGCCCAAGGATATTGCTGAGCTGATAGACGCCCCTTCTGCGGTGACCCTGGCCCTGGCCAAGCTTTCCACTGAACCGGCCCGCAACAAACCCGCAGCGGCGCCCCCCAAGCCCCCTTCCCCGCATTTGCCGGCCGGGCCGGCGGAGGCCCCCGCCCATAACGGGGGCGACAATTCCCTTGGGTTCCAGGATTTGACCTGGGATACGGGTGTCGCCGATCTGCCGGGATTGGAACAGTTTGATATTGATCCTTCTTTCGGGGGCATCGTGCTGTATAAACGGCCCTCGGCCGGGATGGATTTTGGTGCCGCCCGCCTTACGGAGGCCCTCTACGGTTTCTGGCGGGAGCGATTTTATACCGTGAGCCTGCTGGTGGCCGGAAAAGACCAGTTTGAAGCCTTGAAAGCGGAAGCTTTCCGGCGCTTCGGCCCCGGCATCCGCAGCGATGAGGTCCGGGAGGTTTATGTATGGTTCGGCAGCGCCACGGATCGTATGCTGGAGTTCGATGCGGCTAATGAGTTGGGCTTGCTCTGGATGCGTTCTGCAGAGTTAAACGAAGAGGTGGCCCGGGCTGTGGCGGTGAATATCAATGGGCCGCTGGTGCCCTGAGGGGGACGTATTCCTTAAAATATTCCAGGGTTTTAAGTTACATGCAAAAATGCCCGCCGACCCTTCCGGGGCGGCGGGCATTTTTTGTGTCTTTCCCATGGGCAGGCATGGGATTCGATTTTTATAGTGGTTTGCATAAATACATTTCGAATACCGAATACCGCTTCAATTATGCCAGGGAGTAGGGGCGGGTTTGAAACCCGCCCCTACAAAGCTAATAGCTTGCAGTGAAGACCACAAGCAAACGGAACGTTATTCTGACAACCGCCCTGTTATTCATCCCGGCACGGGATCAGTCATCTTTGCCGACCTCATATTTGAAGGAGAGGTTGACCCGGGCGCGATAAGCCGCCACTTTCCCGTTATCAATCTTCATGTCGAGTTTCACAATTTCGGCGACACGCAGGTTGGACAAACTCTGGCCGGCGGTTTCCACGGCCGCCTTGGCCGCCTCTTCCCAGGATGTGGGACTGCTGCCCACCAGTTCGATAACCTTGTAAATGCTGCTGCTCATTTCGATCTCCTTTCATTGGAGGTAATGCATCCGGCCGGCGGCCGGCGCTAGAGGGCGCCCGGCATAATGCCATCCGGGCGGTTCGCTCAATATCCTGAGTTTAATTCGCAGGGGAGCGAATTTATTTGCGGTTAACCCGACCCTGCGTCGGAGGTTTGCGCCGTTTGCTGTGCGCTAGGGATTTAATTCGTCCGGGGCAGCATGGTGCCGGGCTGCTGAAAGGAAAAAACGCGGAACATCAATCACTGGGATATGGCGATCCATCCGCCGCAAATGATGGGCAGGGGGGTGAATTTGCTGATTTCACTGTTTTCCCCGGGATATTTTTAAGCTATAGGATAGCGCGGGGCAAGTCAAGCCGGCAGGGATGTCAGCGGCAGTATCCCCATGGGTTGGCTGGCGGGTGTGATAAACAGATTGTGCCTTGGAAAGGGAGGCGGCTATCCAGGTTCGGTCATCTCAAGGACTAGGGGCGCTGCATGTGGCGGTGCTGTTATTCGGTGCAGCCGGTCTGTTTGGAAAATTCCTGGACCTGCCCGCCATCTGGATCGTGTTCGGGCGTTGTGGGTTTGCGGCCCTGGCCCTGGGCGGCGTTCTGGCCCTCGGGCCCAACCGGTTTTGGCGGCTTTCCCTGCGTGAAGGGCTCTTTTTCCTGCTGCTGGGGCTGATACTGGCCTTTCACTGGGCGGCTTTCTTCCATACCATCCAGGTTTCCAGCGTGGCCCTGGGGGTGATCACTTTTTCCACCTTTCCGCTCTTCACGACACTGCTGGAGCCCTTTTTTTTCAAGGAGGCCCTGCGGCCCGGCGACCTGCTGGGCGCGCTGGTCATGCTGGGGGGCCTGATCCTGGTGTTGCCCGATTTTCAATGGGGCAGCCGCATCACCCAGGGGGTCTTCTGGGGTACGCTCTCCGGATTCAGTTTTGCGCTCTTATCCGTGCTCAACCGCTGGGGTGTCCAGCGCCGGCCGGCCCTGGCGGTCACTTTCTACCAGACCCTGGTGGCCGCCGTTGTGCTGTTGCCGCTGGTGGCGGGGCAGCACCGGTTTCCCGATGCCGGGGAACTCGGGCTGCTGTTGATCCTGGGCGTGGTATGCACAGCCCTGGCCCATTTCCTGTTTGTCTACAGCATGCGTACGGTTTCGGCCCAGTTGGCCAGCATGGTGGCCTGCCTGGAAACCGTATACGGCGTAGTCCTGGCCTTTTTTTTCCTGGGCGAGGTACCTGCCCTGCGCACCATGGCAGGCGGCGCCGTCATCCTCATCACGGCCCTGGGGGCCATCCACTACCGCCGCCGGCCTGACGCGGAATAAGTTTCCGCCCAAATTGCCGACCTGGAACAACCTTATACTGGCCAGGCCCATTTGCGTGGATGGTGTTGGTAAGAGGGCCTATCCCGTGAGGTAACAGGCGTCCGGGGCCGGATCACCGGGCTGCCAGGTGCGGATCTGGATCTGGCCGGGAAAGGCGTGGGGTTTATAGATGGATTGTCCGGAAAGGACCCTGAGGCACTCCTGGATGCCTTCCGTCATGGTGGGGTGGGGGTAGAGCGAGTGGATGATATCCCCCAGCCCCTTCTTCTGATCCATTAAGAGCGCAATGGCCATGATGGTGGAGGAGGCCTGGGGGCCTGCGGCGCGCATGCCCAGGATACGCTGCTCGGCATCGTCGCTGATGATGATTTTTACAAAACCGGCCGTCGAGCGCATGGCGATGGCCCGGCTGAGCAGGGAGTTGGCATAGACGGCCACCCGATGGGGAATATTTTGCTTCCGGCAGTTTTTTTCATTAAGGCCCACGGCGGCCACCGGGGGATGGAAAAACATCACCGTGGACATGTTTTGGATCTCCAGGGGTGCGGCGGCCTGATGGAACATATGGTTGACTGCATGGCGGGCCTGGGCCTCGGCAATATTGACCAGGGCCGGATGGCGGGTGACATCGCCGGCAGCGTAGATGTGGTCCCGGACCCGGCAATGGCCGTCCACAGTCAGGTACCCATGGGCATCCGCCATGATGCCGGCCTGTTCAAGGCCCAGGGCCGTCAGGTCCGGACAGCGGCCGACGGCCACCAGGGCTGCGTCGGGCCGCAGAGTCCGCGGGGGCCCTTGGGCCGACTCCAGGACGGCTGCCAGCCCCTGGTCCCGGGGAGTGCATTTGCGGATCTTGGCCGAGTGGTGGATGGTAACCCCTTTGCGGCCCAGGGCGTTGCCCACAAAGATACTCAAATCCTCGTCTTCATAGGGCACGACATGCTCTTTATGGTCGATGAGATCGACCCGCGTGCGGCCATAATTGGCAAAGATGGTGGCGTATTCGCAGCCGATGATACCGGCGCCCACGATCATCAGGCGGCGGGGGAACTGTTTCAGCTTGAGGATGGTGTCGGAGTCGAAAACGCGGTCCCGGACCATGGGAACATCGGGCAGGTGACGCGGTTTGGAGCCCACGGCAATCAGTACCTGGTCGGCGGTGATGGTTTCCTGCCGGCCGTCGGCATAGCGGATTTGGATTGCATGGGGTGAAAGGAAGGCGCCCCGTCCGGGCTTCCAGCTCAAGGCGCCGGGGCCGTTCCAGCAAGGGGATGTATAGGCTTTGATCTGGGATTTCATCTGGGCTTGTTTTTCCCGCACCGCCTGGAACACCGACTGACGGACCTCGGTATAGTCCACCTGCACCTGGCCGATATGGTAGCCGCGATTGCTGCGGGTGGCCACGTAATAGTCCTTGGCCAGTTCCCACATGGTTTTGGATGCCAGGGCGCCCCACATCACGCCTGCCCCGCCGATTTCCCCAGGCTCCACAATACAGACCCTGCGTCCTGCGTCCAGGGCGGCCGTGGCCCCGGCAAAGCCTGCCGGCCCGCAGCCCAATACACAGAGATCATATTGCCGATGGGATTTGGTCATGATGGGGAACCTTCTTCGAAGTATTGCACCCGATAGGTTTCCACGATGAGTTCTCCTGATTGCCAGGCCTCGGCCGCTAAGCCCGCCTTCCGGCAAAGATGGGCCAGGAACTCCTCGGCCCGGGGCAGCTGCTCCCAGACCTGGGGCAAAAAGGTTGCGCCGGCCCGGCCCTGGCGGATGATGACGCCGTCCTCACGGGGACTAAGCTTGCGGATCAGATCCTCGCCATCCGCATAGGCCAGGGGACGGGGAGCGGACAGGATACTGACTTCAATGTCTATCCCGTTGAGCTCGGCGGGGCGTAACGGCGGAAAACGCGGGTCCTGGAAAGCGGCGTTGGCGGCGTTGCGCCGGACATCCTCCTTCAGCGGGCTGGTGGCCTTAAGGCTGCCGATGCAGCCCCGTAAACGGCCGGCCTTTTTTAGCGTGACAAAGGTCGCCCGGGGTTCGTCGAAAAGCGGGTCGGCCAGGGATTCGCTGATTTTTTGGGCGTACTGCGCTTCCACGGGTTGGCCCAATTCCCCGGCGATGACCTGACGGGCCCAGGCCACCAGCACGGCGCCCTGGCGGGCGGAGACCGGTTGGGATGGTGCGGGTTGCGGCATGGTTAATCCTGTTTTGCTGCAGTGGGTGGAAAAAAGGTTCTAGTGAACTGATTTTTGACTATCCCGGCCGCGGGGTGCCTGTCAAACGGATTTACCGGCGGCGGTAATTTCCGGGGTGCCGCCGCTGCCGGGGGCGGGGAGCCGTAATCGATGGGTAATACAGCGCGGCAGTTCCCGCGGGTGGTGGGTGACATAGATCAACTGGCTGCCGGCGGCGATGCGGTCCACCTCCGTCAGCACCCGGCGGCGGTTGGCCGCATCCAGTCCCTGGCAGGGTTCGTCCAGGATGAGCAGCCGGGGTTCCTTGACCGCGGCCCGGGCCAGGAGGACCAGCCGGCGTTCCCCGTGGGAAAGATGGATAAAGGGGCGCTGCGCTAATGCTTTAAGGTTGAGACGCCCGATCCAGCGGCGGGCCTGCCGCTGCTGTCCGGCAGTGGCCCGGCGGTACAACCCCAGCGTGTCGAAAAATCCCGACAGGACGACATTAAACGCGCTGATGGGTTTGCGGTAGCGCACCTGCTGATCAAAAGAGACCATGCCGATGCGCTGTTTGATTTCCCAGATGGACTCCCCGCTGCCCCGCCGGCGGCCGAAAAGATGGATGCGGTTGGCATAGGCCTGGGGGTGGTCCGCCGCCACCAGGGCCATCAGGGTGCTCTTGCCCGCACCGTTGGGTCCCACCACGGCCCAGTGTTCCCGGGTGCGCACCGTCCAGTTAAGATCGCGAAAAACCACGGTGGGGCCGTAACGCACGGTGACATCTGCCATGCGGATGACGGCCGGGCGCCGGCTGGGCAGGGCGGGGGCCGGGGCGCCGGCCGGGGGGGGCGGCAACGCTTCGAAGGTGCCGGCGGGCAGGTCTGCAAGGCGTCCCTGGAATTGGTCGCGGCCTCTGTTCAATACCAGGGCATGGGTGATTCCGGGAAGCAGCTCTTCCTGCCGATGGGTGATGAGGATCACGGTTGTGCCGCGCGCCATGATGCGTTGTAGTATATCCGCGATGATCCGGCGGGCGGGTTGGTCCAGCCCGTCAAAGGGTTCGTCGAGGATAAGAATCCCGGGGCCGGCCTGCAGACAGCGGGTGATCAGCACCTTGCGCATCTCTCCGGTGGAGAGTTGCCGGATGCCCCGGGAGGTGAGTTGATTTTTCTCGAGATGCGCCCTAAAGGCCGAGATTTCGTCGTCATGCAGCGCTGCTGCCGGCGGGTCGGTAGCCAACAGGTCCCGGGTGCGGGTATAATCGTCATGGTTTCCGCTGAACTCCCGGGCCGGGTCGCGCTGGAATTCGCGGACCAGGAGTTGCTGGTGGCGCTCAAAGGAGATGTATCCCACCCGGGAAGGAGCCGCTTGACGGGTGTGGCGCAGAAGACGGCCCCGGACCACGGCCAGTTCACCGGCCAGTCCCCGGGCCAGGGACGTTTTCCCGGCCCCGTTGGGACCCAGCACGGCCCAATGTTCACCGTTGCGCAACACCCAGTCGAGATCCCGGATTACTCTCCGGTCCCGTAAACGGATGGATACCGCTTCAAGGCTGATCAGCCGGGGGTGGGAGCGGGAACGCACAGGGGTTGGTTTGACTTGGGACATGGCTGTGATATGTTGGGAGGGCTCGTAAATACCCGCCGGTAATTTGTTATGCTGGTTGTCAGCATAATGTTTCGATCTTTGAACCGGAACTTACCTAAGGCAACCACATCAGGGTTATGGAAAAAGAAAAAATCATCCAAATTCGACGATTCCTGGGTAAGACGCAAAAAGAGCTGGCGCAACTGTTGGGCGTTTCCCTGAAGGCGGTGCAGAGTTTCGAGCAGGGCTGGCGCAAAATCCCGGTGCATGTGGAACGC
>Ga0180435_10005030_pt1 | contig 12918 bp, 12 predicted proteins | sample SS_ome_3_FD_132467 | JGI IMG/M metagenome (GOLD analysis project Ga0180435, IMG submission 132467) | Hypersaline lake sediment archaeal communities from the Salton Sea, California, USA - SS_3_S_1 metaG | ecosystem: Environmental > Aquatic > Non-marine Saline and Alkaline > Hypersaline >... | reverse complement strand
CATGTCCGGCATGGGCGGCATGTCCGGCATGGGCGGCATGTCCGGCATGGGCGGCATGTCCGGCATGGGCGGCATGTCGGGAATGTCCGGCATGGGCGGAATGTCGGGCATGTCCGGCGAGGAAGGTTCTGCAGAGGCAGAAGACTCCTCGGGCAACTGACCCCCGCTTCCGGCGAAAGTTCCAGAAACAAAGGGGAGGGCGGTCTCCGCCCCCCTCGGCCAACAACCAAGCGAGCAAGCCCCCGATGAAACTGCTTGAATCTTTCCTGGCCTTGGTGACGGTCCTGTTTTTTGCGAGCACGGGCGTTTTGGCCCTGGTCTGGGTCGGTATCATCGGCGTCTCGGCGCTGACCCCGTCTCAGCAGGTGCCTGTTGCAACGGCGACGGTCGCAATCGACGCTGAAGCGCCCGCCGAAACGACCGATGCCGCGGCGGCACCCTCAGCCGCACCGGACCCCGTCGCCGACCCCGTCACGCCGGAACCGGCTGCCGTTCTCGTCAGTGCCGAGGCTGGAGGGAAGGTGTTCAGGAAGTGCCAAGCCTGCCACGATGCTTCCGCGGATGGCCGGGACAAGACCGGTCCGAACCTCTGGGGCGTGGTCGGCGGCGAGATCGCGGCCAGCGCGGATTTCAAGTATTCCGATGCCATGCAGGCGCGCGCCGGCGAGGCGTGGAGTCCGGACCTGCTCAAGGCTTACCTCGCCAAACCGAATGACGCGGTGCCCGGCACCTCGATGAGCTTCGTCGGCTTGAAGAAAGACGCCGACGTCCTGAACGTGATTGCCTATCTCGGCCAGCAATCCCCCGCCCCGCAGAGCCCGGCGGACCTTGGTCTCGTGGCCGGGGACGCGCCGGTGCCCGCCAGTGCAGACATGGAGACCTCCGCGGCAGAAGCCCCCGAGATCGAATACGATGAGGTGCCCTGGCCCGAGGGTGTGACCTATGCGAACGCGCCCGAACGGTCCGAGGCCGAGCGCCAGGCCGTCGCCGAGGCGGTGGCCGCGCTCGAAGCGCTGGTGCCCACCCTCGACTACGAGCGCGCGCGCTATCACGAGTTGCATTTCCCGCCCGCGATCGAGACGGCGAGCAACGAGGAATGCCTGGTTTGCCACCAGGAGATCCTCAGCCACGAACCGCGGGCGGTTTCGCCCGCCGGGGTGCCGATCGACGCGACGCTGGCCTGGTACCAGACCCTCGACACCTACGAGGGGCCGCAGGCGAGCTTCCACTACCGTCACCTCGAGAGCGATTACGCCAAGACGGTGATGAACCTCGAATGCACCTTCTGCCACAAGGGCAACGACCCGCGCGAGGAAAGCCCGGACATGATCCCGACCCGCGCCAACTTCGAGGCCGGCGCGTCGCCCGAATTCACCCTGCGCAAGATGGTGAATCCGACCGAGACCTGCCTGCTCTGCCACGGCGCCTTTCCGGGGCCGGAAGAGATCATGGGGCTCGGCGGACCCTGGCACGAGGTGCGTGTCGACATGGAGTGGCCGGAGGCGCCGAACGGCTGCATGTCGTGCCATGCCGAGACCTACCGGACCGTGCGCCACAACGTGGACTACCTGCATGCGCGGAACATCGAGGAATACGCCCGGGCCGGCTCGTCGGACAGCTGCTACGGCTGTCACGGCGGACGCGCCTGGTACCGGACCTCCTACCCCTATCCGCGCCACGAATGGCCGCTGATGGAAGACATGGTGGGCCCGGAGGCGCCGGACTGGGCGATCGGCCGTCCGACGGCCTCCGACCCCGAACACGCCCTGCCTTCGGCTGCGGAATGAGGACGAAAAGATGAAAGACCACACAGACACCGCATCCAACGTCTCGCGCCGCGCGTTTCTCAAGACCTCGGCAGCGATGGCAGGGACGTCGCTGGTGCTGGGGGCCGGGGCGAAGGAGGCCAAGGCCTTCGCCTACGAGCCCTATCCCACCGATGACGAGCTCGAAACCGTCGTGACCTCCTGCGCCCACAACTGCGGCTCGCGCCACATGCTGGTGGCGCACAAGAAGGGCGACGTGATCGTCCGGCTCTCGACCGACAACGGCGCCTACCAGGGCGACGCCTACGGCACCGACACCGAAGAGAAGCCGCAGTTGCGCGCCTGCCTGCGCGGCCGCTCCTACCGTCTGCGGCTCTACTCGCCCGAACGCCTGCTCTACCCGATGAAGCGGGTCGGCAAGCGCGGCGAAGGCAAGTTCAAGCGCGTCAGCTGGGAGGAGGCGCTCTCCGACATCGCCGAGCGGATGGTGTACCTGCGCGACAGCTACGGTCCGCAGACGCTGCTCGACCAATCCTATGCCGGTGCCTCTTACGGCGTCTTGCACAAGTCCGACCAGATCGAGGGGCTGCTGGGGCGCTTCCTCGGCATGTTCGGTTGCCGCACCTCGAGTTGGTCGGTGCCGTCCTATCAGGGCACGACGTTCTCGAGCCGGATGACCTTCGGCACCATCAAGGATGGCAACGAGGACGACGCGTTCGCGCATTCCAAGCTCATCATCATGTGGGGCTGGAACCCGGCCTACACTTTCCACGGCGGCAACACCTTCTACTACATGCGCATGGCCAAGCAGCGCGGCTGCAAGTTCGTTCTGGTCGATCCGCAATACACCGACAGCGCCGCGGCCTACGACGCCTGGTGGATCCCGATCAAGCCTGGCACCGATGCCGCGATGATGGCCGGCATGGCCTATCACATCTGGGACAACGGCTGGCAGGACCAGGACTTCATCAACCGCTTCGTCCAGGGCATGGACCCGGGCACGATGCCCGACTGGGCGCAGGGCCAGGAGAGCTTCTGGGACTACATCTCCGGCAACAGCGACGGCGTGCCGAAGTCACCGGACTGGGCGGCGGAGATCTGCGGCGTGCCGGCCGACGACATCCGCAAGCTCGCCGAGATGTACGCCACCACCAAGCCCGCGGCCCTGAAGGCCAGTTGGTCGCCGGGGCGGGCAGCCTACGGCGAGCAATACAACCGCATGGCGGCTGCGCTGCAGGCGATGACCGGCAATATCGGCAAGCTCGGCGGCTGCGCCGAGGGTGTGGGAAAGGCCTGGAGCGCCGAAGGCGTGGCCTATCCCTACGACGAGTTCGCCAATGTCTGGTATGCCTCGATCAAATCCGACCGCTGGGCGCATATCGTGCTGAACTACCCCAACGTGCGGCGCGAAGAGGCCGGGTTGTGGCCCCGCTCGGACCAGTGGGAGGGGGTGGTGCCGAACATCCGCGGCATCTTCTGGCAGGGCTCCGACTGGCTCAACCAGCTCACCAATATCAACAAGGAGATCGAGGCGATCCGCAAGCTCGACTCCTACGGCGAGGGCGAGAGCCTCTTGGTGTGCATGGATTCGACCATCACCCCCACCGGCATCTGGGCCGACTACCTGTTGCCCATCGCCACCCATTTCGAACGGCATGACGTGGCCCTGCCCTGGTACAAGGGGCATTACTACATCCACCGCCCGAAGGTGATCGAGCCGCTGGGCGAGTCGAAGTCGGATTTCCAGGTCTTCACCGAGCTGGCCTACCGGCTGGGCTTCGGTGAGCGCTACAACCCCAAGGCCACGCGCGACTATTTCGACTACCCCGACGAGGTCGACGAGGCCTATCTGTTCGATTGGTGGGGGCGGGTGCAGCGCAACCAGGGCGTGAACTGGAGCTGGGACGAGTTCAAGCAGCGCGGGGTGTACAAATTCGTTTTCGACGAGCCCAAGGTCGCCTTCAAGGACCAGATCAATTACGGCACGCCGTTCGAGACCCCATCGGGCAAGATCGAGATCCTGTCGACCACGCTGGCCCAGACCACCGACTGGACGCGCACGCAATACGGCTACTACATCCCGGCGATCCCGAAATGGATCGAGCCGTGGGAGAGCCTCAATCACCCGCTTACGGAGAAGTACCCCTTTCACATGATCACGCCGCATCCGCGCTGGCGGACGCATTCGATCTTCAACAACATCCCGTGGTTGAGGGAGACCTTCAGCCAGGAAACCACGATGAACGCCGCCGACGCCAAGCGCCTCGGTATCCAGACCGGCGACACCATCGAGGTCTGGAACGACCGCGGCAAATGCGTCACCCCGGTCTACGTCACCGAGCGCTGTATGCCCGGCGTCGTGGTGCTGCACGAAGGGGCCTGGATGGACGTGGACGAAAACGGCGTCGACCGCTCCGGCAACCCCGACTTCCTGACCGACGACAACCCGTCTCCAGCGGGCGCCTTCGCCTACAACACCATCCTCGTCGACGTGAAGAAGTCGGATCTCGCGCATCGGCCGGGATGGGATCAGCTCTCGACTGCGCGCAGCCACGTGTTCCGCCGCGATTTGTGAGGATCGGCAACCATGACCAACCAGATCGACAAGAAACGCATTCGCGAAAACGTCGACCGCATGAAGCGCGAGACCTACACGCCGGTGGTGCCCGACATGCAGATGGGTTTCGTCCACCACAACGTGGATTGCATCGGCTGCCGGGCCTGCGAGATGGCCTGCAAGGACAAGAACGGCCTGAACGCCGGTCCGCGGTTCCGCCGGGTGCAATACATCGAGGGGGGAACCTACCCCGAGGTCTTCGCCTTCAAGGTCAACATGTCTTGCAACCATTGTGCCGAGCCGGCCTGCCTGCCGGCCTGTCCCACCGGCGCGATCTGGAAGCGGCAGGACAACGGCGTGGTCGATATCGATTCGACGCTCTGCATCGGCTGCCGCAAATGCGAGGCGGCCTGTCCCTTTGGTGCACCGCAGTTCGACGTCGAGGAGAACGTGGTGAAGAAGTGCAACATGTGCATCGACGAGCTGGAGGCCGGCCGCGACCCCTACTGCGTGTCGGCCTGCATGATGCGCGTGCTCGATGTCGGGCCGATCGACCAGATCGCCGATGGCAGCTACGACACCAAGGCGGTCGGTCCCGCGGACGAGGTGGTGCGGCAGGTGAAATCCATGGCCGACCCGGAGCTGACCAACCCGTCGATCCGCTTCGTGCCGCATTCCAAGGGGGTGGCGGACGATGGCGGCGACTGAGACCGCGACGGCAGCCCGGAACGATCCGGACCGGCTTGCCCTTCTGGCCGACGTGCTGGACGTGCTGATCCGGTTCCACGACCGGGAGATCGACCGTGCGCTTCTCGACGGGCTGCGCCAGTACGACGTCATCGAGGGCCTCGGGTCTGCGCTCGTCTCGCGCGACAGCCGGTCGGCGGTGCGCGATCTGGCGGCGGCCCTCGATGTGTTGGGCTCGGCGCCGTCCGAGTCCGCCCTTGACGATCTCGCGGCGGATTTCGCCGATCTCTACCTGACCCACGGATTTCGAGTCTCGCCCAGCGGTTCGGTCTGGCTGACCGAGGATCGGCTGGAACGCCAGCTGCCGATGTTCGAGGTGCGCGATTGGTATGAGCACTACGGGGTCACGGTGCCGGACTGGCGCGTCCGGGCGGACGATCACCTCGTCCATGAGCTACAGTTCCTTTCGCACCTGTGCCGGATGGACGACGACGTCGCCGCGCAGGATGCCGGGCGCTTCATGGACCTTCACGTGCTGCCGTGGCTGCCCGAATTCTGCCGGAGGGCCGGCGAGCGGGTGAGCCAGCCGGTCTATGCCGCGGTGATGCAGATGACGCTGGCCTGTCTCGAAGAGCTGCGGGCGACGCTGGAAGACCGCACCGGTCGACTGCGCGAGGTGCGCGAGACCGGGCCGCTCGAGACCAGCCGCCAACCCGAACCCGAGCCGACCCCCTATATGCCGGGGGTGTCGGAAAGCTGGTGAGCGCCATGGACGACATGCGGTCAGAACCGGTCGTCCGGGACGGTATCATGATCCTGCCATTGGTGGCGACGGGCGAAACCGCCGCCACCGGCCAGCCGGCCGGACTGGACGCGCTCGAGGTCCTCGCCGGGGCCTATCTCGACGGTGTCCGCCGCGTGCTCGCCCTGGAGGGCTTGACCCGACCGGCATGGCGCGACGCCGCGCAGGCATTCAACGCGCTTCTGACATCGCGCGGGATGCCCCGCATGCTCCTGCGGGACGTCGACGCGCGATCCGAAGCCGCCCGCGCGGTCCGCGACATCTTTTCCGATATCGCCGTGGCCGATCGCCGCCGCCGGTTCCTTCGGTCCGCTACGAGGGTCGCGGAAAACGGCGAAGAAACCAGGCTCGCTACGGTGCAGGCGCGGCACGCCGACCGCAGTGGAGCCCTGTTCGCCGCGGCGCCGGCCATCGATCCGATGCGCTGCACCGGATGCGACGGGTGTATCCGGGTCTGCCCGGCCGGGGTTCTGACCTTGATCAAAGACGGATCGGGCGACTCGGTCTATGTGGTCGACGCTGCCGCGTGCGATGGCTGCGGCTTATGTGTAGACATATGTCCTGCTTCTGCGATCGGGGTCTCGAACTTGGCAACATCACCCGGCGAGATCACTTTGAAGAGCTGGACCTGCCCGAGCTGCGGTGTCGAGGCGCATGTCCCGAAGGTCCGCGACAACGGTGACGGCCTGTGCGACACCTGCGCGCGAACCGGTCACCACAAGAAGCTGTTCCAGGTTCTGCCATGAGACCGGCGCAGGAGCGGGGCGGCGTCTTGCATTGGGCCCGGCGACGCCTGCAACGGCAGCTCTCGCTGATCGCCGCTGCATCGGTCGTGCTCGCCTCCGGGCTGTTCCTGGTGGTGGTCTCGATGCAATACAAATCGAGCATCCTCGACGCCCATGAGCAGGCCTCGCTCAACGTCAACCTGCTGCTGCAGGCGGCGCTGGAAAACGCGATGATCAAACGCGATCTCGACGGGCTGCAGGATATCGTTGCCCGGCTCGGCCAGCAGGACAACGTGGCGGGCGTGATGATCGCCAATCCGGAAGGCGAGGTGCGGTTCTCGTCCTACCCGGACATGCTGTTCCGGGCGCTGGACGACAGCGAGTTCTTCGCAGCCGCCGACAGTGGCAACCGGCACGCCGGTTTCCGGGTACTGGAGAGCGGCGAGGAGGTGTTGCGCAGCATCAACCCGGTCCACAACCAGCCGCGCTGCACCGAATGCCACGGCGCGGTGGCCGACAACCCGATCAACGGGCTGCTGATCGTCGACTACGATTCTTCGGGCGTGCGCGCGACCGTCCAGCGCGGGGCGGCCCTGCTCGCCGCCCTGGGGTTTGTCGTGCTGCTGCTTCTGCTGGCCGGGCTCTGGATCGCGGTGCGGCGGCTGGTGCTCGCGCGCCTGAACCGCCTGTCGGGCACCGCCCGCGCGCTTGCCGCGGGCGATCTCTCGGTGCGCTCCGAGACCGGCGGCGCCGACGAGCTTGCCGAACTCGGCGCCAATTTCGACGAGATGGCGGACCGGCTCGAAGCCAACCTGCACGAGCTTCAGACCGCCCACGCATCGCTGCAGACGCTGATTGACGCCATTCCCGACGGGGTGCGGGTGATCGATCCGGAATTCCGCATCGTCATGGCCAACAAGGCCTATTGCCAGCAGATCGGCGCCGACCCCGACACCGTTGTCGGCCAGCCCTGCTACGCGTCGAGCCACAAGCGCGAAAACCGCTGCGTGCCGACGCTGGTGTGCTGCCCGGTCGACGCGATCCTGCGGCAGGGGCAGACGGACCTGACCTGCACTCACGTGCATGTCGACGATGCCGGCTCCGAGCTGTCGGTTGAGCTCTCCGCCGCCGCCGTCACCCTGTGGGTCGAGGGCCGCGAACAGCGCTGCGTCGTCGAGTCGATCCGCGACATGGAAACCGATCTGTCGATCTCGCACAAACAGCGCCTGGCCGAGATGGGCAGCCTTGCCGCCGGTGTCGCCCATGAGGTCAACAATCCGCTGTCGTCGATCGGCCTCGTCCTGCGGCAGATCAAGATGGAGGCGGACCTGTCGGAGGAGATGCGCCAGAACATTGAGGTGGCCGAGACCGAGATCGGCAATTGCCGGGCGATCACCGAAAGCCTGCTGCGTCTGTCGGCCCTGCCGCAGACCGAACGGGAACTCGTCGATCTGCGCACGGCGATCCGCGACACCGCCTCGCTGCTCACCTTCGAGGCCGAGCAATGCGGGGTGTCGATCGAGCTCGACGTGACCGGCGGCCCGCGTGTTCTTGCCAGGGACAGCGACATGAGAAACCTCGTGTTCAATCTCGCGCTCAATGCCATTCACGCCATGCCCGACGGGGGTACGCTTCGGATCGCCTGCCGGTCCGAGGGCGACTTGGTCCGGCTCGAGGTCGAGGACACGGGGTTCGGCATCCCTGAACGCGATCAGGACCGGGTGTTCATGCCGTTCTGGACCCGCCGGGCCGACGGCAGCCGGGGCCGCGGGCTGGGGCTGGCCATTTGCGCCTCGATCGTGAAAAACCTCGGTGGACGGATCGGACTCAGATCAAGGCTCGGTGTTGGAACATGCTTCACAATCGACCTGCCCAGCGCAGGAGAGGCAGCGACGTGAACACGACGAAACCCAAGCGGATCCTGGTTGTCGAGGACGACCGAAGCCTGAATGCGCTGCTTGTCAACCAGTTGCGGAAACTTGGCTACGAGGTAACCGGGGCACTGACCGGCGAAGAGGCCCGGGCCTGCCTCGAGAGCGTCACGCCGGATCTGATCCTGCTCGATATCCGCCTGCCCGACGCCAGCGGTCTCGATCTGCTCGTCGAGTTCTCGCCGCGCGCCCCGGTTATCACCATGACGGCCTACGGCGCGGTCGACCAGGCGGTCAAGGCGGTGCGAACCGGCGCCAGCGACTACCTCGTGAAACCGGTCAGCTACGAAGCGCTGGAACTGGCGATCGACCGCGTCTTCGAGACCGCCGAACTCAAACGCGACGTGGTGTTCTGGCAGCTCCAGGCCCAGCGCTCGGTGCAGAGCGTCCTGATCGGCGACAGCCCCGGAATGGCCGAGATGCGCGAGCTGATCGAGCTCTATTCCGCCGCCGGCTCCCCGGTGCTGATCGAGGGCGAATCCGGTACCGGCAAAGAGTTGGTCGCCCGGTTGATCCACGAGGCCAGCGAACGCTCGCAAGGCCGGTTCATTCCGATCGACTGTGATCCGTCCGAGGAAACCAGCATCGCGTCAGAGTTGTTCGGGTATGAACAGGGCGCGTTTCCCGGTGCCGAAACCCGCCGCGAAGGCATGCTGGAATTCGCCGACGAGGGCACGCTCTACCTGAGCGACATCGCGGAAGTGACGCCGGCCATGCAGAGCCGGATCCTGCGGGTGCTCGAAACCGGCAAATTCCGTCGGCTGGGCGGCGCGGAGGACGTGTCGACCAACGTCCGGATCATTCTCGGCACCAGTCACGATCTGTCGGCCATGGTCGACCGGGGACAGTTCCGCCCGGAGCTGTTCTTCCGTATCAACGCCTTCCGCATCAAGGTTCCGTCGCTGCGCAATCGTGACGCCGACACGATCGCGCTGGCGCGGTATTTCCTCGAAGCACGTGCGTTCCAGCGGGGTATGGAAAAGGTGCTCGCGCCCGAGACTCTGGAAGCCTTGGCCGACTACGACTGGCCGGGCAACGTGCGCGAATTGCGCAATGCCATCGAGCGCGGCGTGATCGTTTCCGGCGCTTCGCCGGCGATCCTGCCCGAACATGTTTCGCTGTCTCCGAATGCGCGCGCGGCGGACAGCCGATTGCAGGACGAGGAAATCGTGCTTCGGTTTGCGGAGGAACCGACGCTTGACGAGCTTCGTGCATCTTACCTGCAGATCCTGCTGGACCGACACGGCGGTAACCGCAGGCAGGTGGCCCGGATCCTCGGCATCAGCGAGCGCAACACATACCGGTTGATCTCGCGCCTGGAAGGCAAGGAGGCTTGAGTCTTGGCCTCGCCATTTCGCGGCAGGTACCCCGACCACGGCCGACGCACCGGCGCGGTTTTCGATGGACAAAGCCCCCGGTGCGGCGGCAGGATCGGCCTCGATCCAGAGAGTCCACCCGACACGCAGCCAGGAAAGACAGGCCGATGACCAAGATGTCCGACGCGATCGAGCTGCTGCGCGAGCTGGTGGCTTATCCCACGGTCTCGTCGGATTCGAACCTTGTGATGATCGAAAGCCTTGCAAATTGGCTTGAAACGGCCGGCGCGCGTGTCGAGATCCAACATGACGAGTCCGGGCACAAGGCCAACCTCTTCGCCACGATCGGGCCAGATCGCCCGGGCGGCATCCTGCTTTCTGGCCATACCGACGTGGTGCCGGCGGCCGGCGATGACTGGACCAACGATCCGTTCGAAATGGTCGAACGCGATGGCCGGCTCTATGGCCGTGGCACCTGCGACATGAAGGGCTTCATCGCTGCGGCGGTCGCGATGGCGCCGGTGCTTGCGCACAGTGCCCGCGAACGCCCGCTGCATTTCGCCTTTACCTATGACGAGGAGGTCGGCTGCCTCGGTGCCCAGTCGCTGGCCGACACGCTCGCAGCCCAGGGCGTGCGACCGCGCGTGGCGATCATCGGCGAGCCCACCAGCATGCGGGTGATCGAGGGCCACAAGGGTTGCTGTGAATACACCACCCATTTCGAGGGTCTCGCAGGGCACGGCTCAGACCCCGACAAGGGGGTGAACGCGGTGGAATACGCCGTGCGCTACGTCTCCCGCCTGCTCGAACTGCGCAAACCGTTGCGCGTGCGTGCGCCCAAGACCAGCCGTTTCGATCCGCCCTGGACCACGATCAACCCGGGCGCGCTGCATGGCGGCGTCGCCCACAACGTGATCGCCGACCGCGCCGAGGTGCAGTGGGAGATGCGGCCGGTCCAGGCCGCGGACGGCGCCTTCGTGCGCGAAGAGATGCGTCGCTACGTGCACGAACACCTTCTGCCCGAAATGCAGGCGGTCTGGCCCGAGGCGCGGGTGGTGACCGAGGTGATGGGCGAAGTCGACGGGCTCGAACCCGCCGACGAGAATCAGGCGCGCGACATCATGATGGAACTCACCGGCGCCAACAGCGCCGATCTCGTCGCCTTCGGCACCGAGGCCGGGATCTTCCAGAGCCTCGGCATGGATGTGGTCGTCTGCGGCCCCGGGTCGATTGAACAAGCGCACAAGCCCGACGAATACCTCGCGTTGAACCAGCTTGAGCAATGCCTGACCATGCTCGACAAGCTCGGCCCGAAACTCGCGGGCTGACCGGCCCTGCGGCATTTTCGCAACTGCAGCAAAAAACCGTGCAGATGCGGAAAAACCGGGCCGGTGTTTGTTCGAGGTCAAATCGCAACAATTGAATGTGTGGTCTAAGCCGCGGCAGAAACCGTGGCAAAGGCACCCGCCAGATGGCCCCAGATTCCGCCAAGACAACACCCTCACACCGCGCGCAGGCCGGGCTGTGCCGTGCCGCCCTCGGCGTGCGATCGAACCGGGAGGCCACCCGATGAGCGAGGCCTTCGCCCCCCTCAAGCTGTTTGCCACGCTCCTCGCGTTCTGGCTGCTGCTCAACCAGAGCCTCGCCGCCGGCACGCTCGCGATCGGCGTTCTGGTCGCCGGGGCGATCGTGCTGTTCTTCCGCTCGAGCCTGTCAGTGGTTTCCGGCCATCGGCTGACGCCGGAGGCGCTGCTCGCAACGCTTGCTTATGTCGGGTTCTTCCTCAAGGAACTGGTGAAGGCCAACCTGCGCATGGCCGCGTTGGTGCTCAACCCGCGCCTGCCGATCTCGCCTGCCATCGTGAAGGTCCGCACCCGTCTGACCGATCCGGCGGCGCGGCTGCTCCTCGCCAATTCCATCACCCTTACACCCGGCACGCTCACCGTCGAGATGCAGGGCGAGTGGCTCTACGTGCACTGGGTCGTCGCGCCGACGACCCGGCCGGCCACCGCGACCCGCGAGATCGTCAAGGGCTTCGAGCGTCACCTGGAGATCATGTATGGCTGAGCTCTTCCTCCTCCCGTCGGCCATTCTGGTGGCGCTCGCGCTCACCTTTGCGCTCATGCGCTTCCTCAAGGGGCCGCGCGCGCTCGACCGCGTTGTCGCCTTCGACGCGCTGACGATCATCTCGCTCACCGCCATCGTGCTGGCCGGATTGGTCAGCGGCCGCGCGATCTATCTCGACGTCGCGCTGGTCTACGCGCTGCTGTCGTTCCTCGGCGTGATCGTCGCGGCGCGCTATCTGGAAGGGGGTGAGGAATGACCGGCCTTCTCGACCTTCTCGGCGGGCTCTGCCTGCTCGGCGGCACCGCCTTTCTCGCGCTGGGCGGGCTGGGCCTGTGGCGCATGCCGGACACCTACACACGGATCCAGGCCGGCACCAAGGCGACCACGCTGGGCACGCTGCTCACTCTCGCGGGCGTGGCGCTGATCGAGCCCGGCTGGGCGCTCAAGCTGCTTCTCATAATGCTCTTCCTGATGTTCACCAACCCGCTGTCGAGCCAGGTGCTGGCCCGCGCCGCCCACCGCGCCGGCCTCGCGCCGGCGCCGCAGACCCAGGCCGACCGGCTTTCCGAAGACGAGGAGGGCGCCGCATGACTCTGCCGCTCCTCGCCACCTCTGGCTTCGCCCTCGCCATGCTCGTCGCGGCCGTCGTCGCGCTCGGCGCGCGCACCACAGCCGTGGCCGTGATCGCGGCGGGTCTGGTGAGCCTGTTCGCCTCGGTGCTCTTCCTGTTCCTCGCCGCGCCCGACGTGGCGATGACCGAGGCCGCGATCGGGTCGGGCCTCACCACCTTCCTGTTCTTCTTCGTGCTCGGACGCATCCGGCGGGAGGGCGGCGATGACCAGTAGGTTCACCCTGCGCAACGCCGCCGTGCTGGTGCTGCTCGCGCTCCTCGGCGTGGCGTTCTGGACGCTGGGCGCCGGCTACACGCCCGACGCCGAGCTCAACCGCACCGCCGCCTACTATGCCGAGAACACCGCCGCCGAGACCGGCGCGCAGAACATCGTCACCGCGATCATCGTCACCTACCGCGGGCTCGACACGCTGGGCGAGGTGACCGTGCTGTTCCT
>Ga0180435_10005029_pt1 | contig 12918 bp, 5 predicted proteins | sample SS_ome_3_FD_132467 | JGI IMG/M metagenome (GOLD analysis project Ga0180435, IMG submission 132467) | Hypersaline lake sediment archaeal communities from the Salton Sea, California, USA - SS_3_S_1 metaG | ecosystem: Environmental > Aquatic > Non-marine Saline and Alkaline > Hypersaline > Sediment... | reverse complement strand
TTTGTTACCTGGACCCACAAGACATCGATGGAAGTATACGTGAACGTGGTGAGTGAGGATCTCAAAACCGGGAAACGCAGGATATGTGCTTCGTCGTTTCTGACTTTTGTCGCAATCGATGAAGAGGGCCATACTCTGGAAGTACCGCCCATAGTTCCAGATACCGACTTCGAGAAAGAACTTCATCGGACTGCGCCGGCCAGATTCGAGAGACGTATGGAAAGAAGAAACGAATCCAAACAGCTGGCCGGGAAGTTCCCAATCAGGAGGCTATAGCTCAGCGCAATTAATCCTTCTGTCGGCGAAGCTTTGAACTGCAATCCTCCGTATGAGAGTTCTGTCCCGGTCTCGTGGGTACAGCTCTACCGATGCCTTCCCGCAAAAAGAGGACAGAACGATCCAGTAACTCGTTGACAACGCCTCGCTCAGTCTGTATGCTATGAGTATCAGCAAGTAATGAAGTGGTGGGGATAAGATGCCCGATACTCAGGACAGTCAGAGTCATACGGTAGAACTGACAAAGACTGGCAAGCAGTTCGCTCTCGAGGATGTGTTGAGAGCAGAGTCGTCCTATCCCTCCGTAAGTTTGCTGCCCCCTTCCACAGTCACAAGGTCTCGCGGCCACAACCTGCAACCCAGAGACATACTCACAAGAAGCCTTTGCCGCGACGAGCTATCGCGAGAGCTCGAAAGAAATCCAGTTCCGATACCTGCGGTCGGGATCCCAGCCTGTACCGATGTGTGTGATCTGATCCCTCAGGTTGCGGACATCGGTGCGTTTCACGGGGCCCAGGATCGATGCCGCTCGTTCGTGACTACTGGGTGTCAGATATAGTAGCCGGAAGGCATCGTTCTTCAAGCCATGTTGCGTGAAGAGTCATCGCAAGGCAAGAAACGAAGAGAGTAAAGCAGCCTAGTACCTGGGGATTGCAGTGCGTTCCGTTCAATCGACTCCGGGGGTTGGGTCTGAAGTGAGCGTTATGCGTGGTCGTTGCGCTTAGTTGGCTTCGCCCTCCAACTGCCGGAAACGGGGGATCTCCGGAATGCGTCTTTACGAACCGGGCTCTCGGAATCTGCCAAGCCTCAACGGCTGACAGGTCCACCAGGCATTTCTGCGACAGTCTAGACAGTCCTCGTCTGAATCTCTCGAACGGATGGAGAAGCGGTCCGTAATGCCAATCCTGTGTATATCGCACAGGACGTAGCGGACGAAGTTCAACAGGCGAGGCAACCGTAGTAGCCAAGACATACCAGGTCTCGCGGGCAATGAAGATTCCCGGGGAGCAAGAACCAGCTACGCACAATAGTATTACGGACTGGGGGAGGAGAGTTGGATTGCATCGTGGCTATCCCTGTGATCCACCGGAGACCGCATTCATGAGATAGAAAGAGCACCTTTGATTACACATCCTCGAGGTAACCTCAAACCCTACGAAAGGGAGAACGCTATGTCCAGTTCAGACAAGCGAACAGCGGCGACGACGGGTGCTCAGTCGCGCCCGGTCTACGCTGTAACGATCTTGATGGCGACGGCAGTATTGCTGGCGGTATCACTAGGCGCATTGACCGCTGGATCAAGTGTCAACCGCAACGAGACAAACTCGCGTTTCTTGCGAGATGTCAGTGTGACAACAGACGCCGGAATACGAGGATCTGATGATAGTTCTACAAGGATCCAATACTACTACGATGACACCGCCACAGTGGTGCGGATCTGGCCCCTGCCGCAAGACAGCTCGGATTGGTTTGCGGTGCGGTTTGATCAAGACGAACTCGAAGCATGTACTCTTACGACTGCCAGAGTCCTGTTGTATCGACCTTACATGACCGGCACGCCGGATCTGCAGATTGACGTATTCGAAGATGATGGCTTCGGTTTGCCGGGAGCACTCTGGGCGAGTAAGACCATCCCCTATGATTCTCTCCCTCCGGATAACTTCGGGTGGGCGGAGGTCGATTTTGCTCCTCAGGTCTTTGGCCCCGGCGAGCAGTTTCATATCGGGATGTCGACAATTGGCGGCGAAGGTGATACGCTGTTCGTCGTTTCCGATCTTGGAACCGGTCCCCATGCCGGAGAAGATCGATCGGAGGCTCGCTATCCCGGCGATGGTCTCTGGTATACGACTACCGCGCTGTACGGTCTCGACTATGTCTTCTTCGTTGAAGCGGATATGGCTTGCATCCTGTATAGCAGTATTTCCGGGTTCAAGTTTGAGGATATCAACGGCAATTCGGTCTATGAACCGGGGATGGGTGACGGTCCTTTGCCAGGGGTCGACATCTTCCTCCACGGTGTTCTGGACGCGGGTGGTACACTCGATCGCATGACGACGACCGACGCCCAGGGTGAGTACTGGTTTCCTAACATACCGGCGGGTGACTACTGGGTGTCTGAGGATCCGGGAACATATTATCAGACCTTCCCGACATCGGTCAGCTACTACATACCAAACTTCCAGTACAATGACTTCTTGTCGGGCTACGATTTTGGTAACGACACGATATGTGTGTACGCCTCATCCTTTGAGAGTTGTCTTGATGGTACCGACGATAACTTCGTTGGCCCGGAGTTCTCTAACCTAAGTCCGGGGTTGCTGACGTTCTTGCAGTCACTAGGCGGCTACATCGACGAGTTTGACCACCCGGCCGCGGATCAGGCGTTTGGTCATACGTTCGAGGATTGCTGGAATGAGCATTGTGTGGTTGTCGGCGGCTCTATTAGAGTAAAACTGCGCGGCTCGAACGGTGGCTGTGACAACGACTTCCTGATCCTCGGCGATTACAGCGCGGGTACCAACGGCGCCTTTTGGTCAGTAGGAACGAGTGATCTGAAATCGCTGGCAACAGGCGTTCCCGGGAGCACATTTGGTGTTGGTGACGTGGTTGACATTACCCTTGATCTGGCCAACCTTCCGGCTCACCCCTGGCGCCCGAACAATGCCCTGGCGGCCCTTCAAGACGGAAGCTTCGATATCGTTGTCTCGGACGATACCGAGGTGGATCTCATAGAGGTCTCTGTCGAGCTGTGTTGTACACCCCTAATCATCCAGGATGTCCACGACAACGCCTTTACGTTCAACGACGGCAGAACTCTGGTAGTTGAAGGCGATTTCACCTTCAATACAGAGGGACAACTTGTGTCCAGTATCGACGACTACCTCAGCAACCAGGCCATGCCGGCCAAGTCGGTGCTTTTCCTGAACGGCGACACCCTGACCGAGGATTGCTTTGGCGGCCGGGTCAGTCTCACCGGAAGTATCGATTCGATCGGGCTGAATCCTCATCCCTACAGACCGGAGGAGGACACGCTCCTGATCTTTTTCGATGTTCAGGGATACGAGTTGCTGAGCGAAGGGGATCCACGGTTTGCCGCGTCCGTCGCGCAGCCCGTGAGTGAAGATATAGTCCGCATCCCAGCTAGCGCAGAGAGAGGTGTTTGTAAGTTCGCAGTACTCCTGGTGGGAGGAATTGACCCCAACAACAACCAGGTGCGCGAGGCAAACGTGGTCAAGTTGTACTTCGAGAAGCTGACGCTCCACATGGGGTATGACCCTAGCGATGTCTACGTCCTTTTCTACACTGGTGACCCGAGTCCTTTTACGGGTGTAATACCTGCCTCCAGCATCTACGATGCCACCCTTACCACCTTGGACAATACCGTCCAGACTATTATCAACGATATGGCGAATTGCCGCAACTCCGGTGACAAATCGTCGTTCTTCTTGATGACTTACGGCGAAGGAGAAATCAACGGAGAAATCAACCTGCTGGGCACGAGCACTCTGCCTCTGCTTAACCTGTCTCTGCACTTCCGGGCCCTGCACAATGTAGGCTGCGAAGACGTGTACCTCGCGATGGGTCAAAACTACGCTGGCATACCGGCCTTGCATCTAAAGGTTGAGACCCCGTATTGGATCAATACAACCTATCCGACCAAATTCCGGGTGACTTCGAGTTCCCATGTGAACACCAAGTCCATTTCCACCGCAACAGGAGATAAGTACCTGGAGGGGCTGATAAACGAAATGGCCACGGGTGACAGCTTTGAGAAAGCCACAATAGAGGCCTGTACCGATTACTATGACGATCTGAAGTCGATACTCCAACCGACGCAGGACGAGCAAAACGCCATTGCCTCGGGGCCGATCGTGTGGCAGAGACACCGCTTCCAGGGAGCAAACACGTACAACACCATTGTCGGTTTCCCGGGCGGCAAGTTCGAGTTCCGGTTCTTTCAGGAGGAAGTCTCCACCTGGACGTGTGCCAATTCTAGACTGTGGGAGTTCAATTCAATTACCAATCTTTGGGACTATGTCCTTGACTGGAACTACAACATACCCGGATATGAACTGAACTGGCCGACCATAACTACCTACGAACCTGGAAACGAGTTGAGGACGGAGTGCATCGATCCCTCATCGACAGGGCTCTACGGGTTGGAGAGTCTGAACGATAACGAATACACCGTCACTACCTCCAGCCACATGTATCGAATTCAGTCGTGGAAGAAGGGTGACAATCTAGATTGCAGCACATCTCCCTCTAATGACAGCCTTTATGCCGGATTCGTAGTCGGGTGGGATGATAACTCGCCGCTAGAGTTCGCAGAAATTACGTCATCGTCCCACTCACTCTCCGGTCCCAACGACACCGGATTCAGTCTTGGTGAGATGCCGCGGCGACTGGGATCAAGCGGCGTGACCAATCTGGATGCTACCCTCGGAATCCCTATGTATAATGTGTTCTGGACGGACATGCAATTGATCCTGGATGTAGCTGAGGTAACTACTCCCGGTAGTCTGGCAATTACGCTTCCGGACACCGCGATGAGTGTCGTCACTTTGAACATCAACGATACTGGCGTGTACACCGTACCAATAGGCGCCATTCCGGACGGCTCGCTTCACACTATTACCTTTGACGCTTCGGGAACCGACTTTGCAGTCGACGCCTGGTCGGTGATATCCCTGATCGGCGAATCTTGTTGCATAATCCGTGGAGACATCAATCACGGTGGTTCCGGGCCGGATATCGCCGACCTGGTCTTTCTCGTGAGTTACATGTTCAGTGGTGGCGACCCGCCTCCGTGTATGGCGGAGGCCGATATCAACGGTGATGGTACCGGTCCCGACATCTCCGACCTCGTTTATCTTGTCGCTTACATGTTCTCGGGCGGCCCGGCGCCCGTGCCCTGTCCGTAACGGCACGCGCGCACTGAGAACTATATGCTACCGCCGCAGCCTCTGAGCTGCGGCGGTTTGTATCTGGTGGCTTCTGAACTTAGTCCCACAGACTTCGTGGGTAAGGGCGTGTGCGTCGGCTAAGCTTTCGCTCGGAAGACCATGGCGTAGATTACCGGTACGACCACCATGGTCAGCAGCGTCGCAAAGATCAGTCCGCCAATGATGGTAACTGCCATCGATGCAAAGAACGGGTCAAACAGCAGCGGAATCATCCCAAGAGCGGTGGTGAGAGCAGCCATCGCCACCGGACGAAGACGACTCACGCCCGAATCGAGCAGCGCCTGGATGATCGAGCTGCCTTGCTCCTGCTGCAGCGTTATCTCATCAATCAAAACGATCGCGTTCTTGATAAGCATGCCCATCAAGCTGAGGAAACCGAGCAGTGCCATGAACCCAAAGGGATTGCCGGTACCCAGAAGTCCCACAGTGACGCCGATCAAGGCCAGCGGAACACAGGCCCAAATCACGAAAGGTTTCTTGAGGGAGTTGAACAACGCAATGGTCATCAGGACCATCAGCAAGACAAAGAGTGGCAAGCCCGCCGCCAGTTGACCCTGGGCCTCGGTCGAGTCCTCGTATTCACCACCCCATTCCCTAGTGTAACCTTCCGGAAGAGGGAGTTGCTCTATCTCGGGCCGGAGCTGGGCGAATAAGGCGGATGCGTTGCCCTCGATCGGATCACAGTAGACTGTGATGGTACGCTTTCGGTTCTTGCGGATGATAATCTCGTCCTCGAAGTCGGTCTCGAATCCGGACACGACTTGCCTGAGCGGGATTACTTCCCTTGCCGCCGGGCTCCAAATCTGCAGATTTTGAATGCTCGATACATCGGAGCGCTGCGCCAACTCTGCCCGCATGATGATCGGCAGGAGGATGTCGCCCTCGCGATAAACGCCCACTGTCTGACCCTGAAATCCTTCACGAATAGTTGCAGCAATGGCCGAGCGTTGGATGCCGTTCAGATTGGCCGTTTCCTCCTGAACTATTGGACGGAGTACCTTGACTCGTTGACGCCAGTCTGTTCGAATGCCTTTGGTGTTGGGATGAGCCTGGTACAAGTCCATGGTCCGGGAGGCAAGCTCGCGAAGAACATTGGCATCCTCGCCGATGAACCGGGCCTGGATCTTGCCGGTTGACCCGGGTCCCAGGGGGAATTTCGATCCGTATACCTGCGCTTCGGGATAGTTCTCCGACAAGTACTTCTCAGCCGTTCGAATATGCTCGTCCATGATGGTGTAATCGTCGACATCCACCAGGAACTGGGCGTAGGAGGAGTTGGTTCTCTGCGGTTGGTACGTAAGGGTGAAGCGGAGAGCGCCCTGTCCGATCACCGTCGACACGTTGGTGACGCCATCAAGGCCCGCAAGATATGCCTCGACCGATTTGGCATTCTCCGTGGTCTCTTCAATATGCGTTCCCTGGGGAAGCCAGAAGTCGATTTTGAACTGGGGTCTGGTCGATTCGGGGAAGAAGCTCTGATCGACAAAACCGAAACCGAACATCGAGACAAAGAACAGACCTATCACGGCCAACATTGTTAGCCAGCGGCGTTTCAGACAGCCTTGCAGGAAGCCCCGATAGCCGGAATAGAACTTTCCTCCGTAAGGATTGTCGCTGCCGCCGGAGGGGGCTTTCAGAAACATCACGCCCAGCAGGGGTGTGATGGTGACGGCCGTTACCCAACTGAGCAAGAGCGAGGTCATCACAACCTGAAAGAGGGAGCGACAGAATTCTCCGGTCGAGTCCTGCGAAGTGCCGATAGCGGCAAAACCGAGGACGGCGATAATCGTAGCTCCCAGTAACGGAATGGCCGATTGGCGGACAACTTCGATAGCCGCCTGGGTTCGGTCCATCCCTTTCTGTATTCGCACCAGGATGCCATCCACAACGACAATGGCGTTGTCGACAAGCATCCCCAGAGCAATGATCAACGCTCCCAGGGAGACTCTCTCAAGGGCCACACCCATCGGCCCGAGGAATATGAAAGAACCGGCGATGGTCACGAGCAGGACGAATCCAATCAAGAGACCGCTTCGCAAGCCCATGAAGAGCAGGAGTACCACGATCACGATGGCGATGGCCTCGAGGAGGCTCAGCACAAAACCGTTGATGGCGGTGGTGACGGCATCAGACTGGAAAGATACCGTCCCAAGTTCGATCCCCAACGGGATGTCTTTCCGGAGTTCCTCGATCCGTTTCTTGACGCCCTCGCCCATCACGACAACGTTGCCGCCGCTGACCGTCGAGATGCCGAGTCCAATCGCCTGCCGTCCGCCGTACCGGATTATCTCTGTCGCAGGATCAACGTAACCGCGCGTGACAGTCGCAATGTCGCGGAGAAGGATCTGCCGATCGCCGCCACCGCTGATCAGTATCGACTCGAAAGCCTCGATCGAAGTAATCGCACCGGTGGGTGCGATGGAGATGAACTCACTGCCTACTTTGACCGCGCCGGCGTCGGCCACGACATTCTTCTGGCCCAACTCATAGGCGACAACCTCGGGAGAGATGCCGATCTGGGACATTCGGTCACGATCGAGCTGGACATAGACGGCTTCGGTGAGCTCGCCGAAAGTCTCGACTTTGGCAACATCCTCGACCAGCAGTAGCTCGCGTCTGAGAAGATCGACCACCTTCTTGAGTTCGGCGTAGCTATACTCGTCGCTGTGGATGGCAAAGAACACGCCGTAAACGTCGCCAAAGTCATCGAACACAATCGAGGGTCCGGCACCCGGAGGGAGGGCCCGTTGCATGTCGCTGACTTTGCGTCGCAACTCGTCCCAGACTTGGGGCAGGGTGTTCTTGTCGTACTTATCTTTGATTCGAACCGTGACGGTTGACAAACCACGCTCGGAGCGCGATTCGATTTCATCGAGTTGTCCCAGTCTCTGGACGGCGATTTCGATCTCATCGGTTACTTCTTCTTCAACCTCGACCGATGAGGCTCCGGGATAAGGTGTGAAGACGAGAGCTTCCTTGATCGTAAACTCGGGATCCTCCAGGCGACTCAGGTTCTGATAAGCCAGAAGTCCGGCTCCCAGCATGACAAAGGTCAGAACGAGAGTGACTACTCGATTCTTGAGGGCATACTTGGCTATTTTCATTGGCTGCCCTTTCAGTCTCCGAAGCGTCTAACTTCCATGCCGTCGGACATGTGCTTGGTACCCGAAACGGCAATAGTCTCGCCCGGCGAGAGGCCGCTGAGGATCATGATGTTGTCGCCGGAGAGTTCTCCGGTTTCCACCGGGCGCCGGGTGACGGTCATGCTTTCGAGATCAACGACCCACACCGAGGCCTGTCCGTCCTCTGCGGCGACCACTGCCGCAGCCGGCACCGTGAAGGCATCCCCGTGGCCTTCCAGGTCGGCGGTGCTGACATCGATCGTCAGTCTTCCGGTCATGCCCGGCAAAACGTTGATGTCACCGGGATTGTCAAATGCGAAGGTCGCTCGGAAGGTGCGTGTGACGGGATCCGCCGTGGTGGCAAACTCCGACAGCGTCGCCGGCAGCTTACGATCGGGAATCGATGCCAGCGAAACGTGGGCATTGATATCAGAGATTTCACCCAGGCGCCGAGCGCGGGCGGCATCGCTTTCGGGGATGTTTACGATAATCTCAATCGCCGACAGATCCTGCAGAAGAAGTACCTTTTGTCCCGGCCCAATGTTTTCGAAGTTCTCGACGTAAGTTCTGGCCACTTGTCCCGAGAAGGGTGCGATCAGCTTGCAGTCGCGGAGTGCTTTCTCCGAGAGCACCAGCCGGGCGTCGGCCACCTCAAACTGATTCTGCTTAGCTTCTAACTCCGCCAGGGAGGCCGCATTGTTGGCATACAGATCGCGGAATCGTTCGTACTCGGATTTGGCTGCTCGCTGGCTGGCAAGGTCGGCATCGCGCGCCGCTTTCAAGTCCTGGACATCCAGACTGGCGAGAAGATCACCTTTGGCGACCTGTTGTCCCTCAACCACCGGCAACTCGTTGATCTTTCCGGGGACCTCGAAGGTCATCTCAGACTCCAGGGTCGCACCTACTGTTCCCGGGTACTCGAGTCCGCTGGTCGCCCCCGATTCGCCGAGCGTAATCATCTTTACCGGTCGGGCGAGTGGAGCCTGATCACTCGTCGTGTCGTCGCCACATCCGAATATTCCGATCGCTAAGAGAGCAAACATCGCAGAAAAAAGGAAATGACTTCCCCGCGATACCTGTCCTTTGCTTCCGTGTCGTTTTGCCTTCATCCTTCTCCAGCCTATTTGAAAGAGGTTCTCGTTCTGTTTGAGTGACCTATTGGACAGCGTCATAGTAGCTCGACAAACGCTGCCAGAAATCCTCTCGCTCCTCGGGAGAGCTGAGGTATTCGAGTCTTCCCGAGGCACGTTGAACCCGCATGAGATCGATCAGGAACCCAAAGCGGGCATTGGCGGCACCCTGATCGGCCCCGAGGGCTGCGTTTTGTGCATCGAGCAGATCGATAATCGAAACGGCTCCCTGTCGATAAGCGTCGCTTACCAGCCGGTAGTTGTTCCAGGATGCCTCGGCCGCTTCGTCGGCAAGTTCTATACCGGCATAGGAGGCACCCATGTCGTGCAATGCCACCCGCATGCGTTGTTCGACTCGTTCGGAAGCAGCTGACTTTTCGGTCCTAATCCGCGCCAGATCGGCCGTGGCCTGGGATTTCTCGGCGAAGCGACGTCCACCTGAGAAGAGCGGATAAGACAATTGCAGCGCTGCAAACCAGTTGTTGTCGTCGGCGGTTGGCAGCCCAAACGATTCTCCCAGCGCTGAACCGGTCGAGCCGGCTCCGGAGGCGTCGAGTCGCTCCTCAGTACCGGCCTGCAGGGCAAGCGAGGGCAGCCAGAACGATCGACTGGAAGAAGAGACCAGCCTCTTCTGGGCCAGTTCCACGGCACCGAGTGCCTCGATTTCGGGTGAGCCGCGAAGGGCTTCCTCGGCCATGAAGTTTCTAAACAGCCGGAAGCTCCAGGGGTTGTCGATGTAAGGTGCGAGACGTTGTTGCGCCTCGGCAAGAAGCTTCTGATCAAGTTCGTTCTCCGAGGCGACGAACGATTCCTCGAGAGGTCGGTTGAGAAGCCGGTTGACTTCCATCTCCGCCTGATTTCGCAATGCTATAGCGGAGATAACGCGTTGCTGAGCCAAAGCCAATTGAGCTTGCCAGCGATAGAGCTCTCCCGGCGAGGTTGCTCCCAGGGACTCACGGACCTCGGCCAGCTTCAGATTTTCCCGCGTGAGACGCAGGTTGTGTTTTTGGATTCGCTCCGAGGACTTGGCCCGCAGCACATTGAGATAAGTTGCGGCGGCCTGAAATCCGATATCCAGCCTCAAGGTCTGCAGCTGCAACTCGCGGCTCTTTTGGACCGACTTCTGAATCGAGTGGTTGGCCCAGGCCTGCTCGTTGAACAGGATTTGGGTCAGAGTTGCAGACGCCGTCAACAGTTGTTCCGGAGCACTGCCCATCGATGCCGCAGCCCGGTCCTCGTCGATCATGGTGTAGTTGGCTGCAATCTGAATCTGTGGCAGCAGGTTGGCGGCAGCCAGAGCAACATCCTTGGAGCCGGCTTCGACCTGATGCCGGTTGGAGATCAAGTCCAGGTTCACTCCGACGGCGTCCAGGACAACCTGCTCCAACGAAACCGACCGTCCGGCTGGGCGTTTCTCGTCGGAGATTAGATCGGCGTCCATTTGAATCTTCCAGCGCGGGTAGAAGCCAATGGCCCGGGCGGTGGCCATGTTGATCGTGAGACGTTCGTTGAAAGTGTGAAGGACCGGAATCCGACCCGCATCCTCACCGCCGAGTATACGCTGAATGTTGAGGGAGGCACGGCGGGCCAGATGTTGTATGAAGTCAAGGGGCTTCAGCCCGGCCAGGACCCCTTCCTGTACCTCTAGAGCACCCAGGAGCGAGAAGCTCGGCAGTTTGCGTCGGTTCATTTCGTCCAGGAGTCTCTCAAACTCTTCTGCCGTCATGCGCACTTGAGGCTGAATCAGTACGGCATCGACGTCCTTGTCCAGCTCCGTGAAGACAGACCCAAGGTCGTCGTAGAATCGCACGAGTTTCGTGTTCTCTCCAAATGGTGATGCCAAATCCGCGATACAACCGTTGCCCTCGGGAATTGCATCGTACTGTACGCCGTCGACGAGGATGGCGAGCCTCTCGAACTCGACCAACTCCCGGAAAGACTCGACCTCGCTGCAGCCCGGGACCGTGAGGTAGTGGAAGTTGGGTACACCGCTGCCGGCTCCGTCGCGGGGTAGCTTCCGCAGCTCTGGACTCAACAGTGAAATCGCTACAACCGGCTTGGCGTGTCGCTCGCGGTTCGAGACCGACTCGGTTCCGAGCGTGCCAAGGCAAACGATCAAGTCGACTTCATCGTCCTCCACCAGGCTTTCATAGGCCGCACCGACACTCGCCAGGGACCAGTTGCCCAGGATGACCTTGTCGACCGGCAAGCGGATGTCGTAGTCCTTTGACAGGAGACTGACGGCTTCGTTGCGCAGTACGTCATCGATGCCGCCAAACCGGGGCGACTCGCCGTCCAACACGAGACCAATTGTGATTTTCGGCAGGTCGGCCGCGCCTTCGCTTTGGACTTGGGCGGAAAGGGAGGTGGCCATAAGCAAGAAAGCCAGGGCGATGTACTTCATATGCTCTGTCCTGATACTTCTAGTTCGATTAGTGAAAGGTTTTAGTGATCCCCGTTACCCCAGGTAACCATTCATTATATACTCTAGACTTCTTCTAAGAAAGTACTCAAAATCGACCGACGGAACCGTCAGCCCGGCCGCTTCCATGGCTCGGACCTGCTTGTCCGACAGGTGGCCGGCAGGGTAGAGGCCACAAATGAAGCAGTACTGCAGGTGGAGAATCTCCTGAACTTCCCCATCGGACAGCGAGGGAAACAGGCGGCTGATAAGCCCGGCGAAATGCGACACTTCTCCCTTGACCACTGCCTTGTAGCGTGTCATGTGTTCCAGGGAAGCATTCTTCTCGATTATGGGGAAGACAATTGAACTCAGCTGGGCAAATCTCTTGTGGCCGGAAACGACGCCGCTCCAACGACGGGCAAAGCTCTCAGCCGAAGGCCTGCGTACTCTGCGAAAACTCTCTTCCAGGTTCTGACGAAGCCGGACGATATCGCGACTTAGAAGCGCGAGATAAACCTCCTCCTTAGTCGCAAAATATCGGTATAGATTGGAGCGAGTGAACCGAGCTTCACGGGCTATAGCACTGATATTAATCTCGTCGAATCTCCGATTCTCCAGCAGCCTGGCGGTGGCATCGACGATTGTTGCTATACGGAGACTTTTCTGCTCCTCGGTTCGGGCTCTCACAAAACGTTTCCGCGTCATTCGGCTATGACTCCTAATTCTAGCGACACAGTGTCTCTTATATAAGTGACACTGTGTCTGTTGTCAACCCACAATAACAGGGATCATAATCGGTGACGTAAATCCCCCAAAATGACGAGGGAAATCTTGATGTTTGGAATAAAAGAAGCCCACCCGGCTAAGGGTGGGCTTAGGATCTAAAGCGTGTTGGCGACAGCTTTGACAGCCTCATCAGCGGCTTCTATCAAAGGTTCGGCTGAGACCCGGGAGCCTACGGCTTGCCGCATCCATTCATCCGGAGTGAGTGCGCCGACACTGCACATTCGTTCCATCTC
>Ga0180435_10005027_pt1 | contig 12919 bp, 12 predicted proteins | sample SS_ome_3_FD_132467 | JGI IMG/M metagenome (GOLD analysis project Ga0180435, IMG submission 132467) | Hypersaline lake sediment archaeal communities from the Salton Sea, California, USA - SS_3_S_1 metaG | ecosystem: Environmental > Aquatic > Non-marine Saline and Alkaline > Hypersaline >... | reverse complement strand
GTCCGCCGCAAACCTGCTTTTAAAGCCTGCACCGCCAGTGGCGGGTTCTGCGCAATTTTGTGTGCCAGCTCGAGCGCTGTCGGCATCAGTTCCTCATGAGGCACACATCTGCCAACCAGACCGATCTGTTGTGCGGTTTGTGCATCAACAATATCGCCGGTGAACAACAGCTCTGCGGCTTTCTCGCGGCCGACCAGTTGGGCCAGACGACCCAATCCCGGTGCGTCACAGCACAGACCGCGAATCACAAACAGCTCACCAAACTTGGCGTTCTTGGATGCGACCCGCAGGTCTGCCATCAGAGCGAGCTCCATGCCCCAGCCCACAGCGGGACCGTTGATCGCCGCAATGACCGGGATATCCGTATACAACAGCGCATCCGCTGCGGGTGTCAGACCGCCAGTAGCCTTGGCCCGATCGCGAAACTCCGCAGGTGCAGGTGCTGGATTGCCGAGAATCTGCTTGACGTCATCGCCTGCACAAAATGCCCGTCCATTACCGGTTATGACCAGCACTCTGGCGGTGCTTGAACGCACGGTGTCTTCAAGATCCGCATAAAGTTGATAGGTCAATGAATTCATCGCTTCCGGACGATTCAGGGTAATCACGCCTACGTGATTTTCGACCTCATACAGCAGCGCGTTGTCTTCACTCATACCACTCTCCCAAAATATGTCTCACAGAGTGTGCAACGCATCGCCCAAACGCACAAGTTGCAGCAGCTCAAAGGGATTGCTAATTTGGTTACTCAGAGACAAGGGTGTCGTATGCAGAAACAAGCGCCGGTTGATTATATTCAGCGGACCAAAGAACAGTACGATGACGTGGGGTATACCAGCAATCATTGGGGGTATACCCACCACCCGCCCCCCTTCAAGCAGCTGGCGAAACCCCCTGCTCAGTGCAAGCTCGCGCTGGTTGCGTCCGGGGGCGTTTATGTAAGCGGCCAGATCGCCTTTCATTTCAAAGATGACTGCAGCTATCGACAGATCGACACTGAAACACCCACATCTGCTCTGCGCGCAACCCATTTTGCGTATGATTTAACCGATGCGCGTGCAGATCCGAATGTTGTCTTCCCGTTAGATACACTTAAGAAATGTGTTAAGGACGGACTGCTGGGCGAACTCAGCAATCCAGCTTATACTTTTATGGGAGGTATTTATTCCGCGCGCAAGGTTCGGGATATTCTTGCGCCTGCGCTGGCAGATGCGCTGGAGAAGGATGAAGTTGATGTTGCTCTGATGGTACCTGTCTGACCTGTCTGTCATCAGTCCGTTGGACTGATTGCCAGAGAGCTTGAGTCGCGCGGTATCGCAACACTGTCCATGTCCAGCGCACGCTCAATCACCGCCGCTGTTAACCCACCTCGCGCAGTGTATCTCGATTACCCACTTGGACACACGGCAGGCAAACGTGCTGACCCGATCAATCAACTGGACATCATGCAGGATACTTTGACCGCCTTTGAACAGATTGTTGAGCCAGGCACAATCATTGATCTTGACTACGAGTGGCAGGAAGATGATGCCTGGAAGGACAGTGTCATGCGCCCGCAACAGAGTCATGCTGGGAATAACAGCGAGCCGGGACAGGGTCACAACGATACCCGTACCGAACGCTACGACACACCCCAGTACCAGAATGATCAAGATGCCGCCGTCGCAGACCCAGACTGCCCGAGCTGTGTATTTTTAAAGGAAGGGTAATGCCAGGCCCGTGGAGGGTACCTGGCATCAACATTTGGGCTTGATCAGCCGCCGAAGTCGTCGAGGCGTATATTCTCTGACTCTACACCCAGATCTTCCAGCATCTGCAGCACCGCCGCGGTCATTGGCGGAGGACCACACAAGTAGTATTCGCAGTCTTCCGGCGCGGGGTGATCTTTCAGGTAGTTTTCCAGTACAACCTGGTGAATGAAGCCAACATGGCCATCAAAATCATCCTCGGGAAGTGGGTCTGAAAGTGCGACATGCCATTCAAAGTTATCGTGCTCAGCGGCAAGTTTGTCGAGCTCTTCAGTATAAAACATCTCTCTGAGGGATCGAGCACCGTACCAGTAGCTCATTTTGGTCGTGCTGTGTTTGCGCAGCAGTTCGTCGAAAATCTGCGAGCGCAGCGGTGCCATTCCCGCACCACCACCAATCCAGATTTTTTCCGCTGGTGTGTCCTGAACAAAAAAATCGCCATAAGGACCGAAGACCGTCAGATGATCACCGGGCTTGAGATTGAATACATAAGAAGACATTTTACCGGCAGGCACATCCATTCCCGGCGGTGGGCTCGCAATCCGGATATTGAACTTAAGAATACCTTTTTCTTCTGGATAGTTGGCCATGGAATAGGCGCGGATCGTCTCTTCGTCGACCTTGCTGTAGTTATCCCAGACTTTGAAACGATCCCAGTCGCCGTGATATTCCTCGTCTACGTCGATTTCAGAGTACTTCATCTCGTAAGGAGGAATTTCGAGCTGGACATAACCACCAGCCCGGAAGTCCACATCGGCTCCTTCCGGCAGCTTCAGGTTCAGCTCCTTGATAAACGTGGCCACGTTGTCGTTGGAGATAACCTCACAATTCCAACGTTGCACGCCAATGGCGTCTTCCGGGACTTCAATTTTGAGGTCCTGTTTGACCGCTACCTGACAGCTGAGGCGCCAGTTTTCACGTATTTCCCCACGGGAAAAATGCCCTTCTTCCGTCGACAGTATGCTGCCGCCACCTTCAATCACACGGCATCGACACTGGGCGCAGGTGCCACCACCGCCACAGGCGCTGGCCAGAAAAATACCTTTATCAGCAAGCGTGTTGAGCAATTTACCACCCGCCGGGACCTGTATGGCTTTAGAGGGGTCGTCGTTAATCAGAATGGTTACATCGCCGCTGCTCACCAGGCGCGATCGAGCGAACAGAATCACTGCCACGAGAAATAAAACGGTGACGGTGAACATGACAACGCCGAGAAGTACTGTGGTATCCAACATGATTATTGTCCTTTAACTACCAATGGACGACTAAATGTCGATCCCGCCGAACGACATGAAACACAGGCTTAACAAGCCGACGGAAATAAACGTAATCCCCAATCCCCTGAGGCCGTCCGGCACGTCACTGTATTTCAGCTTTTCGCGAACGCCTGCCAGCGCGGTAATAGCCAGAGCCCAGCCGACACCGGCACCCAAGCCAAAAACAACACTTTCTGCGAAGGTCTGGTCCTGCTCAACCATGATCAGAGATGCGCCCAGAATCGCACAATTCACTGTGATCAGAGGCAGAAAAACACCCAGCGCGTTGTACAGTGCCGGTACGTAACGATCCAGTACCATTTCCAGTATCTGCACCATGGCAGCAATGACACCAATGTAAGACAGGAAACCGAGGAAGCTGAGATCCACTTCTGGAAAGCCTGCCCAGGCCAGAGCGCCTTCACGTAGAAGCAGATTAAAAATCAGGTTATTGACTGGCACGGTTATGGCCAGCACCACAACCACTGCAATGCCAAGACCGATGGCCGTAGAAATCTTCTTCGAGATGGCGATAAATGTACACATGCCAAGGAAGAACGTGAGCGCCATATTTTCGATGAAAACAGCGCGAACAAAAATACTCAGGAAATGTTCCATGCTTAGATCGCCTCCTGATACTGCTCGTTGGGTGCTATTTCATATTCAGCCTCTTCTACCTGTTCAGGCTTCCAGGCTCGAATTGCCCAGATAAACAAACCGATAATGAAAAAGGCGCTGGGTGACAGAAGCAGCATGCCATTAGTGTAATACCAGCCGCCGTTGCTGACTGTTGGCATTATTTCGTAACCCATAAAAGTGCCTGAACCCAGAGGCTCGCGTATCAGGGCAACACCAATAAGAATCACGCTGTATCCGAGCGCGTTACCAAAGCCGTCCAATGCTGAGAGGTAGGGACCGTTCTGCATGGCAAAGGCTTCTGCCCGCCCCATAACAATACAGTTGGTAATAATCAGACCGACAAAAACAGAAAGGCTTTTTGAAATGTCGTAAGCCACCGCCTGCAGCACCTGATCTACAACAATTACCAGGGAGGCGATAATGGTCATCTGCACAATAATTCGAATACTTGTCGGAACGCGGTTGCGCACCAGTGATACAGCCACGTTAGACATCGTGGTGACAAAAATTACGGCAGCACACATCACCAGGGTTTGTGACATGCTGATGGTCACGGCCAGTGCTGAACAGATACCCAGAACCTGCAAGGCAATTGGGTTGTTATTGAAGATCGGATCTACGAGAACTTCTTTTTGAGTCGACATCGGTTTCTATATTCCTTTGCGTATCAGGCGCTTGCTTTCAGACGTTTGAGATAAGGACCAAACCCCATCTCACCCGTCCAGAAGTTGACCAGATTTTCAACACCACGCGTGGTAAACGTCGCGCCTGAAAGCGCATCAATTTCGTATTGTGCCGCCGTTGAGCCTGCTGGCGATCTCCTTTTCACGAGACGGACATCCGGCTCACCCTGGTCATTGTAGAGTTGCGTACCCGGCCAGCTGGCTTTCCAACTGGAGTTGTCGACTTCCCCACCCAGCCCGGGCGTTTCTTTGTGGGAATAAAAGCCGAGGCCGGAGATTGTTTGCAGGTCTGAGTCGAGCGCGAGGTAACCGAACAAAGTGCCCCACAGTCCATAGCCACGAACGGGTATCACAACTTTGTCGATCTCGCCTTCACTGCGTTTTATGTAGACGATTGATGCATTTTCGCGCCGCCGCAGAGTAGCAGGATCTTCTGAATCACTCAGTGGCCGGCTCATATCAGGATCCTTCGCAGCACGAATCGGATCAAAGCTGTCAGGGTCAAGATCGTCGCGATATTCTCCACTATCCAGGTCAACCACACGCACATCAAACTCAGCAAACAGTTCGTCTACGTTACGGCCCTGGTCATCTACGTTGCTGTCCTGACCCAGCAGCCCAGCAGCACGCAGGATATTCTGCTTCTGATCGAGCAGTTTGTTCGCCTGTTGTGTCGGTTTAAGTGCTACGGCGATGCCGGAGACTACAATCGAACACACGAGACAGATGCCGATGGCAACAATAAATGTGTTGCTGAGACTGTCTTTGTCAAAACTAGACACGCGCTAACCTCCGTTTGATATTTGATTGCACCACAACATTGTCAATCAATGGCGCAAATAGGTTGCCAAACAAAATGGCCAGCATCATGCCTTCGGGGAACGCAGGATTCGCCACACGTATGAGTGCGCACATAAAACCTATGAGGATGCCGTAGATCAATCGACCACGATTGGTGTGGGCTGCTGATACCGGATCTGTAGCCATGAAAACTGCACCAAATGCAAAACCACCCAGCACCAGGTGCCACAGTGGATTCATCGCGAACATTGGATTGCTTGAATCCATCAGGTTAAACAAACCCACTGTACCGACAAGACCGATGACACAGCCAAGCATGACGCGCCAGGATGCAATCCTTGTCGCCAGTAAAATCGCAGCCGCGATCCCGATAGCCAGTATCGATTCACCACCAATGGTACCCGGCATATAACCTAAGAATGCTGACGTCATATCAACGCCGTAATCCAAGCCCAGAGCGGCATTACCCAACGGCGTCGCCTGAGTTACGCCATCCACAGCCACCCACACGGTGTCACCGGACATCGCCGCCGGATAGGCGAAATAAAGGAAAGCACGCCCTGTAAGTGCCGGATTGAGAAAATTCTTGCCTGTGCCGCCAAATACTTCTTTACCGATCACGACGCCAAACACGATACCGATCACGGCCATCCAGAGAGGAATGCCCGCGGGCAACGTCAGGGTGTAGAGAATTGAAGTGACAAAGTAACCTTCATTAACCTCATGGCCTCGCACTGAGGCAAACCAGATTTCAAAGATAATGCCGCCCGCAAAAACCACCATGTAAAGCGGAATAAAATAGCCCAGCCCATGGATCAGGCAGTCGACCATGCTGTTTGGATCAAAACTGAGCAGCGGATTCAGGAAGGCGCCCCGCCACCCCTCAATGGCTGTCAAGCCAGCAGCCTGCATGGCTTCGTTAGCCTGCAGACCTACAAAATAGCTGCCCACAATGGCCGGAATCCAGGCGCACAGCCAGACTGTCATCATGATGCGTTTCAGGTCCAGCCCATCTCGAACATGAGAGGCGCCACGTGTGGTATGACCAGGTGTATACAGTGCAGTATCAATGGCTTCATACGCCGGATAAAGAGCTTGGAATTTCCCACCCTTCTCGAAGTGCGGCGCAATGCCATCCATGATGCTTCTTAAACTCATGGTTTAACCCTCTTTCTCTATTTGTGTCAGCACCTGTCGCAGTACTGGCCCATATTCGTATTTACCCGGACAGACGTAGGTGAACAGCGCCACGTCTTCTTCGTCCAGTTCAAGACAACCCAGATTGATCGCTGTCTCGAGATCACCGACCAGCAAGCTGCGCAGCAGCTGCGTAGCCAGAATATCCATTGGCGTGACGACGTCATAGGTGCCGATTGGCACCATGGCCCGGACACTTCCATTGGTTGTTGTTGAGAACTCAACGTTGCGTTCGCCCAACCACTTGGACAGAAACGCCGGATAAACCGAGTGACGCGCAGTGCCAGGCGCAAGATAGCCAAACAGCTTGCGTTCCTTGTTTTCAGGTAAAACGGAGACTTGCAGATGGTAACGACCTAGAAATGCTTCCGCGCCTTGAGCGGTACGGCCGGACAGAACTGAACCGGAAATCACCCGTTGATTGGCATCAACCAGTTCTCCGGCGCTCAACTCTTCAAGATCAGCACCCACAAGGGTTTTCACCAGTCGCGGCTGAACCGCCCCTGGTCCACCCAGAGCAATCACTCGTTCACTCATGATCTCACCGGTTAAAAACAGGTGTCCGATGGCGATAACGTCCTGATAGTTCAGATACCAGACGGTTTTGTGAATACTGACAGGATCAATAAAGTGAATATGAGTACCCGCGAGGCCGCTGGGATGAGGCCCACCGAATTCATGTGTGGTTATCTGAGCTGAATCACCCGTCGGCAGAAATTTGCCCTGTTCATGACAGACATGCACTGGCCCGTCAGTCAGATGTGCTATCACGTCCAGGCCCGCAGCAAACTGGTTAGCGTAATCGGCGATAACAACCGAAGCATCTGCAGCCAGCGGGCTGGAGTCCATTGCGGTAACAAAGATGGATTTCGGCGTGGTGGATGGGTCCGGCACTTTGGCAAACGGTCGTGTGCGCAGGCTTGTCCAGGCGCCACTGTCGAGGAGCTGTTTGGTCACGTCCTCGCGCTGCAGCGTGGCAATCTGCTCGGCGCTATGCGCTCCAAAATTTATGCTCTCACCGTCAGGGTCCAGCTCGATGACCACCGACAGCAAAACCCGCTTCGCACCGCGATTAACCGCAGTGACCTTACCTGCTGAAGGCGCTGTGTAGGTAACGCCCTGGGTTTTTTTACAACTGAACAGAAGTTCACCCTTGGCAACGGTATCCCCTTCAGCCACAGCCATCGTCGGCTTCATGCCCGGATAGTCTTCACCAAGGATTGCCACGCGACGTACCGTGCGGGCTTCACCTATAGTCTGCTCAGGCTTACCCGCGATTGGTAAATCCAAACCCTTTTTAATTTTTATCATGCGTACTCAGTTAATTTAGGGCCGCCGTTTGGCAACAGCCAACGAACGGACGAAAAGACCTGCCTGAACAAACCCGACCATCGGGGGTCCCGTGGGTACCGGGACACTTGATATGTAAACAAGTCTAGTTGCAATTTCGAAAGATCCTGCGAATCTCAATGGCTATAGCTCAATGACGTCAGACACCGTTAAAAAAAGGTGCTCGGCGGGCCAAAGTGCGACAGTTTGCGTCTGAGCGGATACTGATAGAACAGATCCTGGCGCGAGGCCGCGCAAATTATAAAGAGATGGCCTTTAGATGCCAATCGTTTGCGGCGAGTAATCGAGGGGAAATCGGCTCTTAGCGGCATTAAATTGCAATCGCTCGCACTTTAACAGACAGACTGTCTCCAATTTGATCGAACTAAAGCGCAAAGCAGACGTTCGATACACCTTCTTCAGTCCAGTCACAACGAGTCCAGTTCCGTGCCTGGGGGCAGTTGTCGTCAATCTGCTACATATGTCTTATGTGGCAGCCGCCACAAAACGCTGGAGTCTCGCCCGAATCCATGCCCCAAGGCACTGTGCGCTCACTTGTTCCCATCAGCGGATGTGGCTTTGATAGGTGAAGCTCCTCTTTCGGTAAAGCCAAGAACCCGGCCCAGAGCAAAAACCACAAAACCGCTGATTATTGCCAACGCACCTTCATAGTAAGCGCTCAAGATATCGAACTGTGTCCATGCATAAACAACTGTAATGCCGGTCAGCATCATGACCACCGCCAACCCTTGCGTTGGTCGTTGCCCGAGTGCAAGCACGGCTAACAGTGGACCAAAACACGCCGCAAGCACCGCCCAGGAGGAAATCACCAGTTCGAACACTGTGCGCGTATCCGTCAGCGCGAGCCAGAGCGCAAATCCCGTCACAATCACAGTACTGACCTTGGCGACCCACACGTTGTGTGGTAGTTCACCCAGATCTTCAGAAAGCGAGCCGGCGCAGCTCAAGATCAGCGAATCCGCGGTAGACATAGTCGCAGCAAAGATGCCCGCGAGAATGAGACCAACAGCTGCAGGGTGCAGTAGTTCCAGGGCAATGGTCGGCAGCGCAAGTTCAGGGTCGAATTCGACTGCTTCCGGCAGCATTACGCGCGCAAGCAAGGCAACCGCATTGGCAACAAAGTAGAAAGCAATGAACCACAGATAGTAATAAAGCCGTGCACGATTGATCTGCTCAGGCTTATCGATTGCCATGAAACGAATCATAATGTGTGGCTGCCCGACCACACTGAAACCCGCAAACAGCCAACCCACAACAAACAGCAGCGGACCGTAAGTGTCCCCCAGAGACAAACCGACCGGCAGGACATTCATGTAGGTTGGCGATACAGCCTGCAGTTGCTGCCAGGTCCCGGCAACCCCCCCGAGGCTGTAGATTGCAGTGCCCAGCAGGGCGGTCATCGCGGTAATCATGACAATGGATTGCGCCGCGTCGGTCCAGATGCTGGCGCGTATTCCGCCAGCCAGGCAATACAGCAGAACGATGACGGCACCAATAATGGCGCCGACTTCGAGGGGCCAGTCGAACATGACGTGCAGGGCTTTGCTTCCGGCGGTAAGCTGGGCCGCGGCGTAGGTACCGAGAAAAATTACAGTGATCAACCCTCCCAGGCGACGAACCCAGACGAAGTTCTGACCCTGCCAGTTGGCAAGCACGCCGGGAAAGGTATCACCCGCGCCCGAGGCAGTGGCTTCGCGCAACTGCCGATGAACGAAATGAGATGCAACAAAATCACCCACAATCCAGCCCACCATAAGCCAGGTTGCAGGCAAACCGGTTACATAGGTGTAGCCAATGACACCGATGAACATGTAGCCGCTGTTATTGGTAGCAATAGCCGACAAGCCCACCAGCCATGGTTGAACGTTCTGATCCGCGAGCAGATAGTTGCGCCGGTCCGGCCGCGCAAAGCGGTGGGAAAGCACGCCGATGATAACAAAAAGTGCCAGAAAACCGATAAAGCTGAGCGCAATCATGCGGCGATGGTCACCAATTTTCCCTGCTCGATCACAGAGGCATGCAAAGCGCAGATGGCGGTGTCGTAGTCTTCCTCGTCCACCACAAAGCGTACATCAACCCCGCGCAAAGGTTGTGATGCTGAGTGGATTGGCACATTGGCAACCCCCAGCGCTGTCGCGCACGTCGCGAGGATGCCGGGCATATCCAGGTCACTGCCGACGGCGCAGACAAAGGCAACTTTTTTAGTCTCAACAATGGCTTCCGGAAACTGCTCGCTCAGTCGTTCGGTGACGCGCTTGGCAGTACGCAGCGGGCACGCCACATAGTGTGTCACCGAATTGGCATTAACATCTTTACCCACGGAGCGCAGCTTGGAGCGTTTGAATGTGTCGATGATCACCTTCTCAAAATCCATCTGCTCGCCCATCATGTCCTGGTCAAAAACCTCAATTGCCAATAAACCCCGGCGTCCGGCGATGATTTCGACTTTGGGTTGGTCACTCCTGTAATCGCAATCGATAAGGGTGCCGTCATGCTCTGGCTCCAAGGCGTGTTTGACCCGCAGGGGAATGTGTTCCCTGCGTAACATGTTAGCTGCACTCGGATGGATTGCTTCCATACCGAGGTTGGCAAGCTGATCCGCGACATCATAGTTGGTGCGCCCGATTGGCACGCTCTTGTCCACCCCCACCACCTTAGGGTCAGCGCTGGAAAGGTGGTATTCCTTGTGAATAATAGCCTCAGCAGGCTGCGTCAGCAGTGCCAGCCGACTCATGGTGATTTCCGTGTAGCCACGCGCATACTTCTTGACGATACCTTCGGCGCACTGTGCATAGCCGGTGGCGATGGGCAGTTCGGTCGTGAAATCTACATCACTCAGCCCATCGCGCAGCCGTTCGTCCAACGTCATCGAGCGTGAATCGTGCCACCCGGTGAGATCGACAAACCGCGCGTTGAGACCCCTTTCACGCAGCAGCATCGTTGCGTTGTAAGCGCTGTGCGCTTCACCCATGGAACTGAGCAGTTCCCGCACGCGATCGAGATACGCGTCCAACTCGAATGACCCGAAGCGGCAGACCCGCTGCACGTCGCGTAGACAACTGCGCGCATCTTCGATGCGCTCTTTGACAAAAGTGTCTGCTCTGTGCAGGCCGTCAGGGTCGGTGTAGAACGCCGCGTTGATCTCCCGCATTCGCCTACCGACATCGGAGAGGCGATCTTGCCAGGCATCAGCGTCATCGCCGTCACTGAACAGCGCGAATACGCCTGGCACACCCGAGTGTTTATGCTCCAGCAGCATATCGGTGATGCCGCCGTAGGCCGATACTACAAAAATGCGGTTGTACTCGGGCACTCCGTCGCGCATGAACAAGCTGTCAGCTAGCTGTGGGAAGCGGGACATCGACGTGCCGCCGATCTTCTCGACGGTTTTGATGCTCATGATTTTCTCTTCGGCAGAATTTCTATGTGTTCCCGTGCGGCGATGAATTCGGGACGCGGTTTGTTCGCCGCAAATGGCTTTACCAACTGGTTGGATACGGCGTTGTAGACAATGAACAGATTAGTCCGCGGGAACGGCGTAATATTTCCGTTAGACCCGTGCATGGTATTACAGTCAAACAAAACCACCGAACCGGCGCCGCCGGTGGGAGATTTGATTCCCCGGCGAATGGCCATTTTTGTTATGCATTCAATATCAGGCGTACCATACACCTGCTTGACCAGCGACTTCTTGTAGTGGTCTTCCGGGGTCTCCCCAACACAGGATACAAAAGTGTCTTGAGATCCAGGAATCAGCATCAAGGGACCGTTTGTTGCGTATGAGGGGGTAAGCGAGATAGACACGCTCACCGCGCGCATGCGCGGCATGCCATCTTCTGCATGCCAGGTTTCAAAATCGCTGTGCCAGAAGAACTCGCGGCCACAGAATGCAGGTTTATAATTAATGCGGGATTGATGCACGTAAACGTCATCACCAAGTATCGTTGTCACAAGATCGAGTAAGCGGGGGTCGCGAGTGATTTCTGCATAAGTTTTGGACGTGCGATGAATGGCAAAGATGGAACGCACATCACCGTCACCCCCTTCGCGGATGATTTCTGCAGTGGGACTGGCCAGGGATTCGGCGCGCAATCGCTCCGCTTCAGCCAGCAAGGACTCCGTTTCTGCAGCCGGAAAAAGCTCCGGTAGAAACAGAAACCCATCTTTCGCATAACGCTCCAGCTTTGCTGGCAGCTCAGCACCAGGGTTACCTCGGATAGCCTCCTGCACAATCGGATCTGCGCGCTCGATCTCGAGCGCGTAATCCCCTCTGGTCGGGTACAAGTCATCCATGGCTATGACTACGTGGCGATGGTGTCGGCGTCGAGCGCATAAGCGCCCTCTTCGTCATGCACCTCTTTACCATTCAACGGAGGGTTGAACACGCAGGCGAAGGTCAGGTCTTCGCTGGCACTCAGCACATGGCGGTCATTTTTGTCCAAGGCATATATCACACCGGGCTCAATGTCGTGGACACGACCTGTCTCCAGATCTTCCAGCTTGCCGCGCCCGGACAGGCAGAACACTGATTCCAGATGATTCTTGTACCACATCTCGTTGCGGGTGCCCGCATAGATCGTCGTGATGTGGAAAGAAAAGCCCATACCGTCGCTTTTTAAAAGCAGGCGTACACTCTCCCAGTTATCGGTAACGATCCGCCGCTCTGTTGCGCGAGCATCCTGTAATTTTCTGACAATCATTTAAGACACCTTCCGATACTGTTGAGCAAATACTTCGTCGACGGCATCCCGCAGAATGTCCAGCCCATCGGCCAGCTGCGCTTCAGTAATCACAAGCGGACACAGACACTTGACCACCTGGTCTTCAGCCCCGCTGGTTTCAATCATGAGCCCACGCTCGAAACAGGCACTGGTAATCGCCCCAGCGGTTTTACCATCTACACAGCTCAGCCCCTGCATCATGCCCCGACCCTTACGTATCAATATGTTTTCGGGCACGGTTCTGGCGATGTCGTCCAGCCCTTTGCTGAGCTGCTCCGCACGCGCCTTAATATGATCGGTGAACCGATCATCGCACCAGTACTCTTCGATGGCGCGCGTCGCGGTGACAAAAGCATGATTGTTACCGCGGAACGTGCCGTTATGCTCACCAGGCTTCCATTGATCCAGTTCAGGCCGGAACATTGTGACCGCAAACGGCAGGCCATATCCCGACAAGGATTTCGACATCGTCACGATGTCCGGCTTGATGCCGGCTTGCTCGAAACTGAAAAACGTGCCGGTGC
>Ga0180435_10005026_pt1 | contig 12920 bp, 12 predicted proteins | sample SS_ome_3_FD_132467 | JGI IMG/M metagenome (GOLD analysis project Ga0180435, IMG submission 132467) | Hypersaline lake sediment archaeal communities from the Salton Sea, California, USA - SS_3_S_1 metaG | ecosystem: Environmental > Aquatic > Non-marine Saline and Alkaline > Hypersaline >... | reverse complement strand
GGCATCATCTACTTCACCGCATCCATCCCGGATGAATTCAAGGACGAAGACAAATTCACCATCCGCCTGGACAGCAACCACGGCTATTATGCGTACAACGCCTTTGAGAACACATCATTTGGCACCATGTCGTACACTGCCACACCCAAACCAACGTATCAATGCGAGGTAGATACCTCCCCCGCAGCATATACCCAATTCTCCCCCGGGGCTGATTTTGACGCCAAATGGGAGATCAAGAACACCAGCGAGGATACCTGGGACAAAACCGCTGTGGACTATAAACACTACAGCGGCACGGAGATGCAGAAGTACGGAAAACTCTTCGACTTACCCAACGACGTCGCATCGGATGATTCCATCACCATCATCATCGACATGATCGCCCCAAACACTGTAGGCACCTACACCGCTACCTGGGCCATCGTCAATGGCGACACCGTCCTCTGTAATCTGCCAGTAACCATTAAGGTGAAGTAAAAGGAGCATCCTATGAAATTCGGATTGATCGTGTATTCCTACAGCGGCAGAACATTCGCCCTGGTCAAACGCATCCAGAATAAGCTCATCGACGCCGGCAGCGATGTGGAACTGGTCGAACTGGAGCCCCCATCCGGCTTCAAACCTGGGCAGAACGAAACCACCCTTGTCAGCATGCCCTCCCTCGAGGGCTATGATGCACTGCTTCTGGCAACGCCGACGTGGGGCAGTCTGCCGGCTCCGCCCATGGCAAACTTCCTGAACAGGCTCCCTGATCTGACAGGCAAGCGCCTCATCTATCTGGTCACCGGTTTATTCCCGCCCAATATCGGCTGCAACCAGACCATCGCGATCATGAAATCTGCTTGCGAGGCCAAAGGGGCTATCTCCATTGGCAGCAGCAGCCTCAGCCGCCTCACCTTTGGCCGCAAGAAAAAAGCCCAAAAACTGGTCGAAGAGCTGGCAGGGTTGTTGTAGTTCCGGTCGCGAAGGGCACAAACAGCCTGCTGGCATACAAAGATGCTCAACTCCAGTTTCCCCATTGTCTGATGAGCTTCGTTGGCTATTTTGGAATCTCTCCGCTGCTCCGCGACAGAGGGATTAGATTGGCAAACCATTCTGTACAATATCCTTATTCTTGCGAGAACTCTCCCCCAAAACAAAAATCGCCTCCCGCGATCGCTCACGGGAGGCTTCTTCTTCTCTCCTGCTCTGGCGTTTAGATCCAGCCGCGCAGTTCCATTGCCTTGACCACACGGTCAATTGCGACCATATATGCTGCGTCGCGCATATACACATTCGCTTTCAATGACATATCCAGCACGCTGTGGAAGGCCTGCGTCATCTTGGTGTCTTCCTTCTCCAGCACTTCTTCGCGTGTCCAGTAGAAGTTCATATCATTCTGCACACCCTCGAAGTAGGAAACCGTCACACCGCCGGCATTGCACAGAAAGTCGGGGATCATGAAAATGCCGCGTTCCTTGATCACTGCATCGGCCTCGGGGGTCGTGGGGCCATTGGCGCCCTCGGCGATGATCTTCACCTGGCTGCTGATCGTCTTCACCGTATCCGCGTTGACCTGCCCTTCCAGCGCCGCGGGGATGAGTACATCCACGTCCTTGGTGATCCAGGCATCGGCGTCTTCGATCTTGTAACCGGCCTCAACTGCCTTTTCCTTGTCGATCGAGCCGTACTGGTCGGTGATGCTCATCAGGAAATGCGGGTCAATGCCATCTTCCTTGCTCACTGTATAAGGCATACGATCTTCTCGGTCCCAATAAGAGACACACACCACCGTGCCGCCCAACATCTCCACAAAACCAATTGCCGCATACTGGGCCACATTACCAAAACCCTGCACGGCGGCCTTGCACTGTTTGGGGTTCAACTTGAGGTGTTCCATTGCTTCGCGTACGGTGTAAATGACACCATACCCGGTCGCCTCGGTGCGGCCCAATGAGCCGCCGCCGCCCACTGGCTTGCCAGTGATCACGCCGGGGGTATATTTGCTGGTCAGGCGGGAGTATTCGTCCATCATCCAGCCCATCATCTGCGGGGTGGTGCCTACATCTGGCGCGGGCACATCCTGGCGCGGGCCGATGTTCTTGACCATGTTCTGCACCCAGCCGCGCACCAGGCGCTCTTTTTCTGTCACAGAAAGGGTTGAAGGATCTACGATCACGCCGCCCTTGCCGCCGCCCAAAGGGATATCGGCCACGGCGCATTTCCAGGTCATCCACATGCCCAAAGCACGCACGGTGTCGATCGTCTCGGCCGGGTGGAAGCGAATGCCGCCCTTGTTCGGCCCACGGGCATCGTTATGCTGGACGCGAAAACCCTCAAAAACCCGCATGGATCCATCATCCATGCGCACCGGGATGCGGAAATGAAATTCTCGCATCGGCCAGCGGAGGAATTCCCGCACAGGGGCATCCAGTTGCAACTGCTCAGCAACATGATCAAACTGACTTTGTGCCATTTCAAACGCGTTGGTTGAAGCTGCCATTCCTATGTTTTCTCCTGTCTGCAGACTAGAAAAAGATTTGAAGGTACACAACTTCGGCAGAGAAAAATAAATAAGCGGACACACCGGTTGTGTGTCCGCTCAAGGTCAAGATTCTATGCAAGTCCAGGCCCGCAAGGTATCCTCCACCGACAATTCCATACTATAAAGATAACAAAAGAGTACGTAAGCGTCAATATGATGAATCTCTACATTTCGATATGATGTCCATCAAGCTGTCTGGTCACATTTGTCAGACAGCCCCCTGAAACGAAGCATAGAATTGTAGTAACGACTTTAGTCGTTCTCACTCATGTATACTCATTTGTTGAGGAAAGAAAGCCTCACTACAACAAGAACTTGACTTTTTCCTCTAGCACCTAATCTATTTTTGCCTCTCCAATTGCCGCATCAGCTCCTCACGCAACACTTGCGGATTGGCCTTACCGCGGGCCGCACGCATCACCTGTCCAAAGAACCAGTTCGACAGGCTCACCTTCCCGCCCAGGTAGGTTTCCAATTCCTTGGGATTGGCATCCAGCACCTCGCGCACCATGTCCGCGATGGCGTCCGTATCCGACACCTGGCGCAGCCCCTTGGCCTCGATGATCTCTTCCGCCGACTGGCCTGTCTTCAGCATTTCGTTCAGCACTGTCTTGGCCGTGGGCGCGTTGATCTCACCCTTCTCCAGCAAGACCAGCAGATCAGCCAGACCCTGTGGCGTTACCTTCACGCAGTCGATCGTCTCGCCGCAGGCATTCATCCAACCAAACAGTTCGCCCGTCATCCAATTGGCAGTCAGGCGCGGCGGCAGGTCAGGTCCTGCAGCCAGCACAGTTTCGAAGAAATTGGCGATAGTTTGCTCCCCTACCAGCACATTTGCGTCCACTTCCGAGAGTCCATACTGCGACTGGAAGCGCTCAGCCTTGGCCTGCGGCAGTTCCGGCAATGCGGCCGCGATCTCGTCGATCCAGGCCTGGTCCAGCTCCAGCGGGGGCAGGTCCGGCTCAGGGAAGTAGCGGTAGTCATGGGCGTCTTCCTTGCTGCGCTGTGAATAAGTCACCTGACGCGCCTCATCCCAGCCCAAGGTCTCCTGCTCTACAGTTTCGCCGCGTTCCATCTTGGCGATCTGCTGCTCAATCTGGTAATTAATTGCGCGCTCCATGGCGCGGAAACTGTTCAGGTTCTTGATCTCGGCCCGCGGGTTTATCACATCGGTGCCCTTCTCGAGCACCGAGATATTGGCTTCAAAGCGCATCACGCCCTTAGACATATCCCCCGAGTTGACGCCCACATAGCGAATAATGTCACGCAAAGCGCGGCCATAGGCCACAACTTCTTCCACCGAGCGGAAGTCCGGCTCGGTGACGATCTCCAGCAGGGCCACACCGGCGCGGTTGAGGTCCACCAGCGAATAGGTCTCGCCGTCGCGCTCCATGTGCGTCAGCTTGCCGGCATCCTCTTCCAGGTGGGCGCGGAGGATGCGAATGGTCTTTTCACCCTGCGAAGTTTTGATCTTCAGGCGGCCGTTGCTGGCCAGCGGTTCTTCAAATTGGGAGATCTGATAGCCCTTGGGCAGGTCGGGGTAGAAATAATTCTTGCGCGCAAAGATACTCACCGGCGCGATCTCACATTCCAGCGCCAGCCCCACGCGCACCGCGTACTCGACGGCCTTCTGGTTGATCACCGGCAGCACACCAGGCATCCCGGAGCATACCGGGCACACAGCAATGTTCGGCGCCGCCTGGGTGGAATCCACCACTGGGCAAGCACAAAACATTTTCGATTCGGTCAACATCTCGGTATGCACTTCCATACCAATCACGACTTCGTATTCCATAAAGCACTCTCACCGTGCCCTGAGTCTGTTGAAGGGCACGCATTTAAATTCAGTGCGCCCACCGGGGCGCACAGCCTGTATCATTTTATCATTACATAGAAGTTTGCGTAGGGCCAGCCCAATCTCACATAAATATTTTGCTCAGTTTTCAAGCCTGGATTACAGCCCGGTTGCTTCTCCCACTTTTCCACTCAATGCAACAAATTTTGATTTTCCTTCTCATTTTTTGAATTTCGCTTTTTATCATACATATTGTCATCTGCTTTTTGAATCAGATCCTTAAAGGTCTTGGCATACCTTGAACAGGTATACCCAATGCTGATCGAAAATGCACCCTTTGGGATACCAAAATCAGCATTTTGCAGATGATCAATAATCCGGGACATAATCTTGTCGATCTCTTCAAGACAAGTATTGGGACACAAAAGCACAAATTCATCCCCACCATAGCGTGCAGCAACATCCATACTCCTGCTGGCGTGTTCGATACTATTTCCAACAAGCGATAAAATGCAATCCCCCATCAGATGTACATATGTATCATTGATCGCTTTAAAATTGTCGATATCCAGGAACATGAGACTGATCTCGTTCCCGCTGCGTTTATTCTCCTCGAACATCTTTTCAGCGATCTCGAAGAAAGTAAAGCGGTTAAATAAACCGGTAAGTTCATCCCGTGTTGCTTTGTGGAGAATTTGAGCCAAATATCTAGTATGAACGATCGCAGTAGACGCCCTGTTCGCTAATAATTCACAAAACAAGATATCGTATCGTGTGAATTCATGCGGTTTTTCATTGAAAAAGAACAAAACACCCAGAGGCTTATGTTCACTATGCAAGGGAACACCCAGATAAGAACCTACTCCGTGGTCCTTCATCTTTCTCCCACGACGGAATGGGTCTTCTCTCACATCTTTTACTTCATAATTCTCCAGGTGATCAACAATCCAGCGCGTAACGCCACCACTACTACGCGTATCGTTCGAGAAATTTTTGGGCCTTAAATTCGGCGTTGTTGTTGCACTCAGTGTAAATGTTTCATCCTCAGCATCCCATAAAATAATGCTGATCCCCATATCGGCCTGAACCAGTTCATTGGCAACTTCAACAATATGTTGAAGCATCTTATCCAGAGAACCGGGCTCATCCAAATTCAATAAATCCAATTGTGCGAGCGCATAGAGCCGCTCGATATAGAGTTCAGTATCCACTTATGCAAATCTTTCTGGCTGTCAAATCATTACCCAAACGTAGACAGGACAGAAATGAACTCCCTACATCCTTAGCAATTATGCTTTTCTTTATTGATAAAAGGCAATGGTACGACAAAAATTATTTGGCTGATTCAGGCAGCTATCTTTCCTGCTTTACTGCAACAGCAATTTTCTGTTTTTTATAATAAAAAGGTTAAGTATTTTATCATTTAATTTCTAAAAACTCAATCAATAAATTCATTCACCCTGGTTATCTATTATCAAAATTCAATGATCAACTCAGATTAATCAGATCCAAACAGCTTTTCAACAATCCAGTTACACAATAAAGGTATACTTATAGCGAATGTTGATTATCAAGAAATCAAGGAGTTACCCCATGCCCCCACGCAGACCCAGACGACCACTGCCCCCACGCAGATTTGATAGGCGAAGTCCAGCCGCCAGAAGAGTTCACCCCACATTGATCCGCGCCAACAAGCTCTTCTCCAACGGCAAATACATTGATGCCGCGGCACTGTATGAAAAACTGGCCGTTGGCGCCTATGACCGCGGGCTGCCGCGTGCGCCCATGCTCTTCATGCAGTCCGGCAAGGCATTGCTCATTGCGGGCAAAGTGCAACGCGGTATGTCGATCACCCAGCGCGGGCTGGGCATCCTAACCGATCAGGGCCGCTGGAGTGAGTTTCGGCAGTTCGGCCGGCGCAGCGTGAACGTACTCAACGAATTGGGGTATAAGAAAGAAGCAGAAGGTATGGAAAAGTGGTTAAAAACCATGCTGCCTGAAAAAGAGGAAGCAAACAGCAAAGAGGATAAAACCGACGTCATTGAGAAGCCAGGCTTCCCCGTCACCTGCATCGCCTGCGGCGCCCGCGTGCATCCCGACGAAGTCGTAATGATCGACACCACCACCGCCGAATGCAGCTTCTGCGGCAGCATCATCAAGGCAAAATAATTTACAAACACCCACCCCAGCCGTGCACTGATCAATTCAGCGCGCGGCTGTTTCTTTTTTCTGCCAAACGGACAAAAAACATGAAGAAAATCACCATCGAAAAAGCACAGAATGCCCTCAACAAAGCTGCGCCTGCAGTAGAAAAGGATCACCTGCGTCCCCAGTTTCATTTTCTTCCACCGGCGAACTGGATGAATGATCCCAATGGCACAATTTACATCGACGGGACCTATCACCTCTTCTACCAATTAAATCCTTTTCAGGCAAAATGGGGGCACTGCTGCTGGGGACACGCGCGCAGTACCGACCTCGTGCATTGGGAACACCTTCCCATTGCCCTGGTACCAGATCACAAACTGGGTGAACGCCATTGTTTCTCCGGCTGCTGCGTGATGAACGGGAATCAGGCGACCATCTTTTACACCAGCATCGGCGGGAAGCTGGGCCTGCTCAACGTGATCCGCGGCGCGCAGCAGTGGGCTGCTGTGGGCGACAAAGACCTCATCCACTGGCAGCGGACCAAGGATAATCCGGTGCTAAACCAGAAAATGCACCGGGGGCGCAAGGTTTATGATTGGCGCGATCCTTATGTGTGGCAGGAAGACGGTGAATGGCGCATGGTCCTGGCTGGCAAATACTTCGGCGAAAGATTCGGCAGCGTCTTCATCTACCACTCCGCGGACCTAAAAAACTGGGAATTCATGGGGCGCATGGTCCAGGGGGACAAAAGCTTGAGCCACACCTGGGAATGTCCCAATATGCTCAAGTTTGGGAATACCCATGTGCTGGTGATCGCCCCTATGGGACAAAAAGTGATCTACGCCGAAGGCAGGTTGGCAGATTACCGCTTTAAACCAAAGCAATGGCAAACCCTCGATCATGGTAAAGATTTCTACGCCACCAACACCTACCAGGATGATGAAGGCTATAAATTCCTCGGGTGGCTGGATGTCCCCGGCAATGGCAGCTGGCGCGGCTGCATGAGCCTGCCCAGGAGCATTGAATTGGATATTGACCAGCAGGTGGTCATCAAACCCATTCACCAATTAAAAGCCCTTCGTGGTGAACACATCACACTAAACAAAGAACAACTCTCCGTAGATGGCAACCGTCTGGAAATTATCCTCAATATCGATGCCGTAGGGCCAGACGGAAAATTCGGTGTGATGCTGGAAGACGGCACAAACAGCTACCCCATCCTGCTGGATGTTTCCCGCAAAACCCTGACCTGCATTAACGAAGAAGCCAGCCTCGAAAAGCTGAACACTGTCAGCAAACTTTGTCTGCATATTTTCATTGACCACTCCGTGGTCGAGGTATTCATCAATTACCACGATGCGATGACCACCTGGTTCAGGCCAAACCTGAAGCCTGGTGAATCGCTCCGCTTGCGACCGGTGGGAGAAGCAAACAGCAAGGAATTTGAAGTGGATGTATGGAAACTGAAGGGCAAATTCTCCCATCCATCCTCTTCTTAAACCTTCAACGCCAACTCATAAGCAAGGCACCTCCCCTTTTCTGCGCTCCGCTTTGCAGCTTTCCAAAACCGGTGTCAGGATGCCCTGCGCCTGCGGGCAATACTGATAAGCCACGACCCGGCCCAGATCCAGATGCTTCATTTCCTCCGCAATCGGATGATCGCCAAACACGATCTGCACATCCTGTGCGCTGGAAGAACTCCCCATCTGCCTGGAAGCGATCAGAAATTCACTACGCAGCAAATAGTCATTTCGGTATGTGATCGGGTATAAGCAATAGCGCGGAGCTCTGTCCAAAGCCAGCTTCCTGCCACTGAAAGACAGGATATACCTTTCTTCAGCTGCCACGGTACACGTTACCCAATCATTCTCCTCAACAAACTCAATATCCGCGATGAACTTGGGATAACCGGCCATCTCCACCCCCAGCGCACGGGCGAGTTCTGTTGTCACGGGCAAATGCAAAATGAACGCTTTCGGATTGGCTGGCGGCTTTCTCAGAATGCCCGTGAACATAGGTGGATTTCTGTCCATCGTCACAGGAACACTGACCGAAACCTCATTATATGGCCCGAGGTCGGTATCGCGGTATTGATAAGCTGTAATGGCAACAATCGTTCGCCCAGGGGTGATGCGGTACGGCTTCAACCTGCGGGAGGGCAAAAGCGCCCTCACCTTCTTAACCGAAGCCAGCATATTTACTGACATCAACTTAAAATCCCGATAGAACAAAGGGACGTATACCTGGTGATCTTTCCATGAAACCGGGATGTGTTCGATCTCCTGATAAAACCTGCCTGGATTCATCATCTTCCTCCAATCCAAACCAAGACCACACGTCGCCCCCTGGCTTATTTTCATTATAGCAATCCGGCAGACAAAATCAAACCTCCCGTACTCTGATTTCACGGGAGGCTTCCTGAATATAACAGTGGATCAAACCGGCAGGCTGCTTGGGTCCACAAACTTACGGTACCAGACTTCGAGGTTAAGCATCGTCCACAACACCGAACTGTGGTCCCTGAAACCCTTATCATGTTCCTCGAACAAAGCCTCAAACCCGGCGACATCAAAAATCCCGCGGTTGCGTATCGTCTGCGGATTGACATGATCACGGAAAAAGTCCCGTGCCTCACCGCGGAACCACTCATCGAGCGGCATGGGGAACCCCTTCTTCTTGCGGTACACAAGCTCATGGGGCAGCCATTTTTCGGCCACCTTTTTCAGGAGATACTTGCGCTCCAGCCCCTTGACCTTCAAATTCGGCGGCAGAGAAGCGGCAAACTCAACCAGCTTATGATCCAACAAGGGCACCCGGCCCTCAAGAGAAGCCGCCATGGTCATCTTGTCCCCACGAGCCAGCAGGTCATCCACCAACCACAGCTTGGTATCCACATACAACATACGATCCAGTTGATGGGTGAATTCCTTGCCCGCCAATTGTCTGCTATAAGCCATTGTGCCGCTGAAATCACTGACCGAATTATAAAAACTATCTGCAACCAAGGCCCTGCGCATATCATCGTTGACCAATGCAAACCAATTAGTCAACCGCGTGACGGTATCATCCTGGCACAATGCGTTCATCGCCACCGCTGGGCGTCGCATTCCAGGCACCCGCTCCATCATCCACAGCGCAGTTCTTCGCACCCCACGGGGGATATGCCGGAAAAAGGGATAGGCCTTTTCGCCTGCATAACGCGCATACCCGGCAAACAACTCGTCACCACCTTCGCCAGTCAGCACCATCTTTACATCCTGCGTGGCAAAGCAAGACAGTTTTAACATTGCCAGAGAGGGCGCGTCACAAATAGGCTGGTCAAGGTGCCAGATCGTAGGCTCTGCGAGTTCAACAAGATCCTTACCACTCACCAGAACATCATGATGGTCGGTGCCGTATTTCTTGGCAACCATTTGCGCATACGGTAATTCACTTTCAGACGAATCGGCATAGCCGACAGAATACGTGTTCACGGGATGGTCCAAAAACTGGCTCATCATCGCCACCACCAGGCTGGAATCGATCCCCCCGCTGAGGTACGCGCCAAAAGGCACATCACTCATCAGGTGCGATTCCACACATTCCAACAGCAGATCATTGAGCCGCTCCACCAGATCCGCTTCACTCACACCCGCATACTCGCTCTTGTTCTCAAAATCCAGATCCCAATACCGCTTCTCTTCAACCTCCCCATCTGCCCCGCAAACCAAAATATGACCTGGCTGCAAAGCCTTGATGCCTTCAAACATTGTGTCAGGTGTCGGGACATACTTCAAGCACAACATATCGCTGAGCGCCTGTGTGGAAACCCGGCGCTCAAACCCGGGATACGCAACGATCGATTTGATCTCAGAGGAAAACAGGATCTGATTTGCACTGTGTGCATAATAGAACGGCTTGATCCCGATGCGGTTTCGCCCGAGGATCAACTTCTTCTCCCGTACATCCCAGAGTGCAATGCCAAACATCCCCGGCAGCCGTTAAATGAAATCCTCGCCATGTTCCTCATACAAATGAACAATCACTTCCACATCAGAAGCAGTACGAAAAATATGGCCCTTTGCCGCCAGTTCAGCGCGCAGGTCCAGATAGTTATAGATCTCCCCATTGCAAACCACTACAACGCTCGAATCTTCATTGAACATGGGCTGCTGCCCGGTGGAAAGGTCAATGATGCTCAAGCGCCGGAAACCGATCCAGAGATCATCCTCCTGATAACTACCCTGATCATCCGGTCCGCGGTGATGGATGACCTTAAGCATGCGCTCTGCAGCGTTCTGATCAATGGGCTGCTCTGAACCCGGACAATAAATACCGCTAATTCCGCACATAAACGACCCTTTCTGCAATTACCCCATACGGGTATTCTTTAATTCCTCATCCAGGCGATCAAAATGCACAGCCAACGCCGCCGCTGTACGCTTCACGTTGAAATCTTCCACAACGGTCTTTCTACCGCACTCGCCGTAGGTCTTACGCAGCTCCTCATTATCGATCAACCGCTCCAGCGCCTCAGCCACCGCAGCCGCATTCCTTGGCTCCACCAGCAAACCATTCTCCTCGTGGTGCACCAATTCTGGAATACCCGCCACCCGCGTCGAGATAACCAGCAGCGTCATTGCCATGGCCTCCATCAACACGATCGGCAGCCCGTCGCGGTTGCCGTCTTCCTCCACCACACATGGCAGCGCGAAGATATCGCTGTCCTGGATAAGCCCAATCAGTTCGCTTTGTTTAACCGACCCCAGGAGCTTCACCAGGTCGCCCAGCCCAAGCTTCTTGATCAATGCCTGCAATTCCTCGCGCAGGTCTCCATCGCCAGCGATCGAACAGCGGAAAGGAATGGCTTTGTCCGCCAGGATCTTGCAAGCCTCGATTAGATACTGCGTCCCTTTCATCTCGGTAAGCCGTGAGATCGAAAGGATCTGCGGTACATGAGCCTCACTGCGCACCCGCTCTACCGGCTCAAACTTCTCAATATCCACCCCGCAGTGGTTGATCAGGATATCTTCTTCCATGATCGTTTCACTCATCTCCGCGATGAAATGGCGGTGGTAATCAGAGATCGTGATGATCTGCGTCGCATCCTCCAGTTGATGGCGTGCATTGGCTGTGTTGCGCTGGAAAAGCCCGAAGGCATGCGGGTGCAGGCTGAAAGGGATGTCCAGCAGAGAAGAGATGATCATCGCTCCGACCCCGTTCACCCACACAAAATGGGCATGGATACGCTCGATCCCCAGCGTTTCCATTTGTCGGGCAAAGAACACGCTTTTTGGGAAGATCATAGCCATGCTCAGCAGCGTGAGCGGCTCGCGATACGTGCAGCGGATCGTCTTCAACGCTGCCTGAAGAAGCTTCATGGGCCGTCGGAAAAGATAGTAGAACTGGGCGGGGATCATCTGCCACGAGAGCAGGCGTGGGCTGTAGGTCACAAAGGGCATCAGATCCTCGGACTGCGGCTGTACAAGCATATCGCGCGGTTTCAAAAGCGAGAAAATACGCACATCATACCCATAAGCACGCAGCCACCAGATCTCATTGGAAATGAAGGTCTCTGAAAACGCAGGAAAACGGCTAAAAATGTAAGCGATCTTTAGTTTCTTTTCCTGGTCCATGTTTTCCTCTTCATACAAATAATGATTTATTGAAACGGGGAAAATGTTTCTACAAAGTAATATCAACCATTATAACGAATTCAAGAGTTGCGGGCAAACACCGGTACAACCAATTTAAGAATCTTGAATTTCTATTCGAAAAAATGTATAATACTAAAAGACTAGTCTGACTAGTCTTTTAATGAGGTAATCATGAATAACAACTGGCAATTGCAGAATGCGAAAAGTAAATTCAGCGAGCTGGTGGAACGCACATTGCACGAGGGCGCTCAAATCGTCACGCGCCGCGGCAAAAAAGTCGTGGTCGTGGTTCCTTTTGATGAATATGAAGAAATGACACGCCCTAAGAAAAGCCTGGCCCAGTTCTTGCTCGATTCCCCTCTGGCTGGATCGGAACTATCCATCGACCGTGACAAAAGCATGCCCCGAAAAATCAATATTGAACCATGAACTATTTACTGGACACCTGTGTCCTCTCTGAATTTACGCGCCGCAGACCGGATGAAAAAGTAGTCCGGTGGCTGGACCAAATCGCTGACGAAAAGCTTTTCCTCAACGCGATCACTATTGGAGAGATCCAGCACGGTATCCAGCGTTTGCCCGATTCGTCCCGCAAATCAAACCTACTGATCTGGATGAACAATGGATTGATCGAGCGTTTTGGCAAACGCATTCTTTCTTTGGACACAGCAACCTTGATTTTGTGGGGGAACTTAATTGCCCGCATGGAAAAATCCGGTCACCCTATGCCTGCCATGGATTCCCTGATTGCGGCCACAGCTTTGCAACATCACTTGACGATCATCACGCGTAACACAAACGATTTTCAACCCTG
>Ga0180435_10005025_pt1 | contig 12921 bp, 8 predicted proteins | sample SS_ome_3_FD_132467 | JGI IMG/M metagenome (GOLD analysis project Ga0180435, IMG submission 132467) | Hypersaline lake sediment archaeal communities from the Salton Sea, California, USA - SS_3_S_1 metaG | ecosystem: Environmental > Aquatic > Non-marine Saline and Alkaline > Hypersaline > Sediment... | reverse complement strand
TGTTGCTTCGCCAAATACCCGGCTGAAAACAGTACTGGCCGAAATCCTGCCCAGAAAACTGCTGCCTGTATTTATCCGGCCGTCCGTGCTGGATAAACCGCTACAGGAATTATCGCAGCAGCAGATGCGCGAGATAGCAGGTCGATTGCAGCGATGGCAGGTCAGGCCCAATGGCACAGAAGGCTACCGTACTGCCGAGGTGACACTCGGCGGCGTCGATTGTGATGAGTTGTCTTCCAGGACCATGGAGTCGCAGAGGGTTAAAGGCCTGTATTTTATCGGTGAGGTCGTGGATGTGACAGGCTGGCTGGGTGGTTATAACTTCCAGTGGGCCTGGTCTTCAGGCTGGTGTGCCGGGCAGGTAGTATGATCAAAGCGCTTGTATCAACTTCCATGGGCGAGCGGATCAACGCATGGATTCTGCACGTACGCAACGCAGCACTTCGTATGAATACCTGCCTTCCAGTGCATCGAACACCGGTTTCAGTCGTCTGCCATGTTCGAACTGTTCGATAGCAAAGCGGATTTCATCCAGTTGCTGTTGTTGCAGATCGATCGCATCCTTCAGTTCCAGTTCGCCGCGTTCGATGGCGTTGGCGAGGTGATTGTAGATGGTGGTGGCTTTGAGATCACGTTGAGCGGCGATCGACTCCGGGCTCATACCGCCGCGTAGCAGTTGCAGTGTCTCGGCTTCTGTGTCGTTCGCGTCGTTTGCCGGGCTGTCATCAAATTGCCTGAGAACCTCGATGAATGCTTCACCATAGGCATCCAGTTTGCGTGTGCCTACGCCTGAAATATTTGCCAGCTGTGCCAGTGTCTGTGGACGATTCTCTATCATCTCTGCCAGTGTCGCATCGTGAAAGATCATGTAGGCGGGAACGCCGTGCTCATCGGCGAGTTGCTGGCGACGTTCACGCAATGCCTGCCATACGGGGTTGCTGTCGCCGGGGCGTGACGAGCTGCGCTTGCGTGTTGCGGTTCTGGTTCTGCTTGCCAGCTTGCGCAGGTGTAACGGATGCTCGCCTCGCAGTACCGGGCGACTTGCCTCGATGAGCCTCAGGCCACCATGTCCCTCGAGATCGACCGCGAGCAGACCGCGTGCGATCAACTGACGGTAGATACCGCGCCATTCGGCCTGGGTGTGTTCCTCGCCGATGCCAAATGTGCTGATCTGATCGTGGCCAAAGCGGATGATGCGCTCATCCTGCTTGCCGAGCAACACATCGACCAGGTAACTGACACCAAAACGCTGGCCGGTACGGTGCACACAAGACAGCGCTTTCTGCGCAGCGGTGGTCGCGTCCCATGTCTGTGGTGGTTCCAGACAGGTGTCGCAGTTGCCACAGGGCTCGGGCATGTGATCGCCGAAATATCTCAGCAGTGCCTGACGGCGGCAGCTGGTCAGTTCACACAGGCCGAGCATGGCATCGAGTTTGTGATTTTCGATACGCTTGATCGCCTCGGGGGCATCGGAATCGGCCTGCATCTTCTTCAGCATGATGACGTCCTGCAAGCCATACAGCATCCATGCATCGGAAGGCAGACCGTCGCGTCCGGCGCGACCGGTCTCCTGGTAATAGGCCTCCAGGCTCTTCGGCAGGTTGAGGTGCGCGACGAAGCGCACATCCGGTTTGTCTATGCCCATACCGAAGGCGATGGTGGCGACGATGACGATGCCCTCTTCGCGCAGAAAACGCTGCTGGTTGCTCTGGCGTTGCTGCGCTGACAGCCCGGCATGATACGGCAGCGCATTGACCTGCTTGCTCGCCAGCCAGTGCGCAAGCTCATCAACGCGCTTGCGCGACAGACAGTAGACGATACCGGCTTCACCGGGGTGTTCGTTACGGATAAAACGCAGCAGGTGTTCTCTGGCGTTGCCGGTGCTTTCGCTGATACGGTAACGGATATTAGGCCGATCAAAGCCGCCGATGAATTGTTCGGCATCATCCAGTGCAAGCCGCTCGATGATCTCGCGGCGGGTGGCGGTATCGGCGGTTGCGGTCAGCGCGATACGCGGGATCTCGGGGAAACGCTGGTGTAATACGCTGAGCTGTACGTACTCGGGACGAAAATCGTGACCCCATTGCGATACGCAGTGGGCTTCATCGATGGCGAACAGGGCAACCGGGATACGCTCGATAAGATCCAGCGTGCGTGGCATCATCAGTCGTTCCGGGGCGACGTAGAGCAGATCGATTTCCCCTTGCTGCAGCTGTCGCTCGACGTCATGTACTGCTGCAGCATCCATGGTCGAGTTGAGAAATGCGGCGCGCACACCATTAAGGTGCAGTGCCTCGACCTGGTCCTGCATCAATGCGATCAGCGGTGAGATGACAATACCGACACCATCGCGAACGATGGCAGGAATCTGGTAACACAGAGACTTACCGCCACCGGTCGGCATGAGTACCAGCGCATCTCCACCGGAAATAACATGTTCGACGATATCCTGCTGCTGCGGGCGGAATTCAGCGTAACCAAATATATCTTGCAGCGTGCCCCGGGCAGGGCTGGTTGTTTCAGGTGTGGCTTCCATAGCAGTTGATTGTTTCACAATTATGTTTCAGAAGAAAATATTGTGAATCGACGAGTTCTGAGCTCCCGAATTCACTCCCTTGAATTCGCTTTGTTTAATTCACTTTATCGAATTCAGTCAAATTTATAATGCTTGCCGATAACGACCACGCCATTATCGGTAACGGTGAAGCGTTGCCTGTCTCGTTCCAGGTCGTAGCCGATGGTCTCGCCGGCGGGAATCTGAATATGCTTGTCGACGATGCAGCGTTTCAGTTTCGCGCCCGCGCCTACCGTGACATTATGGAACAGGATGCTGTCTTCCACCAGCGAGGCATGCTCCAGCCTGACACGGGCCGATAATATCGAGTGCCTGACAACAGCGCCATTGATTACCGTACCGCCTGACAGGCAGGAGTTATAGACGATGCCATCATGTCCGTCCGAGCCGGGCACGGTTCGCGCAGGCGGGGTCTGCAGCTGATGACTGCGAATAGGCCAGTCTCGCTGGTACAGGTTCAGCGGGGGTATCGGTTCCAGCAGGGCGATATTGGCATCGTAATAGGCGTCGAGTGTGCCGACATCTTTCCAGTATCTGTCCTGTGACACGCGACCTGCATGGCTGCCGAACCGATAGGCATACACAGGCTGCTGTTCGATCATGTGTGGCAGGATGTCGTTGCCAAAGTCATGACTCGAACCGTCCGCGCTGTGATCCTTGCGCAGCTCTTCCAGCAACTGTTCCACGTTGAAGACATAGATGCCCATCGAAGCCAGTGCGCAGTCGGGGTTATCGGCGAGTGCCTGTGGTTCGGCCGGCTTCTCTTCGAAACTGAGTATCCTTTCTTCTTCATCAATGGACAATACGCCAAAACCGCGGGCTTCATCCAGGCCGACTTCCATGCACGCCAGGGTCACCGCGGCATCATGCTGAGCGTAGAACTCCAGCAGGGCAGCATAATCCATGCGGTAGATATGATCGCCAGACAGGATCACTACGTATCTGGCATTGCTCTGTTCGAGCAGGTTGAGATTCTGGTAGATCGCATCCGCCGTGCCGGAGTACCAGTTGTTGCCGGTGCGCATCTGCGGTGGCACCTGGGTGATATATTCATTGAGTTCGGGGTTGAAGATGGACCAGCCATCGCGCAGGTGTTCCTGCAATGATTGTGACTTGTACTGGGTCAGTACCAGGATGCGGCGCAGCCCCGAGTGCAGGCAGTTGGATAGCGTGAAATCGATGATCCGGTATTTTCCACCAAACGGGACTGCAGGTTTGGCGCGCTCCTGCGTCAGGGGCAGCAGTCGTGAACCATGCCCGCCTGCGAGTACGATGGCAATCGAATGTTCCACACAGTCTTTCATAGTGGACATATTATTTGCAACAGATTAACAATACAAATCAAATCGACAGGGGTATTGAAAATAACCGGTCTTTGGCGTTTCTTCGGTTTTCCGGCCTATCCTTCGCTGGGCAGGAGCAGGTCATCGAGTGAACTGCTGTCATCACCTGAAGACGGTTTGCGGTTCAGGCCGATCTTGAGGCTGAGTTCATTTTCGCTGTCAGCATTCCTCATCGCCTCGTCCCTGGTGATGCGGCCATCCTTGTACAGTTCATACAGCGCAGCATCAAAGGTCTGCATGCCGGAATCTTCCGACTTTTTCATCATCTCCTTGATCTCCTGGATATCACCTTCCCTGATCAGGTTGGCGATGTGCGGCGAATTGAGCAGGACCTCGAAGGCGGCACATCGCTTTTTGTCTGTGGTCGTGAGCAGGCGTTGCGAGACGAATGCACGCATGTTGAACGACAGGTCCATCAGCAGAGTCTGGTGTTTGTCCGGGGGGAAGAAGTTAATGATGCGATCCAGCGCCTGGTTGGCGTTGTTGGCATGCAGGGTCGCCAGGGTGAGATGCCCGGATTCTGCGAATGCCAGGGCATTTTCCATGGTCTCGGCATTACGGATCTCACCGATCAGGATGACATCGGGCGCCTGGCGCAGGGCATTTGACAGTGCATCTTCCCAGCAGTCAGTGTCCATGCCGATCTCGCGCTGATTGACGATACAGCCCTTGTGCTTGTGGATGAATTCGATCGGGTCCTCGATGGTGATGATATGACCCTTCGAGTTCGTGTTGCGATAGTCGATCAGGGCTGCCAGCGAGGTCGATTTACCCATGCCGGTGCCACCGATGAACAGTATCAGGCCTCGTTTGGCCATGATGATCTTTTTCAGTATGGCGGGTGCGCCGATCGACTCAAGGCTGGGAAGGTCATTATTGATGTAACGGATGACCATCGAGACTTCGCCACGTTGCTTGAATATATTGACACGGAACCGGCCGATACCGGAGATAGACAGCGCCAGGTTCATCTCCGGCTTCCTGGAGAATTCTTCACGTTGACCGTCGTCCATCAGCTCATTAGCCAGGGTAGCGATGAAACCGGGAGGCAGGGTCTCCTTGCCGAGCGGTTTGAGTACGTTATTGAACTTCGCACTGGGGATGGCGCCGGTTGAGAAATAGATATCCGAGCCCTTATGCTCGGCGAGATGTTTGAGATATGGCTTGATCTTCATCGGTAATCCCGTGAACTACATGAACAGAGTATAGACAAATGCTGCCCAATGTTGCGCTATATGAACCCGGTTGCGCTAAATGAAGTTGACGGGATGACTGTTCTTCGGGCCATCTTCGCCGTTTCAGGAAAGAAACAAGCCAGAGATGAAGCCCTGGCATGTTTACTGGTGTCAGTCATCGGTTTATAAACGCTGCAGCGTTTACAGATCTTCAAAAACAGCGATGGTGAGTAGTATCTTGACCGAGTCATCGACCATATCCTTGTCGATATAGCTGATACCCAATGGTGTTTCCGCTACCCATTCGAGTACTTCTTCATGACTGCCTAGCTGGACAGGTGGCTTCTTGCCTGACGAGATCTTACGTGACCAGTAGCGCTTATGTCTCGATTCGCCCATATCCAGCACGTACTCGAAGAAATGCTCTCTGTCGGGACTGCCGGCAGCATGGTTGGCAGGTGTCGCCTTGTGACCGCTCGGATATGAAGTGGTCTCATATAAAAACAGCTGTTTCACCATCTCTGTATCGAGGTCGCCACCCTGGTAGTCCGGGTGAGCGATGATGGCGAGGTCCGCGCCAGCATTTTTTCCCGCTAACAGGGCCGTGATTGTAATCAGGACTGATAGTTGTTTGCGTATATCGATTAACATGCGTAGTTCTCCCGGTTGAGCAGAGATTGCTGGTGTGTTTAGGCAATTTAAAACAGCATGTTTGGAACAATTATTCCTGGATGTGATAGTGAGACAGCCAGGGACGAAAAGCTACTGGCTGCTGACATCAGGCAGGTTGCATTTTTTTGAATTAGGTGGCTTCGATATCGCCGACCCGGAATAAGTAATTGGCAGGGCCGTCGACATGACCGGTTTCGATGTGATTGATACCGTCAGAATCGCCTGGTACTGATTGTAGTAGCTGAGAGTAAAAACTCAACTCATCTGGCAGTTCGAATAAAGGCAGGGCAGAGTGCTTGACCAGGGTCATAAGATGTGACGGAGTGGTTATTTATTAGCCACTCCGTCACTCGTTCATCCACCCGGGTTAACTAACCCGGATAAGCCGTCATGGTCAGCTATTAAACGCTGTTTCCGCAGGTTACCGTCTTTCTGTCAGATCAGTACTTGTCGTTCTCCGGCCACTGGCTGGCATCGACTGTATCGCGGTAGGCGTGCCAGGTGGCATGTCCGATCAGCGGCAGGAACACGATGAAACCGATGAAGAATGTCAGGAAGCCGATTATCACGAAGGAAACGATCATAAGGCCCCACAAAAACATCGTTTTCTTGTTCTGCAGTACCGCATTGATGCTGGTGATGACAGCGGTGATGCCGTCCGTCTTCCTGTCCATGATCATTGGCAGGGCGAACGCGCTGGTGGTGAATACGATGGCAGAGAATATCGCGCCGATGGCGGAGCCGATGCCGAGGAACAGTGCCAGGTCCATCACAGTGTAATTGCTCGTTTCCGGGAAGAAGATATGCAGCGCTGTGGCGGAACGCGCCCACAGCATGAACACGACCATGAGGATGAGTGAGTAGAGCAGCATGTCCCTGAGGTGGCTGCCGCCTTCCTTGATACAACGGCCCAGGACCGGCGTATGTCCTTTCTCGATCTGACAGCTGATGGAATACAGGCCGATCGCCAGTACCGGACCGATGAGCATGAAACCGGTCGCCATACCCAGGTAGAGTGCGAGTGTGCCGAACTGCCATGACGCGTAGGCCAGCAGCATACTCAGCAAAGACAGCATCAGTCCGTAGCTCAGGGATACACCCGGCGCCTTTTTCATATCATCTGCGCCCTGGCGCAGCCATTTAAACGGTGCATTGACAGGGACGATGTTTACCTTTGCGGAGAACGGTAGCGGTTTTGCCTCGGCTTCAGTTTCGGTCATATTATTTGTGCTCATATCAGGTATCCATTTGGGGATATAAGGATCATCTCACTTTATCCCTTTTGCTGTGAGCGGGCAAGAGCTGTTTGATAAATCTTATTGATAATCAATAATTTAAATTATCCTAATATATTAATAAAAAAATAGTGCGCGCCTGTCTTTTTGATCGATCTCTTGTCTATCAAAGGCACGCCTCCATAACATGAACATAGCAAAGGCGTTGCGACGCCTCGACGGGTAGAATCCAATGGCTTGACCTGTTAGCCCTGCTCGGCGCTTATTGAGAATATTTCACCCGGGAATTAACTAATGAAACCTAAATCACCATTCACTCAGTCATTTGAAAAGTTGCCAGAAGAGTTGCCGCTGTATCCTCTGGAGAACGCCTTGTTACCCGGTGGTCAGCTTCCGTTGGAGCTCGCCGGGCCTGAACAGCTGGCCATGTTTTTTGACGTGTTAAAGACTGATCAGCTGATCGGTATGGTGCAACCACGAGACAATAACCCTGAACGCGGCATCTATCAGACGGGTTGTGCCGGCAGGATCAGGCAGTATCGGGAGAGGAGTGATGGCAGGTTGAATATCATGATGGCGGGAATATGCCGATACAGGATAGTCGAAGAGCTGCCGGCGAAGAACGGTTACCGCATTGCCAGGGTCGACTGGAGCGATTTTAGTAATGATTATGAGACAGAGTTTGTCGACCCGCTGAAGATCAATAAATTCAAGCAGACGTTACGCCACTATTTCGACCGGCACAATATGCAGGTGGACTGGAAAGTTCTGGATAAACTGCATATCGAAGAAGTGGTGAATAACCTCGTTCTGATCATAAACCTGGACATCGAAAGCAAACAGCGGCTGCTCGAATCACCGACGGTCGTTCAGCGTCTGGCGCTGTTTTCTCAGCTGCTCGAAGAAGTACCGGATCCGATACTGGCGTCGGCACCAGAAGGTAAACGTGTGAATTGATTTTTGCAGGGTATCAGGGCTTTGATCAGAAACACGGCCGGCAGGGCCTGGACGCATTGATTGCTATTGAATGTTCAGGGCATGAGTTCCCGGCAAGTCCTGAGCCGGGACATTGTCTATCCTTAACCTTATGAGCCTGATATCTTTTTATATGATATGTCCGTCTCGCTGGTCGCGTATCGGACAAAGTTTATCGATGGTTCTATAAGTGCCTCGCGGTGTTCGGGGGGTATCTGCTCATAGTTGCCCGATAGTATCGCCTCGAGATACCTGGCCCTGTCTTTGCTATCGAGCTTCAATGACAGGGCTGGAGCTTCAGCCAGGGTCACGGTGCAATCGATGTCGCCATCAGTATCCTTATCACGGGTGATTTCATCATGCCTTACGATGTTGCATGAACGATGATCTTTGGAATAAGCCAGGGCGTTTTCTGCACGATCGATGATCTGTTCAATCGAACTGTTATGATCATTTTCGGTAGAATGTAACCCGACTGCAACCGTGGTCTTGAGCTTCAGATTGTCAAGCTGGAAGATCAGGTTGTCTATCTGGCCCTTCAGGCGCATGCAGATGATGTGAGCCTTGAAAGCCTTGGTCATCGGTAACAGTATGGCGAAATGACCATTACCAAGGTGTGCAAGGATCTCGTGCTTACGTAATGACTCAGTCAGACGTTTTGCTATTATCTTTATGGTTTGTCCTGCTACCTTGTCACCCTGCTCATCCAGGATGTCCATGTAATTCAACATCTGCAGGCGGATTATCGACATGTCGTAACCATGCTGCTCGTTATGTGAAAAGGCTTCTCTCGCCTGCTTGTAGAAACCCTGCTCATTGTCGAGGCCGGTCAGTAGATCGGTCGTAATGCTCTTTTCGAGTAAAGTGATATTACGATTAAACTGGACATAAGAGCGTACACGGCTGCGGATATCGAACTCGGTGAAGGGTTTGCTGATGAAATCTGATGCGCCCATATTATAAGACGCCTGCTTTGCCGCTTCGCTGTCCTCATGTCCGGTCAGCATGATGACAGGCAAATTGGCGATGTATGGGGTGTCAGATTCCCTGATTTCCTTGAGTAGTTGCATGCCGTTCATCACGGGCATGTGCAGGTCTGCAATAACGAGTGATATATCGCTGTGTTTGTTGATCAGCTTCCAGGCTTCCTCACCATCTTTTGCCTGTATCGTATCGTACTCGGTGTCGAGATATTTACATACAACACTACGAACTGTTGAGGAATCGTCAACTATCAGTATCAGTGAGCTGCTGCTGGATGGGCTGTTACTATTTAGTTGGTGTGTCGTCATTGTCTACATCTATTTATCTTATTGAATTATAGGGCCTTAACTGTGAGTCGCGATGTCTGGCGAAGAGCTGTAACCATGAGACCAATTCACAGCAAGGTCGTTTTTTATTATCCTTTACTATCAGATTTGCAAAATCTGTACCAATGTTAGATGTGATGCTTGGGACAGCTGGAATGCGGCCTGTGCTAACTGACAATTTGCTGCCCTCATGCCGCCGGCAGCAGCGGTTTGGTTATTCGCTTCGAGTCCTGTTCCCCCGATCAGTGTTGCCCGGGCATGGGCGCGACTAGATCAGCTGGCTCAATGATAAATAAGCAGTATTCCTGAATGAGCCCGCCACCTTAATCTTTCAGGCCCCTGTATTGACGATTTGTCCTGGAGCAAGATTTATCACTGGCAGTTGTTATATCCTTTTGCTATCGAATATTAATTCCGGGGGCACGATCATGATCAGGTTAAGGAAAATTGCAGCTTTCTTTTTGTTATTGCTCGCTTCGTCAGCGTGGGCAGGTGACCGTTTCGGTGAGTTGATCGAATTCGAGGGTATCATCAAGGACGACACCTATGCGGCGGGTGAGGAGGTAGTAAGTTCCGCATGGATCGGAGGCGATCTGGTCACTGCTGGTGGTGAGCTGCGCCTGGGAGGAGAGGTGATGGCGGATATACTCGCTGCCGGCGGTGAGGTTCTGATACGTGGCAGGGTACATGATGATGTCCGTGTCGCGGCTGGCGAACTGCTCGTTCAGGCTGTGATAAGAGATGATCTGATCGCTGCAGGTGGCCGCATCCGGTTGGACGAGGACGCCTGGGTCGGTGGCAAAAGCTGGTTGACGGGCGGTGAGGTCATCATCGGCGGGCGATTAAACGGTCCGTTACATGCCAGTGCAGGTACCGTGGTTATCTCCGGCAGTATTGCATCCGATGTCCTGATCTGGGCGGAGGAGATCGAGATCATGCCTGGCGCACGCATCGATGGCGACCTGCGCTACCGCAGCCCCGTGCCTGCAGTCATCCATGAAGGTGCCATGATCAGTGGTGAGGTCGTGCATACAGAACTGGATGTACCAACCGGGCCGGTGATCGCCGGACTGCTGTTCATGCTTGCACTGATGTTTGTCACCCTGGCGGTGACAGCCGTCGTCCTGTATCTGCTGTTTAACCGTATCGCCGATCAGGCAGCCACGATCTCACGCGAGGGTTTCTGGTCGAGTGTGGGACTCGGACTGGCCATGCTGGCTGCGACCCCGGTCGTGATTGTCCTGTTGCTGTCGACAGGTATCGGCTCCTTGCTGGCAATGATGTTGTTGTTGGTATATGTTCTGCTGATTATCACGGGTTATCTATCCGGTGCATATACTTTCACGCTGAAGATGCGCGGCCTGTTTACCAGTGGCTCGCCGGGGCGTCTGACAGGTTCCCTGTGGATCATCGTCGGCCTGCTTGTATTGAATGTCATCGCCCTGGTCCCGGTACTTGGCTTCGTGGTCGGATTGCTGGTCATGGCCAGTGGTGTGGGTGCATTGACGAAACTGATGTACAGGGCTAACAGTGTGCCGGTCGAAGCGGGTGGAACGGGCTAGATAGAAATGGTCAGCTACGATTTATACAACTACTGTCCTGATCATGTATGCAGGATATTCAGATACGGTTTAACCATGCGATGACGTAGAGCCCGGCAGCGACCAGCATGACACCGCTGAAGCCGATCTCTATCGCCAGCAGGACTGCCAGTATCGCACTGAGCACCGACGCACAGCCGTTTATCCCCCAGGCCCAGGCTGTGAGTTGCGGGCTGTTCTTCTGCACCGCAGCCAGCCCCAGTGAGAATGGCATGCCCATGGCAAAAGCGATCGGCGCGGTGATGATAAATGCCAGTACGAGGCGGGCGATCTCAGCCTGAGACATGATATATGTGCCCAGCAGTGGTAGCAGCACGATGTAGAGCAGGGTGGTTAGCACGATGGTTAAAACAGACCATCTGAGGATCGCAGGCAGATTTTCTTTATCTTCGATTCGTTTTTCGACGTACAGGCTGCCCAGGCCCGAGAACACCAGGAAGGCAGAGAGCACGACTGCTACAGCATATAGCGGCTGCCCGATGAGCAGGCTGAACTTCTGTATGAATGCCAGTTCGATAAACAGGAAGGCGAGGCCGATGGCGAGAAAATACATAACGATATGCCTGCGCCGTCTGTTTGACTGGTCGCCTCGTGTACCGACGAACATCAGTGGCAGCATGATGAGCACGAATGCTGCAATGGCTGCCTGTGTGATCGTGACCAGCAGCGTCGGGTAGCCGACACCGACAAGCGATATGCCGGCACGACCGGGCAGAGACATCAACTCGGTAATGCCCGACGATCTGAAGAAATTATCGAAGTACGGGCTGTCATCGGTAGCCGCATGAATATCGTACTTGTATTCCTGTACGAAGCTGTGCCCGCTATCATCACTAAACTCCGAATCGTTGAATATGGAGTCGGCAACCAGGTAGAACACCGGTTCCTGTAGTAACTGGTAACGGTTGGCCTGTTCCGGCTTCATGCCAGGCAGCCATGCCAGGTCGAACGAGCGTGAATCACAGAACGCCCGTACACTGTCGATCTCGCCGGGGGTGAGTGGTGTTCGTTTCAGCACAAGCGTTGCGGTATTCCAGCTTCGTATCCACGCGATATGGTTTTCAGGTTTGTCGATACCGGCCTGTCTCATGGCAGTAACGGCAGTGATGAATAGCTTGAGATTGCCGCGTGCCGGATTACTGGTCCACTGAGTGATACTCAACATTCCACCAGGCTGCAGGAGTTGAAGGTAGCTGTGTATGGCTTCGACAGTGTGATCATAGGAGGCTGCCAGTGCATGTACACCTGCCGCTCCGCCTGCGGAACCTCCGGGTGGTCCCATGATGACCAGATCATACTTTTGTGTTTCAGCGCTTGCAGAAGAACTTCTTGCAGCAAATGAACGGGGTGTCATGGTGAATAATCTGACTTTATCCTGTAGATGCTGCCAGCCGAAATAGTCTGCGAAATCCTCAGTGATCAGTTGCGACAGTTTCTCATCCGGCTCGACCGCAGTGATATCCGCTGCATCGTGGTAGTGTGCCTGTAACAGGTTGGTGCCGGTCGCTGAACCCATTATCAGCACGCGTCGTGGGTCGGCATGCAGTTTATATGGCAGAGCCGAGCTCATATGATCAAGATAGCTCAGTGAACTCGTACCCTGGTATCGGTCGATAGTGGTCATCTCGTCGCCATCCCTGAATACGGCCAGCTGCTGCGGGATATCAGCCGGGTTGTTCAGGCTTAGGCCGGGTGCATTGCGAAACGGCACGATCTCGCTCTCGACAACGTCGATCAGCGAGATGGGGGAAGAATGCTGTTGCAGCCTTTGTGCACCCTTGATGAGTAGTGTGCCCGACAGTCCTTTGTATTCAGACATGCGCAGTTCAAGCCAGTGTTGTGGTATCAGCAAGACACCAAGCATGCAGGCGGTGAGCAGGGACGCCGCTTTCAGTCGTTTCCCTGCAGCAAGTATATGCAGGGTGAACAGGCCTGCTGCGACAGCTGTCAGGCCAAGCACGCGTATTATAATGTCGGGAGGCATTACCAGCAGCATCAGCATTATCGCCAGCGAACCGGCACCGGCGCCGATCAG
>Ga0180435_10005024_pt1 | contig 12921 bp, 12 predicted proteins | sample SS_ome_3_FD_132467 | JGI IMG/M metagenome (GOLD analysis project Ga0180435, IMG submission 132467) | Hypersaline lake sediment archaeal communities from the Salton Sea, California, USA - SS_3_S_1 metaG | ecosystem: Environmental > Aquatic > Non-marine Saline and Alkaline > Hypersaline >... | reverse complement strand
GGGCCTTTGGTATTGTCTGGTGGTGATGGGTGGACTTGAACCACCGACCTCAGCATTATGAGTGCCGCGCTCTAACCAGCTGAGCTACATCACCTTTGCATGGGCCCCGATTGGATCGGGGCGCAAATTCTCTTGTTTTGACGGGGGTTTGTCAACCTCCGCGGTCAAAAACGGTAGCCGTAGGTTTCGAAGAAACGCTGCTCGATCTCGTCCCGGGTCGGCGCGTGGTTCTGCGGGCCCTGCACGGCCACCTTGATGGCGCCCATCACGGAGCCGATGCGGCAGCAGGTAACGAGGTCGAGGTCGTTCAGCAGGCCGAAGATCAGGCCGGAACGGAAGGCGTCGCCGCAACCTGTCGGGTCCTGCACGTCGTCGGGTTCGGTGGGCGCGATTTCGATTTCGTCTTCGCGGGTGCGCAGGATGGAGCCCTCGGCGCCGCGGGTGACGACCAGGGCTTCCACCTGGTTCGCGATCTCGTCGCCGTTGAGGCCCGATTTCTCCTTCAGCAGCTGGAATTCGTAGTCGTTGACGATGATGTACTTCGCTTCCTCGATGAAACGGCGGAATTCCTCGCCGTCGAACAGGGTCATGGCCTGGCCCGGGTCGAAGATGTGCGGGATGCCGCAGGCCACGAAATCGCGGCTGTGCTGGATCATCGCCAGTTTGCCGTCCGGCGCGACGATACCCAGGCGGATGCCGTTGGTTTCCTCGACGCGGTTCAAGTAGCTGTGCTGCATCGCGCCGGGATGGAAGGCCGTGATCTGGTTGTCGTCGATATCGGTCGTTATGAACGCCTGCGGGGTGAACTCGCCTTCCATGTGCCGGACGTAGTCCAGCGGAATGCCCAGGCCATCGAGATATCTCTGGTAGGGGCCGAAATCGTCGCCGACCGTGGCCATCGGGTAGGGTGTTTCACCCAGCAAGTGCAGGCCGTAGGCGATATTACCCGCGCAGCCGCCGAATTCCCGGCGCATTTTCGGCACCAGGAACGATACGTTCAGCATGTGCACCTTGTCGGGCAGGATATGCTGCTTGAACTGGTCGGGGAACACCATGATGGTGTCGTAGGCGAGCGATCCACAAATGAGTGCCGACATGGCGATTTCCACGCGTGATATACGAACGCGGCTAGTCTAACGGATTTGTGTTCAAGGCGGTAAAAGGGTTTCCGGGCAGGGGCGAATCTTTGATATATCACATCATCCGAACTTATCCCGCACCGGTAATGGCCTGGATGGGCCGGATTGCCGGAAACGCCTAAAAATAAAGGGTTTCAAAGGGGTTGCGGCTTGCTGTGGCGGCGGCCGGCTGATACATTAGTGCCCCTCACCAGCGCGGTTTTCAAGGAATTTTTCTACATCATGGTTTTCAAGAGTCTTCGCGGCCTGTTTTCCAACGATCTGTCGATCGACCTGGGCACGGCCAACACACTGATTTTCGTCCGCGGACAGGGCATCGTGCTCAACGAGCCGTCCGTGGTGGCGGTGCGCATGGATCGCGGGCCGGGCGGGCCGCAGCACGTTGCCGCGGTCGGCGCACGGGCCAAGCAGATGCTCGGCCGAACCCCCGGAAACATCCGCACGGTCCGCCCGCTGAAGGACGGTGTAATCGCCGACTTCAACATGACCGAGGCCATGCTGCAGCACTTCATCCGCGAAGTGCATACCTCGCGCATCCTGCGTCCCAGCCCGCGCGTGCTGGTCTGCGTGCCCTGCTCGTCCACCCAGGTGGAGCGCAAGGCCATCAAGGAGTCGGCCGAGGGCGCCGGGGCGCGCGAAGTTTTCCTGGTCGAGGAACCGATGGCGGCCGCGATCGGCGCCGGCATCCCGGTGCACGAGGCGCGCGGCGCGATGGTGCTGGATATCGGCGGAGGCACCTCGGAGGTCGCGGTCATTTCCCTGAACGGCCTGGTCTACTCGCACTCCGTGCGGGTGGGCGGTGACCAGTTCGACGACGCCATCATCAACTACGTGCGCCGCAACTACGGCACCCTGATCGGCGAGACCACCGCCGAGCGCATCAAGATCGAGATCGGCTGCGCCTGGCCGGACGAGGAGCCGGAACAGCTCGAGGTTTCGGGCCGCAACCTGGCCGAGGGCGTGCCGCGAAACATCACCATCAACAGCAACGAGGTGCTCGAGGCGCTCAACGAGAGCCTCTCCTCGATCCTCGACGCGGTCAAGACAGCGCTGGAACAGACGCCGCCGGAACTCTGCGCCGACGTGGCCGAGACCGGCATCGTGCTGACCGGCGGTGGCGCATTGCTGCGCGGAATAGACCGCCTGATCGCCGAGGAAACCGGCCTGCCGGTGTTCCCCGCCGACGACCCGCTGACCTGCGTGGCGCGCGGCGGCGGCCGCGCCCTGGAGATGATGGACCAGAACAACGGCGAATTCTTCGCGTCAAACTAGTGTTAACAGGCTCTAAGCCATGAGGGCAGGCGCCAGCACCGCTTCCCGCATCGCCGGACCGACGGCCCAGACCGCCCGGCTCATGCTTTACGGCCTGCTCGCGGTGGTCCTGATGGCCATGGACCACCGTGGCCAGTACGTGTCGCAGGTGCGCAGCGTGCTGGAATACGCGGTGGAGCCCGTCTACCACGTGGTCGAGTGGCCGGCCCGCGCGATCCGCAACCTCCAGGAACAATTCCAGACCCGTCGCAGCCTGCGGCACGAGAACGACGACCTGCGCAAACAGTTGCTCAGCCAGCAGGCCGACCTGCAACGGCTCGATACGCTGGTCGAGGAGAATCGCCGCCTGCGCGCCCTGTTCGAGGGCGCCGAAGGCCTGGTCTACGACTACCGCTTCGCCGAACTGGTGCGGGTGGACCTCGATCCGTTTTCTCACAGGGTGCTGATCGATCGCGGCACGAGCGATGGCGTGGTGGTCGGCCAGGCGGTGATCGACGGCGCCGGCGTGATGGGGCAGGTCGAGGACGTACACCTGCATTTCGCCACCGTGCGGCTGATTTCCGACCCCAACCACGCCCTTCCGGTGCAGATCAACCGCACCGGGCTGCGCACGGTGGCTTTCGGTTCGGGGGAAACCGGCGCCCTGAAGTTGCCGAACGTGCCGCGCCTGGCCGATGTGCGCGAAGGTGACCTGGTGGTCACCTCCGGCCTGGGCGACCGTTTCCCCGGCGGTTACCCGGTGGCGCGCGTCATCCACATCGATCGCCCGGAGGGTAAAACCTTCATCCAGGTGGAAGCCGAGCCGCTGGCCGCGCTCGACCGCGGCCGCGAGGTGCTGCTGATCTCGGCGCATATCCCGCTGCCGGAGACAGCGGAGCCCGAGCCGGAAGCGCAGGAACCCGCGACGGGCGTGGACGGGCCCGCCGCGGTGCAGGAACCGCCGGCCGAGGGCGAGGTAGAGGCGGAGCACAGCGACAGCTCTGCCCCGGCCGGGGACGAGGCGTCAATCGAAACGGAGGCGCCGCAGTGAACGTCCGCCGCGACCGTTTCTCCGTCATCGCCGGCACGCTGGTGATCGCCGTGCTGCTCACCCTGCTGCCCCTGCCAGCCTGGTTGCAAATGGTCTGGCCCTACTGGGTTGCCCTGGTGATGATTTACTGGTGCCTGGAAACCCAGGACATGATTACGCTGGGACTGGCGTTCTCCTGCGGCCTGGTGCTGGACCTGATGACCGGCAGCCTGCTCGGCCTGCACGCGCTGAGCCTCACCGTCATCGTTTACCTGGTGACCCGCTTCCGTGCCCGGCTGCGTTTCTTCCCGCCCTGGCAGCTGGCCCTGTCCGTGCTCGCGCTGCTGGTGAACGACCGCATCATTCTGCTCTGGATCATCAGCCTGCGCGGCGATCCGATGCCCGCCGCTTCATTCTGGCTGCCGCCACTGGCCGGCGTTCTGGTCTGGCCCTGGTTGTTCCTCGCGCTGGATCGCTTTCGCGGTGTGATGCGGCAGCGGGCGCTGCGTTGAGGCTGGCCTTTGCCAGGCGCCGGCCGGGCCGGCGCCCGATCAAGGACCAGGTCGTCGAGGCCCGGCAGTTCAGTGCGCGGGCGCTGACTGCATTCCTTATCGTCTCGGCCGCGCTGCTGTTGCTGGTCGCACGCTTCGTTTACCTGCAGGTGATCGCCCACGAGGACTTCGTCACCCGCTCGGTGAACAACCAGGTGAAGGTGTTGCCGGTGCCGCCGAACCGTGGCCTGGTTTACGACCGGCGCGGCCGGCCGATCGCCGAGAACCGGCCGGCCTACCGGCTCGAGATCGTTCCCGAGAAAATCGACGACCTGGAACAGCTGATCGGCGAGCTGGGCCGGATGGTGGAATTACCCGAGGACGCGCTGGAGCGATTCCAGCGCGCCCGCCGCCAGCACCGGGTTTTCGACAGCGTGCCCCTGAAGTTCAACCTCAGCGAGGAAGAGGTCGCGCGCTTTGCGGTCGACCGGCACCGGTTCAATGGTGTCGAGGTCGTGCCCTACCTGGCCCGCTACTATCCCTACGGCGAGTTGCTGACCCACGTGCTGGGTTACGTTGGGCGCATCGACGAGGACGACCTCGACCGCCTCAACCGGGCCGGTCGCGCCGGCGACTACCGCGGCACCACCCACGTGGGCAAGCTCGGTATCGAGCGCTTTTACGAGAACGCGCTGCACGGGGCCAGCGGCCTGGAACGGGTCGAGACCAACGCCCAGGGCCGCACCCTCAAGGTGCTGGAGCGGCAGGACCCGCGCCATGGGACCGACCTGGTCCTGTCGCTCGACGTCGCGGTGCAACAGGCGGCCTGGGACGCGCTGGGAGACCGCCCCGGCGCCGTCGTCGCGCTGGATCCGAACGACGGTTCGGTAATCGCCATGGTCAGCAAGCCTGCCTATGACCCGAACCTGTTCGTGCACGGCATCGGCTCGGCCGACTATGCCGCGATCCTGGCCGCGCCCGGCCGGCCGCTGTTCAACCGCGCGCTGACCGGCGGCTACGAACCGGGCTCCACGATCAAGCCTTTCATCGGCCTGGCCGGGCTGGAGTTGGGCGTGATCAACGACAGTGACGAGGTGTTCTCCGGCGGCGAGTTCTACCTGCCCAACGTATCCCGCCCCTACCGCGACTGGAAACGCGGCGGGCACGGCTCGGTCAATATCTACGAGGCGCTGGAGGAATCGGTCAACAGCTTCTTCTACCAGTTGGCGCTCGACCTGGGCATCGACCGCATGCACGACTACCTCGCGCAGTTCGGTTTCGGCGCCGCTACCGGCATCGACCTGCTGGGCGAGTCGGAAGGCGTGCTGCCGTCGCGCGCCTGGAAACGCGCTAACTTCGGGGAACCGTGGTACCCCGGCGAAACCGTGATCGCCGGCATCGGCCAGGGCTTCAACGTGACCACGCCGCTGCAGCTCGCCAATGGACTGGCGACACTGGCCAACGATGGCCGTCGATTCGAACCGCGGCTGCTGTTCGCCAGCAAGGAACCCGGCGACGCGCAGGCTTCGCGCAACCTTTCCCCGCTGATGGCGCAGATGCCGGTGAACGACCCGGCGCACTGGGACACGGTGCGGGAGGGCATGCGGCGCGTGGTGTACGGCCTGCGCGGCACCGCGCGTGCGATCGCGCCCGAGTCGGGCTGGGTCATCGCCGGCAAGAGCGGCACCGCCCAGGTCGCGGCGCAGGCGCTCGACGAAGACATGGACGAAGACACCGCCGCCCACCTGAGGCACCATGCCCTGTTCATAGCCTACGCACCCTTCGAGGCGCCGGCCATCACGGTCGCCGCGGTGGTTGAACACGGCGGTGGAGGCTCGGCCGAGGCGGCGCCCGTGGCGCGTGCCGTCATCGACGCCTGGCGCGCCCAGGAGGTCAGGCGATGAAGCGGTTGCTGCCGGCGTGGGTCAAGTGGCCGCAATTGGATCTGCCGCTGCTGGTGGGGCTGTTCCTGCTGATGGGCCTGGGACTGGTGGTGCTGTACAGCGCTTCGGGGGGCGACATCGGCGTGGTCCACCGCCAGGCCGTGCGGTTGGGCGTGGGCATGGTGGCCCTGCTGGTACTGAGCCAGGTGCCGCCGCACATCCTGCGCATCTGGACGCCCTGGCTGTACGGCATCGGCGTGCTGTTGCTGCTGGCCACCTGGTTCTTCGGCACCGGCCGCGCCACCAACCGTTGGCTGGACCTGGGCCTGATCCGGTTCCAGCCGTCCGAGATCATGAAGCTGGGCGTACCGATGATGGTGGCCTGGTACCTGCACCCCCGGCGCCTGCCGCCCGACTTCCTGACGGTGCTCGGTTCGGTGGCCATCCTGGCGGTGCCGGCCGTGCTGATCGCGCGTCAGCCCGACCTCGGCACGGCATTGCTGGTGGCGATCAGCGGTGTTTTCGCGTTGTTCCTTTCCGGCCTGCAGTGGCGCGTGATTTTCGGGCTGGCCGCGGCTGCCGTGGCGGCGGCTCCGGCGCTGTGGATGGTTATGAAGGAATACCAGCGCCAGCGCGTGCTGACCTTCCTCGATCCCGAATCCGACCCGCTGGGCAGCGGCTGGAACATCATCCAGTCGAAAATCGCGGTGGGCTCCGGCGGCCTGTTCGGCAAGGGTTGGCTGAACGGCACCCAGTCGCGGCTGGAGTTCATCCCCGAACGCCATACCGATTTCATCCTGGCCGTGCTGTCGGAAGAATTCGGCCTGGCCGGCGTGCTGTTCCTGTTCGCCATCTACCTGTTCATCGTCGGGCGTTGCCTGTACATCGCGGCGCTGGCCCGCAGCACCTTCGCACGGCTGCTGGCCGGCAGCCTGGGCCTCACGTTCTTCGTTTACGTGCTGGTCAATGCCGGGATGATCTCGGGCCTGCTGCCGGTGGTGGGCGTGCCGTTACCGCTGGTCAGCTACGGCGGCACCTCGATCGTCACCCTGTTGGCCGGTTTCGGCATACTGATGTCCATTTATGGCCACCGCAATTTCATACGATGAAGGAGTTCCGAAAAGACCGGGAAATGTATTCAATATTTCGCAATCGGTTCAGAGTGTGGAAGGCAAAGCCTGTTCCGGCTGGTGCAACGTTCGGGCTAGAATGCGCGCTGAACATGAACAAGGAAGGTCGAACATGCTGAAACGAGTGCTCCTGCTGACCCTGGTCTCCATCCTCAGCAGTGCCTGCCAGGCGCAGCAGCACCCGGGCGCCGAGGCCTTTGCCGAAAAGGCCGCCGCCGAGCACGGGCTGGACCCGGCGGCGGTGACGGCCCTGCTCGGGGACGCCCGCTTCAAACAATCCATCGTGGACGCGATGACCCGGCCCGCGGAAGGCAAGGACTGGTATGAGTACCGGCCGATTTTCCTGACCGACAAGCGCATCGAGGGGGGCGTGGAGTTCTGGCGTGAAAACGCCGACCTGATCGGGCAGGCGGCCGAGCGGTTCGAGGTCGACCCCGAGGTCATCGTCGCGATCATCGGCGTGGAAACGTTTTATGGCCGCATCACCGGAGGCTACCGCGTGCTGGACGCGCTGACCACGCTGTCGTTCTACTACCCCGCCGAGTTGCGCGACCGCTCGGAGTTTTTCTCGAACGAATTGATGGACTTCCTGTTGCTGGGCCAGGAGGAAGGACTGCCGCTGCGCGACGTCGAGGGTTCTTACGCCGGCGCGATGGGCCTGGGCCAGTTCATGCCCAGCAGCTACCTCGAGTACGCGGTGGACCTGGACGGCGACGGCCGACGCGACCTGTGGCATTCGCTGGCCGACGTCATCGGCAGCGTCGCCAATTACCTGCACCGCCACGGCTGGCAACCGGGGCAGCCGGTCACCACGCGAGCCGGTGTCGCGGAGGACGCCGACATGGAACTGGTGTCGCGCAGCAATCTCAAGCCCGGCAAGACCGTGGCCGAACTGGCCGAAAGCGGTTTCGTGCCGGTCGACCCCGTGCCGTCCAACACGCCGGGCGCCGTGACGCGCCTGCGCGAGGAAGCCGGTGACAGCTACTGGCTGACCTTTCAGAACTTCTACGTGATTACGCGTTACAACCGCAGCCCGCTGTACGCGATGGCGGTTTACGACCTCAGCCAGGAAATCCTGGCGGCCTACGGGGACGCATGAGGGTACGGCTGCTCATCCTCGCCGCTTGCACGGCGCTGCTGGCCGCCTGCGCCGGGCAGCCGCCCTCGGGCGAACCCGAGGACGGGCCCTCGAACATCGGCCTCAAGGCGTCCGACGTTAAGGACGCCCTGCCGCGCGCGGAGCCCCGTGCCCGTTACGGCAACCACTCGCCCTACGAAGTTTTCGGCAAGACGTACACCGTGCTGCCGGCCAGCAGCGGTTACCGCGAGCGCGGCACCGCGTCGTGGTACGGCAGCAAGTTTCACGGGCGCCGCACGTCCAGCGGCGAGCCCTACGACATGCACCTGGCCACCGCGGCGCACAAGACGCTGCCGCTGCCGACCTACGCGGAGGTCACCAACCTGGACAACGGCCTGAAGGTGGTCGTGAAAATCAACGACCGGGGGCCGTTCAAGGACGACCGCATTATCGATTTGTCCTACGGCGCCGCCTTGCGGCTGGGCATGACCGGCACCGGCACCGCGCGGGTCGAGGTCCGCGCCATCGACGTCGGCGGCGGCGGCGAAATCGCCGACACCCGCCCCGCAAACGCGGTACCATCGGACACCTGGCTGCAGGCCGGCGCCTATGCGCGGCGCGACGGCGCGAAAAAACTCGCCCGGGCGCTGGAGGATGCGGACCTGAAGCCGGTTTCGATACGCGACGGCGACGGCCTGTACCGGGTGTGGCTGGGGCCCTTCGCCAGCGCGGCCGAGGCGGCCAGCGTGGTGGCGCGGGCCATTGAACTCGGCTTCGACCGGCCGCATACCGTTAAACGCTGAGCCGACGGGCGCGAAGCCCGGCCAACCGAATCAAACGATCCAGTGATCAAAGCATGAAAAAATCCCCGATTCTCCTGATGGCGCTGACCCTGTTCGCCGGCGCCCTGCACGCCCAGGCCCCCGTGCCCGACAGCGCGCTGGCGACGCCCGTGGCGATCGACAAGCCGATTCCGGCGCCGCCCACCCTCGGCGCCAACAGTTACATCCTGCAGGACTTCAACAGCGGCCACATCCTGGTCGAACACAACCCCGACCTGCGGGTGGAGCCGGCCAGCATCACCAAGCTGATGACCGCCTACGTGGTGTTCGCCGAGCTGAGCCAGGGCAACCTGACCCTGGACGAACTCGCTCCCGTCAGCGAAAAGGCCTGGCGCACCGGCGGTTCGCGCATGTTCATCGACCCCCAGATGCAGGTCAGCGTGGAGGACCTGCTGCGCGGCATGGTGATCCAGTCCGGCAACGACGCCAGCGTGGCGCTGGCCGAGTACGTGGCCGGCAGCGAGGAAGCCTTCGCCGACCTGATGAACCTGTACGCAGAACGCCTGGGCATGACGGCGACGAGCTTCCGCAACTCCACCGGCCTGCCGGACCCGGATCACTACACCACCGCGCGCGACATCGCGATCCTCAGCGCCGCCACGATCCGCGATTTCCCCGAGTATTACGACTGGTACTCCGAGAAAGAATTTACCTTCAACAGCATCCGCCAGCACAACCGCAATACCCTGCTGTGGCGAGACCCGGCCATCGACGGCCTGAAGACCGGCCACACCGAGGCGGCCGGTTACTGCCTGGCGGCGTCGGGCAAGCGCGACGGCATGAGGCTGATCAGCGCGGTGATGGGTTCTGCCTCCGAGTCGAGCCGCGCCAGCGAGACGCAATCCCTGCTCAACTACGGCTTCCGCTTCTTCGAAACGGTGCAGCTGTACCAGGCCGGCCAGGAACTGGCCCAGGCGCGGGTCTGGAAAGGCCTGAGCGAGAACGTCGCGCTGGGCATCCGGGACGAGCTGTTCGTGACCTTCCCGCGCGGTCGCTACGACGACCTGGTGGGCGAGGTCGAAGTGCAGCCGCAGCTGACCGCACCGCTGGAAGAGGGCACGGTGGTGGGCAAGGCGCGCGTTGTGCTCGGCGAGGACATCGTCGCCGAGCGCGACCTGATCACGCTGGCCGCGGTCGAGGAGGCCGGCTTTTTCGGCAGCCTGTGGGACAGCATGGAGCTTTGGATCGACGGTTTCTTCGAAGATGACGAAGATGGATCAGAACCCGAATAAAGAGAGCCTGCTCGAATTTCCCTGCCGCTTCCCGATCAAGGCGATGGGCCGCGGCAACGGCGCCTTCGAAGCGATCGTGGTGCAGATCGTCCGCACCCACGCGGAACTGTGGCCGGGCGAGGGCGAGCCGGTCCGGACCAACCCCAGCCGAAATGGCAATTTCGTCGGCGTGACGGTGGTGGTCGAGGCCACTTCGCAGGAGCAGCTCGACGCGATTTACCAGGAGCTCACCGATTGCCCCGACGTTTTGATGGCGTTGTGAGCCCGTGACCATGAGCGCTACCCTCCGCGTCCGCCGACTGGGTCGGCGCGACTACGAGCCGGTCTGGCGCGCGATGCAGTCGTTTACCGACACGCGTGGCGACGACACCGTCGACGAATTGTGGCTGGTGGAGCACCCGTCCGTGTTCACGCAGGGGCAGGCCGGCAAGGCGGAACACGTGCTGGCCCCGGGCGACATCCCGGTGATTCCGGTCGACCGCGGCGGCCAGGTCACCTACCACGGGCCGGGGCAGATCATCGCCTACCCGCTGGTGGACCTCAAGCGGCTCGGCGTGGGCGTCAAGCAATTCGTACACCGCATCGAGGAAGCCATCATTCGCGTGCTGGCGCGCTACGGTGTGCAGGGCGAACGCGTCGAAGGCGCGCCCGGGATCTACGTGGCGGGCGCGAAGATCGCTTCCCTGGGCCTGCGCGTGCGCCGCGGCTGCAGCTTTCACGGGCTGGCTTTCAACGTCGACATGGACCTTGAGCCCTTCTCCCGCATCAACCCCTGTGGCTTCGCCGGCCTCGAGGTGATCCGCCTGTCGGACCTGGCCGCGGTTGAATTCCGGGCCGTGGAAGACCATCTGGTCAGGGAACTGGCCGAACAACTCGGCTATGATTCGATCGAAGACGCAGAGGAAGGCACCGCATGAGCGCAGCCGAACAGAATCGCCGCGGCATCCCGCTGAAAGTGGCCGGGTCGAAGGACCTGGGCGCCGACAAAGTCGCGCGCAACCGGGCGAAATTCGACCCCTCCGCGCCGCGGCTGCGCAAGCCGGACTGGATCCGCGTCAAGTTGCCCAGCGGAAACGCGGTCGAAACACTCAAGAAGCGCCTGCGGGCGCGGGAACTCGTCACCGTTTGCGAGGAGGCGAGCTGCCCGAACATCCACGAGTGTTTCCACAAGGGCACCGCCACCTTCATGATCCTGGGCGAGGTTTGCACGCGCCGCTGCTCCTTCTGCGACGTGGCGCACGGCCGCCCGCTGCCGCCCGACGCCGACGAGCCGGCGCAACTGGCGCGTACGGTGAAAGACATGGGCCTGCGTTACATCGTGATCACCTCGGTGGACCGCGACGACTTGCGCGACGGTGGCGCCGCCCACTTCGCCGCCTGCATCGCGCAGGTGCGCGAGACCGTGCCGGGCGTGCGCGTTGAGATCCTGGTGCCGGACTTCCGAGGCCGCAACAAGATCGACCGTGCTCTGGAGATTCTCACCGCCACGCCACCCGACGTTTTCAACCACAACATCGAAACGGTCTCGCCGCTGTACCCCGACGTCCGGCCCGGCGCGGATTACGACTGGTCGCTGGAGCTGCTGCGGCGTTTCAAGCAGATGAACCCGGATATCCCGACCAAGTCGGGCATCATGCTGGGCCTCGGGGAAACCCGCGAGCAGGTCGAGACGGCGCTGCGCGACCTGCGCGCGCACGATGTCGACATGATCACGATCGGCCAGTACCTGCAGCCGACCCCGCACCACCACCCGGTGCTGCGCTACTGGGAACCGGCCGAGTTCGAGTCGCTGGCCGAGTTCGGTTACGCCCTGGGTTTCAGCCACATGGCGTCGGGCCCTTTGGTGCGTTCTTCCTACCACGCTGACGTGAGCGCCCACGAAGCCGGCGTCGTTTAGAGCGAAAACTGCCTGGCAGCCAATCGTTTCCGTTCATCGCGCGCGGCGCGCAAATTTGAACCAATACGTTGTAAATTGGGTCTGAAACGGGCATAAATAGTCGTTCCCGCGCGGGTTAACCGGCCCGACGGGTCGTTTTTGCGTAAGACTGGAGTGGATTTTGTTCAAAGCCAAACCGATACTCGCCCTCTGCGCGCTGCTGGTCTGCAGCGCCTACGCGTCGGTCGACGTGGAGCAGGCGCTCAAGCTCGAGCCGAGCAACGATCAGCGGAAAGCGACCTCGATCGCGACCAAGTTCCTGACCAACTACCACTACAAGCCGACGCGCCTGGACGACGACCTCTCCAGCCAGATTTTCGATACCTACCTCGAACTGCTGGACCCGAACCGCATTTATTTCATGCAGCCCGACATCGACGAACTGGAACGCTACCGCTTCCGGATGGACGATTCACTCCGCCACAACGACCCGATGTCGGCTTACGAGATCTTCAGCCTGTACAGCGACCGCGTGCTGGATCGCGTGGCGTTCTCGCGCGAGCGGGTGAAGCAGCCCTTCGACTTCACGATCGACGAGGAGTACCAGTACGACCGCGAGGACGAACCCTGGGCGCAGAACCGCGAGGAACTCGACGAGCTCTGGCGCAAGCGCGTCAAGAACGACTACCTGCGCCTGAAACTGACCGACAAGGAACCCGACGCCATCGTCGAGACCCTGACGGAACGTTACGACAACCTGGAGCGCCGCATCACCGAACTCAACTCCGACGACGTGTTCCAGTTCTTCATGAACGCGTTCGCCGCGTCGATCGAGCCGCACACCTCGTACCTGTCGGCGCGAAACTCGGAGAACTTCGAGATTTCGATGAGCCTGTCGCTGGAAGGTATCGGCGCCCTGCTCGGCCGCGAGAACGAATACACCGAGATTTCACGCGTGGTGCCCGGCGG
>Ga0180435_10005023_pt1 | contig 12925 bp, 10 predicted proteins | sample SS_ome_3_FD_132467 | JGI IMG/M metagenome (GOLD analysis project Ga0180435, IMG submission 132467) | Hypersaline lake sediment archaeal communities from the Salton Sea, California, USA - SS_3_S_1 metaG | ecosystem: Environmental > Aquatic > Non-marine Saline and Alkaline > Hypersaline >... | reverse complement strand
GGTAACACTGAGGGCCTGAGAGCCCGGCAAACTGGCCGAGGCGCCGGATACGGCCTGTTAACAATTAACATCGATTCGTAAAACAAGGGTTATCCTGAAGATCCCGCAATGGAAAGGTCAGAAAAATGCCATCCCCAAACCCAACAAATTGTCTAGAGCAGAAGATGGTTCTCCAGTGCACTTGCGGCCAACGCCTGCGTTTTCCTGCAAGTGCCGCCGGGAGGAGCTTTCGCTGTCCCGTTTGCAGGCAGATAGGGGTGATTCCAGGACCTGCGCAGGCCCCCCCGCAGCTTGAGGCTTTGTCAGGCAACCCGCAGACGGTCGCTTCCCGTCGTGATGACTCACAGGGACAATCCGCTCCGATCCTCCAGCAGTCGAAGGAGTTTCAGATGCGGACGCGACATGTCATCTACATTATCTTCGGCATTCTCATGCTGCTGGCTTCTCTGGGTTTTCCCGCATTCGGCGGAAGCAGGAGAATCATTTCCAAAGACGGGATCGAGATGTGGGGGCCGATCGTGGTCGGGACTGCCGTCATTTTTGGCGTGGTTCTGTTGGTCAATTCTTTGCCTGTCAAGGGCGCCATCCTCCTGGTTCTCGGGCTAATCCCGACCGTTTTTGGGGTGGTCGCCGTCGGCATGACCTATCCCTACGAAGTGCCCGTTGGCGGTGCGCTCCTGGCTCTCGGAGGCGCACTCGTCGCGGACGCCGGGATCGGCGTACTGCTGACGCATTGGCGAACCAGGCGGAAGCTGCGAAAGGCCGCTTGATGGATCGAGGGACGATGAATTTATCGCAAGGGCCCACGGCGGTCGTGGACAAGAAGCATCCGGACGGTATGCCCGGGGGGGCAAGGTCTGTCGGAAACTCACAACCAAGAGCGGATGCACCGTCGGCCTGCCCACCGACGCACACTGGGAACAACCTGGCGGGCTGGCAACAAAACGGCGTACTGCTTCGGAAAACGGTGATTGTCCCGGATGATTCGATAGCGGAAAGACCAAAAACATGATTGACTTCAATTGTCCCAACTGCACCGAAGAACTCAGCGTACCGGACAGCCTTGCGGGGCAGACGCAGATGTGTCCGGCCTGCGGAGAACAAACACTCGTTCCAACAGCTCGCGGTCCGAACGCCGCACCGGAAACTCCCTCGCTCGAGAAGCCTGCTTGCAAGTTCCCGACCGCCATGCTGAGTTCTCGACATACCCGGAAGATCCTGCTCGGGGGTGCGCTGCTTGTCATCCTCGTGGTTGCGGGTGTGCTGATCTTCCCGGCGCTGCAACAGTTGCAGCCGGGACCGGGGGAGCAAATCGTTGTTGTGTTCGCCGGCGGGGCGAAGATCAGGTTCCTGCGGGCCGATGGCAAGGTCGTCTACGAGGTGAAAACCGCGCCCCGAATCAAAACGATTGAGTGGCTCCCGGATGGGCGAGCGATCGCCGTGGTCTCGGCGACTGCTTCGCAACTTGTGGACGTTGCGCGCCTGGTTTCTCGCGGGGCCGATGCCGTCAGAAGCTGCCCCGCACTTGACGCCATGGGTACGGTTCCGAAAATCTCCCCAGACGGGCGGTGGGCGGCGTTCGTGTTGAAGAACCGGTTCTTTGTGGCGCCGACAGGTAACGTTTCCCTGTCGGACCTGCTCGAAGACGATGGGCTCCAGGTCGCTTCGGGCCTGTCCGAGGGCGCCAAACCGGTATTGCTTGACCGCGGGGGGATGAAGAAGCCCGGCGATCTTCTGGATATCGCCTGGTCGCCGGACGGATCGGCAGTGGCGATGACGACGCGGAAAGCCCTGTTTATCCACACCCCGACCGACGGTAAGACCCGGAGCTTCTCGGCTCCTTCGGCGGTTGCAGCGAACCTCTTCTGGGATTGCGAGGGACGGTGCGTCTTCAGTTGGCGCAATGTGCTGCGAAACCGGGGTGTATGGCGGTTCGAGACCAAAACCGGGACATGCAAACAGGTGCTCGAGTCCTGCTGCGCATCCTACTGCCGCAATCTCGACAAGTTCCTATACCTCGAAACGTACCCGGGAGTTCCCGAGAGAAACAAACTCTCGTTCCGGTCCCTGTTCGCCTGTCGACAAGACGGTAGCGAGAAGGAACGATTGGGCATACCCGTCGACATCGAAAATACGCTGTTCGCCGTGCGCCCTGACTTCACGTTCCGAAGCCTGTGGAGGGAATTGGAGGACGTCCGGACTTTCGTCTACACCGACTGGTACAACCATGACAAGATAACCATGTCCAACACGATAGGCATCTCCGGTCTAAAAGGTGACAATTATCAGATGCTTCGGAACGCCGGCGGCGAAGCAATCCCACACGTGACACCTGATAAGCAATATCTATGCTACAAGATTCACAACACGAAGGTCGTCTACCGCGCTGTCGAGCAAGAGTTCGTACGAATGCACGGCGCGACGGGACGCAAAGAAATTATGCCCTTGGGCAAGAAAGCGCCCGGAAAACTGGTCTCGTGGACGCCCGATGCCTCCAGGCTGGTGTTCGAGCACATAAACCCGAACGCGCCACCGACCTACATCATTTACGACTTCAATCAGAAAAAGAAGGTCGCTGAAGTCAAAATGCGAACCTACGGGTACAACGGCGTAACGTGGTCGCCCGATGGTAACTCTCTGGCCTTCCTGTACGGGCAGTACCAGAAACATGCCTGTTGTTTCCTTTGCAGCATAACGGCGAAAGAGACCACAAAGGTGGAGTTCCCCGCCAGGCATGGCCGGGCAAACGTAATGCAGGTGGTGTGGAGCCAGGACGCTAGTCGCTTGGCCCTGCTGCTTCACTCAAGCTCAAACACAATCGACGTGTATCTAGCCGATGGCAACGGTCGGAACCCCACAAAGTTCCAGTCCATCCCCCTGAACACCACAACGCAATCCAGCCGGATCGCCTGGCATCCCGATGGCGACCGCCTGACGCTTGCAGGTCTGATCTTCCAGGCCGGGCCTGGCGCAGGCAAGACCAAACCACCGACAGACGCCAAAACCGTGGCGCAATCGTACTGGACACCCGACGGGCGACACTTCATCCAGTACGAAACCGGCAGCATCAGCATCTACGAACTTCCCTACGTCCGGCAGGTGTCCTTTGGCCGATTGTTCATCGGAAACGCCAACGGCGGGAACATGCGATAGATCAATCCGACGCCTCGCTTCGAGCACATTGAACGCGGGCCCTTTTGGTCACCCGACGGACGAGTCATGGCATACTTAGGCAGTTGCCACAAATTTCAAGGATACTGCTTTTTTGTGGCTTCGCTGGACCCGTCAAACAGGCAGCTGGCAGTGCTCCCCGTCGGGAACCAGAAACCGTTCGCCGTTGTGTGGAAAGGACCCCGATGAGGCGGACAAGGGAAGAAACCGAATCGCTTCCGGCACGCAATGCGACCAAACGCTGGTTTGGGGCTTATTCAAAATGGCTTGGATAACTGTACAGGTAAAGAAACTCGAAACCGCCTGCACGAGGAGAAAGAAATGAACGCGCGACTTCTGCTGACGACGTTACTTTTGGGCATGTGCATTTCGTCATGCTCAAAATCAGGCCCGAGTCGCGACGAACTCATACTGGACCTCGGTAAGGGCGTGACGATGAAACTGGTGCTCATCCCGGCGGGCAAGTTCCTGATGGGCAGCCCCGTCGACGAAGAAGGCCGGAACGATAACGAAGGCCCTCAGCACGAAGTGACGATCAGCCGCCCCTTCTTCATGGGCGTTTACGAGGTCACGCTGGAACAGTACGGAACGCTGGTAGGATGGGGACTGACAACAAGGGATCGCCGGAGGTTTCCGGTTCGTGCGACGTCCAAGGGTGCTGAAAAATTCTGCAAGGCATTGTCCAGGAAAACCGGCAAAGTGGTTCGCCTTCCAACGGAAGCCGAATGGGAATACGCATGCCGCGCAGGCACGACAACCCGGTTCAGCTTCGGGGATGACCAGTCCGATCTTAACTGGTACGGAAACTACGTTGACCAATCCAGGACACCATTCGGAAAGTATATGCTCGGAGGCCGTTTCAAACCCAACGCCTTCGGCCTGTATGACATGCATGGAAATGCCTGGGAGTGGTGTTCCGACGCTTACGGGAAGAACTACTACAGCAATTCACCGGCTATAGACCCCAAAGGTCCGACCAGGGGCCAATACCAGGTTCTCCGCGGTGGGTCGTGTCACCAGCCTCCCGACCAATGCCGCTCGGCGCATCGCGGTAATTATGGTCCTTGGCAACGCACCAATTACTGTGGTTTTCGCGTGGTGGTTGAGTATGACTCGGGCGTGGATTGAAGTCGTCTCAGCCTTCGCATTTGCGTCTCTTGCGCTTTGCCGGAACCAGGCAAACAGTGGGCATGCGTCCCAACAGCAGCCCGGGATGAAACCTCAGAAAGTCATCACTGGAGCGCGGGGGCACTTCTTCATCTCCCGTTTCGGCCTGTGGGTGGGTCCGTGTCACGGCGGAACTCGTCGCGACAGATGCGTCTTTACCGCCCCAAGACGCGACAGGCCGACAACTCCAAGCAAAGGGTTTCGATATAAACCTTTGCTAATACAAGGTTTACTGTCGCACAATCGAGTATGACACAGGTGTGACATACCCAGCGGTGGAATGCGATGGCGCAGAGGCAATTTTCGGCCGGCAAAAAGATTGTAACTGTATTTTTATAAATATGTTACGTTGGTCCAGCTAATCGACCATCCACGTTTCATGCATCCGGTATCAGGTTCACACTTACCGGACATGTGACAGGTAAGCTTCCGGCATTCCTGGCAAATCACGGACCGGCAAAATGTTCATAAACATTTGTCACGGCTAACCCTATCCGAATTGAGGTTTGCGTTGCGCCAAGTGCATGCCCTTGCAGTCACCGAGTCCCCAAACGGAAACCTGTGACATATTTGTGACACCGCGTCATCCAAGTCGGTCCGGCGCGAGTCAGATCAGGAAAACCACCGGTTGGGAAATTTGAACGACTTTTCTCATATTTCTCATATTCTGTTCGCCTCCGGACCTCAAGTGCGTAGAATGCTTCTTTCAATCTCAGTGCAGGAGAGTATCGATGGCTAAGTCGAATGGGAAAAACTCGAAGGTAAAGAGAATTAAGAAAATCGTCCTGGCGTATTCGGGCGGGCTGGACACATCAGTGATCCTCCCGTGGTTGAAGGACAAGTACGGATGCAAGGTCGTCGCGATGGCCGCCGACGTCGGACAGGGCGCCGGCGAACTTGACGGGATCGAGGAAAAGGCGATGGCGTCGGGCGCCGACAAGTGCGTGGTGGTCGATCTCAAAAAGGAATTCGCCGAACAATACTGCTTCAAGATGCTCCAGGCCGGGGCAATCTACGAACACGTATACATGCTCGGGACGTCCATCGCCCGCCCGCTGATCGCAAAGGCACAGGTCGATTGCGCCAGGCGGGAACGCGCCGACGCGGTATCTCACGGTGCGACGGGCAAGGGCAACGATCAGGTCCGTTTCGAGTTGGCGTTTATGGCCCTTGCGCCGAAGCTCAAGATCATCGCACCGTGGAAGGATCCCCAGTTCGAGCTGACCAGTCGCGAGGCGGCGATTGAATACGCCAAGGCGCGGGGAATCCCGATCCCGGTATCGAAGAAGAAGATCTACTCGCGGGACCGCAACCTGTGGCATATCAGCCACGAAGGCGCCGACCTCGAAGATCCCGCCAACGAACCGCAAGACAACCTGTGGGTGATGTCCGTGCCCATCAGCAAGGCGCCCGCCAGGCCCGGATACGTCCAGATCGACTTCAAGTCCGGCGTCCCGATCGCCATCGACGGTGTGCGCCTCGACGGACACGACATAATCGCCAGGCTCAACGCCATCGGCGGAAAACACGCCGTCGGGCAGGTCGACCTGGTCGAGAATCGCCTGGTGGGCATCAAGTCGCGCGGCGCCTACGAAACTCCGGGCGGTACGATCCTGTACGAGGCCCATCGCGCGCTCGAGTCGATCACGCTCGACAAGGACACGATGCACTACAAGCAGTTTATCGGTCTGAAATACGCTGACATGGTCTATAACGGACAGTGGTTCTGCGACCTCCGCAAGGCCCTGGACGCCTTCGTCGCCAAGACGCAGAAGAACGTCACCGGATGGGTGCGGATAAAATGCTTCAAAGGCCGCGCGACCGTCGCCGGAGTGACCTCGCCCAAGAGCATCTACAGCACCGATCTGGCCAGTTTCACGATGGGCGCCGAATACACGCCCGCCGACGCGACGGGCTTCATCCGCCTGTTCGGCTTGCAGATGCGAGGGCGGGGTTGAGGCCCGGACCAACGCGACCTTCAGTTATTGTCCGCGGAAGTACGATAGGGTATAGGACCTCCTAAACAGGAAACCACCCGTGGATACGATCAATTTAATATTCATTGTCGCGTTCGCCGCATGCATCGGAAGCTTTCTCAACGTGGTGGTTTACCGCCTCCCGAGAGGGCAGTCCCTGGTCTTCCCGGGCAGCCGCTGCCCCTCGTGCGGGTACGCCATCAAGTGGTACGACAACATACCGCTGCTGAGCTGGATGCTGCTCAAAGGCAAGTGCCGCCAGTGCAAAAAACCGATATCCCCGCGGTACCTGGCGATCGAGGCGGCGACGGCGGCGTTGGCGGGCGGGCTCTATATCTGTTACTACGTGCTGGAAATGCGCGACGGGCTGGGCGCGTTCGCCGACTCGTGGATCACGTTCATCGCATACGGGGCGCTGGTTTCCGGACTGCTGGCGTGCGCGATTATCGATATCGAACACTGGATCGTTCCGCTGGAAGTATGCTGGGCGGTATCCGCAATAGGAATACTGGCCGCAACCGCCAACCCGCCGGCGCCGCAGATGCTCTCGCCGGTTTCTCCGGGCCTCGGGGCAGCGGGGCTGGGGGCTTTGCTCGGACTGGTAATCTCGCTGGTGCTCCTGCACAAGGGCATGATCCAGCAGAGTTTCATCGACGCCGAAAACAAACCAGTTTTCCAGACCCCCGAACCGGAAGACCACACCGAAACCAGGAAGCCCCCAAAGTCAAACAAGGCCCGCCAGGCCATGAAGAAAAAGGGTAAGGGCAAGAAAAAAAAGAAGAAGGACAAGGCCCCCGCCACAACGTCAAGCGCAAAGTCAGACGCAACCCCCGCAAACAGCGCTGTTGCGGATATTTTCGGGGAAATACTCTTCCTGACGCCCATAGTCGTTCTGGGAGCGGCCGCATATTTCGCCGCAAGCGCGACAACTTCCCCCTCGCCGGCGAGTGAGGCGAGGACCAATTGGGCGATCGTTATCTGCATCGTGGCGATGGGAGGTATGGCGGGTCTTCTGATCTCCCTGATGCTTCGGCGGATGGGAATTATCCAGCGGGGTCTGCTGGCCGGACAGGCGCCACCTCCGGCGGTGGCGATTACCAGGGAGCACGGCGTGAATCCTCGCCTGGAGATTCTGTGGGAGGTGCTGTTCCTGGCGCCGGCGCTGATTCTGGCGGTAGCGGCGTATCTGCTGGTAACGCACGTGAATGTTGTCAGTTCCGCGTGGGAGTATTTCCACGACGCCCGCGTCGAGTACGTCAACGACAACTACACGTGGCGACCGGGCTGGCGGTTCGCGGGCAACCTGGTCGGTCTGGAAAGCGCCGTTGCGGGTTATCTTATTGGGGGGGCGTGGATATGGGGGATGCGTATTTTCGGGACGCTGGGATTCGGTAAGGAGGCTATGGGTCTGGGCGACGTTCACATTCTGGCAGCCGTTGGTGCGGTCTGCGGATGGATCACTCCTTCGCTGGTCTTTTTCGCGGCGCCGATGATCGCGCTGCTGTGGGCGATGCACCTGCTGGCATCGGGCAGGCAGCGGGAACTGCCCTACGGACCATGGTTGGCGGTTGCATCGCTGGTGGTAATTTTGTTTTATGATGGTATCATGAAACTGTTGGCGCCGTCGCTGGCGGCGTTTGGACATTGAGCAAGCAGGGAGTTGAAATGTTTCTCAAGAAGATTAACGGATACATCCTGGCGATCGTCAGCGGTCTGGTGCTGCTTGCGGGTGTGCTGCTGCTGGTGCTGCAGTGGGGTAATGGTTGCGATTTCTCGCTTTACGGGAAGAACATCCGGGTCAATACGGGCGTGGTCATTCTTTGCGCCGCGATCGCCGGTTGGCTGACACCGAAGGTCTTCCGGGTCATGCTAAAGGGTATCGCCAAGGTGCGCAAGGTTCGCAGAGAGTACAAGAAACTCTGATCTCACCGGGAATCGCCCGAGACGCCGTCCGGTCGGCGGTGAGAAAAAACTGTGAAAAAAATCTTAAGACTCTGGAGTAGACCCGAGAAATAGCGGATAATATCTCGCAGATTCAAAATCACGTGCAACAATATCTTTGGGGCTCATTGAAAGGAGCAATCTACAATGATGACACGAACGAGGCTGATGACGTTGGCTGTCGCGCTAGTGACCGCGGCGATGTCAACGACCGGATGCGGAAAGCAGGAAATCAAGCAACTCCAAGGCCAGGTGCGAACGCTCCAGGACAACAACGCGACACTTCAGGCCCAGAGAGACAACGCCCAACAGCAGTTGGCCACCGCACAGACGCGCAACACGGAACTCAGCGGGCAGCTTGACGCCAAAGATCTCGAAATTGAAAGCGCCAAAGCCGCTCGCGACAAGGCGGTCAGCGATCTCGATGCCCTTAAGAAGGAACGCACCACCGCACCCGACGCGGGCGGATGGAAGGCTGGGACCATCGGAGCTGAGATATCGATCGGTTCGGATGTGCTGTTCAGTTCGGGGCGGGCGACTCTGACGACCGCGGGCAAGCGGGCCCTGAGTAGTATCGCTTCGAATATAATGACCAACCACCCGGGCAAGAATATTCGCATTTACGGGCATACCGACGCCGACCCGATCAAGAAGACCAGGAAACTCTGGATGGACAATCTGGACCTGTCGTCTAACCGTGCGATGGCCGTCACCCGGTATCTGATCTCCCGGGGCATAAAGGGATCGCTGATCGAGAGCATCGGTATGGGGGCCACTCGCCCGATCGCCGCAAACAAGTCCGCCGCGGACAAGAAGAAGAATCGCCGCGTGGAAATAATGATTATCAAGTGACATTTTTGATCTTATCGAGACAGGGCAACACTCCAACACTTTCCGCCGGTCCGCCCATTGCAAGGGACGGGCCGGTTTCGTGCTTTATCGCCAAGCGCGACGGTCAGGATCATGATTGGTATTATTGATTACGGTATGGGGAATATCCGAAGCGTACACCGGGCTCTCCAGCGCGCCGGTGGTGATACGCGTTTGGTGACGACCCCGTCCCAGTTGGCGCGGGTCGACAAGATCGTCCTGCCTGGAGTAGCCGCGTTTGAAGACGCCATGGTCCAACTGAAATCCCAGGGCCTGCTGGACCCGATCACTCAGGCGATAAGACAAGGCACGCCGTACCTGGGCTTTTGCCTCGGCCTGCAACTGCTGTTCGACGTTTCGCAGGAGAACGGCGAGCATCGCGGTATGGGATTGATTTCCGGAAAGGTGGTCCGCTTCGACCTGGGCGACCGGGCCTCCGCCCGGGCGCTGCGAGTACCGCACATGGGCTGGAATCGTATCGAATGGGACAAGGACAAAAGCTGCCCAATGCTGGATCGAATCGAAAGCGGGCGGTACGTCTACTTTGCGCACAGCTATTACGTCGTACCGCTGAACGAAGAAGTAGTCGCGGCGACAACCGAGTATGGGCACAGGTTCGCCTCGGCTGTATGGAAGGACAATATATTCGCCACCCAGTTCCATCCCGAAAAATCGCAGGCCGTCGGATTGACGCTGTTGGAAAATTTTGTAAATTTGTAAATTTGTGAAGATGTGAGGCGGTGGGCCCCGCGCAGGTGCGCCGCGCCCCTCCGCCTTGAGAGAACCCGGACCGATCAAATGAAGATTCTGCCCGCAATAGATCTCCGCAACGGAAAGGTCGTTCGCCTCGAAAGGGGCGATTACGACCTCCAGACAACCTACGGAGACGACCCGGTGGCGACTGCAAATGTATTCGCCGGCGCCGGCGCCGAATGGATACACATTGTCGACCTGGATGCAGCCAGGTCGGGGCGCCCGACGAACACGAGCGCCGTGGCGGCAATTCGCGACGCGGTGGATATCCGCCTGGAACTTGGTGGGGGCATGCGCGACGAGCGGACGATCAGATCGGCGTTGGAGGCGGGCGTAGACCGCGTAATAGTCGGATCGGCCGCCCTGAGAGACCTCCAGTGGTTCGAGCAGCTCGCAAGCACCGACGACCTGGCGGGGCGAATAGTGCTCGGCCTCGACGCGCGCGATGGAATGCTGGCTGCTGACGGGTGGACCACGCCAACCGAATGCACGGCCGTGGAAGTGGCCCGGCGCGCCTCCGATTGGCCCCTGGCGGGTATCGTCTACACTGATATCGCCCGGGACGGTATGCTCACCGGGGTCAATATCGCCGCGACGGCCGAGTTGATAAGCGTCACCGACGTGCCTGTGACGGCCTCCGGAGGGGTCGCCTCATTGGATCATCTCCTTGCCTGCAAGGAAATTGGTTGTTGGGGCGCCATTGTGGGCAAGGCCTGGTATGAGGGCCTGATCGACCTGGAGCGGGCCTGCGAGCTGACGGCGTAGAATTCATACTTTTGTTCGATTTTTTGAAAAAAAGATTTTGAAATCGCCAGGATTGCGGTAATATGTATGTGGCGGAGCAAGGGGTGGAACTCTGGTTTCACGATGCTGCTTTGAAGTGGCTTCGTCGTGAAGCGCGAGTTGGATTTGCAGATCTTATATTATTCAAACTAACCCAACGAAGGGAAACAACAAGGAAGGTTTACATGATGATCGATCGAATAGAGAGTGCGGATCAGGCCTCTGATACCGCCATCCTGACCGGTGAAGGGGTACTGGAAGTTACCGAAAAAGGCTACGGTTTTCTTCGCCAGTCTTCAACCGGGTATCGCGCAACGCCCGGAGACGTTTTCGTCGGTAAGGACTTCATCCGCCATGGCGGATTGAGGACCGGTATGCACATCGAAGGGCGCGTTATCCCACCGACCAAGCGGAAAGGCGGACCGAGGCTCGAGGAAATCCTCACCATCAACGGTCAGCCATATGACGATTTCAGCAATGTTGTTTCGTTCAGGGACCAGGTTGTCGTTGACCCCCATCCGATGCTGAAACTCGAATACCCGGACGGACCGCTGGAAATGCGCGTGCTGGATATGATAACGCCGATCGGTAAGGGCCAGCGCGGACTGATCGTCGCGCCGCCCAGAAGCGGAAAAACCATTCTGCTTCAACAAATAGCCAACTCCGTCGGGCATAACCACCCCGAGTGCGCGCTGTTCATCCTGCTGGTCGACGAGAGGCCCGAGGAAGTCACCGAATTCAGAAGACAGTGCCCCCACGCCGAGATCATCGCGTCGAACAACGACCAGGACCTCGCCAACCACGTTCGCGTCGCCGAGTTCACCATCGAACGGGCCAAGCGTATGGCCGAGTTCGGACGGGACGTGGTGGTGCTGCTCGACAGCCTCACACGCCTCGGACGCGCCTACAACCGCTACGTCGAGAACTCCGGAAGGACGATGACCGGAGGCGTCGATATCCGGGCGCTGGAGATACCCAAGCGCCAGTTCGGAGCGGCAAGGAAACTCGAAGACGGCGGGTCGCTTACGATACTGGCCACCGCGCTTATCGAAACCGGAAGCCGGATGGACGACCTGATCTTCGAGGAGTTCAAGGGGACGGGCAATTCCGAAATTGTCCTGGACAGGAAACTCGCCGAGCGCCGCGTCTGGCCGGCGATCAGCATTCCGCAGTCAGGCACGAGGAAAGAAGAGCTGCTCGTCCAACCGTGGCAGTTGCCCAAGCTCCATATGCTGCGAAGGTTCCTGTCGACTCTCAGTGTCGATGAGGAGATGCTGCAGTTGATCAAGGCCCTCGAGAAGTTCCCCACCAACGAAGACTTCCTCAAGCAGTTGAACGTTCGGGAGTAGTGGCTGAAACCGACTGCGATCCTGACATTCAGGAGAGGTGACAGAGCGGCCGATTGTGCGGCACTGGAAATGCCGTGTGCCCGAAAGGGTACCGCGGGTTCGAATCCCGCCCTCTCCGTCAAGCCCCGACAACTCGTCTATCCAGCGAATTGTCGGGGCTTCTTCCTGCGCCATATCAAACCAGGCGGGATTCACACACGCACCGGGCCACAGGCCAGGTAACGCGGGAGCGACGACGAAATAAAGTGCCGACGCCGCGACGTCGTAGCGCGAAGTTTCCCACATTTCATTCGCCGAGGAAGGAGCAATCCCGCGGCCGCTGTTTACTTGGACGAACCGGCGCTTGTTTCGATCAACTTAACCATTGCCCGGCCCATGGCTTCGCCGACGTTCATGTAGGTCTCGGCATTACCGCCGTAGTGACCGTTGGAACTGCCGCCCATGCTGAGAGGGTTGGTGTATACGGTGGCGACGTTACCCTTGAACTCCGGGTACTTTCCGCTCTTGCCGTCAACCGCGAATTGCGCATTGAGGATCAGCCCTTCGTTGCCTTTGGCGCCCTTCCTGGTTTGCCCGAGGGTGGCGCAGACGAACTTCGCCTTCGGAGCATTAAAGTCCTTGCGCAGCGCCTTGATAAAATGGACGAGATTCGTCTCGTAGCGCTCGGCCCAGTAGGATCGGTAGCGATCCTTGTCGCCCTGCCAGAAGAAGAAGCCGGCGACCTCGTAGCCCTTGGCGCCGGGATAGTACTTGTCGAGTTGCTTGAGGACTCGCTTCGCGGCGGCAACATCAGCGTCGTACTGCGTGCCGGCGTACCATCCCTTCGTCGGCGGCGGGGTCCCTTTCTCCCAGATGCCGAATTCCTTGTAGCCGGCGTGCACCATCGTCTTGCCTTTTTCCTCGAACTCGAATTGC
>Ga0180435_10005022_pt1 | contig 12925 bp, 10 predicted proteins | sample SS_ome_3_FD_132467 | JGI IMG/M metagenome (GOLD analysis project Ga0180435, IMG submission 132467) | Hypersaline lake sediment archaeal communities from the Salton Sea, California, USA - SS_3_S_1 metaG | ecosystem: Environmental > Aquatic > Non-marine Saline and Alkaline > Hypersaline >... | reverse complement strand
GGCAGCGAGGTGCTCGAACTGGGCCTGCTCAACACCTCGATCCACCAGGTCGACGAACGAACCCCGGTGCACGACCTGGACCGGCTGAAAGACACCTACCTCGACGTGATACGGCGCCTGAGCCGATAGCCTGTGTTGTACGAGGCCCGCCTGTCGGGGTTCTGGCAGCGGCTGGAGGAGATCCCGGATATTTGCTACGCAAATTCCGGGATGACGTAGGATATTTGCTGCGCAAATTCCGGGATGACGGCAGAGTAAAAACCACCATTATCACCTTTCGCTTGTGTATTCAGAAAGAGTTGTTCGAATCGGGGTTTGGTTCGCTGAATGTCGCGTCCAGGCGATGGTGCCGCATGCCTCCTGCCTGGGATGTATGACGACAGGACGTCGTCATCCAAGCGACCCAGGGACGGGCTCGAGCGCTCCCGGGGAGGGGGCATGCGGTACCGTGGCCGGGTTCAATGAAACCGATCAGGAATACTTAGCAATGCTGCTTCTAACCCCGTTGATTCAAAGCCATTTCGCCCTCAAATTTCAGACATCCGAGGTCGTTACGAAGACGGCCCGTAACTGATTCGAGGAAACCGAAATGCGAATGGACAAACTGACCAGCAAGTTCCAGCTGGCCCTGGCGGATGCCCAGAGCCTGGCCACGGGGCTTGACCACCAGCTGATCGAGCCGGTGCACGTGCTGGTCGCCCTGCTGGACCAGCAGGGCGGCGCCAGCCGCAATCTGCTGACCAAGGCCGGCGTGCGCGTTAACCCGCTGCGCTCCGCGCTGGGCGAGCGGCTCGACAGCCTGCCGCGCATCAGCGGCGCCGAAGGCGAGGTCAATCTCTCCAACGAACTGATCAAGCAGCTCAACCTGACCGACAAGCTGGCCCAGAAACGCAATGACCAGTACATCACCAGCGAGCTGTTCATCCTGGCGGCGATGGACCTGAAAGGGACGCTGGCCGACCTGCTGAAGCAACACGGCGCCAACCGCGAGGCGATTGAAAAGGCCATCGATGAAATCCGGGGCGGCGAGCAGGTCGTCGACCCCAACGCCGAGGACAACCGCCAGGCGCTGGAGAAGTACACCATCGACCTGACCGAGCGGGCCGAGCAGAGCAAGCTCGACCCGGTCATTGGCCGCGACGAGGAAATCCGCCGCTGCATCCAGGTGCTGCAGCGCCGCACCAAGAACAACCCGGTGCTGATCGGTGAACCCGGTGTGGGCAAGACCGCCATCGTCGAAGGCCTGGCGCAGCGCATCGTCAACAACGAGGTGCCGGAGGGCGTCCGCGGCAAGCGCGTACTGAACCTGGACATGGGCGCCCTGCTGGCCGGCGCCAAGTTCCGCGGCGAGTTCGAGGAACGCCTGAAAGCCGTGCTCAATGATCTGGCCAAGCAGGAAGGGAACATCATCCTGTTCATCGACGAGATTCACACCATGGTCGGCGCGGGCAAGGCCGAGGGCGCGATGGACGCCGGCAACATGCTCAAGCCGGCGCTGGCGCGCGGTGAGCTGCACTGCATCGGCGCCACCACCCTGGACGAGTACCGCCAGTACGTTGAAAAAGACGCCGCGCTGGAACGTCGCTTCCAGAAGGTGTTCGTGGGTGAGCCCAGCGTGGAGGACACGATCGCCATCCTGCGCGGCCTGCAGGAACGCTACGAGGTGCACCACGGCGTGGACATCACCGACCCCGCGCTGGTCGCGGCCGCCACGCTGTCGCACCGCTACATCAGCGACCGCCAGTTGCCCGACAAGGCCATCGACCTGATGGACGAGGCCGCCTCGCGCATCCGCATGGAGATCGATTCCAAGCCCGAGGCCCTGGACCGCCTGGAGCGCAAGCTGATCCAGGAGAAAATCCAGCGTGAGGCGCTGAAGAAAGAAAGCGACGATGCGTCGAAAAAGCGCCTGGATGAGTCCGAGGCCAAGATCGCGGAGATGGAACGCGAATTTTCCGACCTGAATGAAATCTGGAAATCGGAAAAAGCCTCCGTGCAGGGCACCACGCACCTCAAGGAGGAACTCGAACGCGCCCGGGCCGAACTCGAGACCGCGATGCGCGCGCAGGACCTGGCGCGCATGTCGGAGCTGCAGTACGGCAGGATCCCCGAGCTCGAAAAGCAGATCCGGGGCGCCGAGGACGTCGAACAGGGCGACTTCCAACTGCTGCGCAACCGCGTGACCGAGGACGAGATTGCCGAGGTGGTGTCCCGCTGGACCGGCATCCCGGTCTCGCGCATGCTCGAAGGCGAGCGGGAGAAGCTGCTGCGCATGGAGGAATCGCTGCACGCACGCGTGATCGGCCAGGACGAGGCCGTGACCGCGGTGTCGGATGCGATCCGCCGTTCACGCGCCGGCTTGAGCGACCCGAACCGCCCGATCGGCTCGTTCCTGTTCATGGGCCGACCGGTGTCGGCAAGACCGAGCTGTGCAAGGCGCTGGCCGAGTTCATGTTCGACACCGAGGAAGCCATGGTGCGCATCGACATGTCCGAGTTCATGGAGAAACACTCCGTGGCGCGGCTGATCGGCGCGCCGCCGGGCTACGTCGGTTACGAAGAGGGCGGCTACCTGACCGAGGCCGTGCGCCGCCGGCCCTACTCGGTGATCCTGATGGACGAGATCGAGAAAGCGCATCCCGACGTGTTCAACATCCTGCTGCAGGTGCTGGAGGACGGCCGCCTGACCGACGGTCACGGCCGCACGGTCGATCTGCGCAACACGGTGGTGGTGATGACCTCCAACCTGGGTTCGCAGCGCATCCAGTCGATGGCGGACGAGAGTTACGATGCCATGAAGCAGGCCGTGATGGATGTCGTCGGCCAGCACTTCCGGCCCGAGTTCATCAACCGCGTGGACGAGATGGTCGTGTTCCACCCGCTGAGCAAGCCACAGATCCGGTCCATTGCGGGAATTCAGCTGGAGCGCTTGCGCAAGCGCCTGGAAAGCCACGGTTTCGGGCTCACGGTTTCCGACGCCGCGCTCGACCTGCTGAGCGAGGCTGGCTTCGATCCCGTGTACGGCGCGCGGCCCCTGAAGCGGGCGATCCAGAATGACATCGAGAACCCGTTGGCGCAGCGCATCCTGTCAGGCGACTACGCGACCGGCGACACCGTGCAGGTGGACGCGGAAGAGGGTCGGTTCACGTTTGACTGAAGAACCTGGGATCGAGCCGGATTGCAGGAGGTCCTGGATATTCGCTGCGCCAATTCCGGGATGCCGCTGCCAATTATGGCGCTTTCGTCATCCCGGGCTTGACCCGGGATTTTCCCCGGCGCGCGCCAGTTCTTCGCGCAGCACCCGCGACGCCCGCCTGAGCACCAGCAGAACCAGGACCGCCCCGCCAGCCAGCAGCAGCGCACCGGTGATCAACTGTTCAGGTTCGAGGTGGATGTTGCCGGCGAGCAGGGCCGTCACGTTGTCGACCGTGGTGCCGAGGTAAACGAAGATGAAGTAGGGCAGCAGCATGCCGATGTTGCTGCCCGCCACGTAGTCGCGCAGGCTCACCGAGGTCAGGCCCAGGGCGTAATTCATCCACGGGAAGGGCAGCAGCGCCAGGCGCAGCAGCAATACGATCGTGAAGCCCTTGCGCTCGACGGCGCGATCGATGGCGATGAACAGGCCCTGCCGCCGGATCGCGCGCTCAATCCAGCTCCGCGCCAGCGTTCTGGCCAGCAAAAAAGCCGCGGTAGACGCGAGCAGGCCCGCAACCCAGGCCACGGCCATGCCCTTGGCCAGGCCGAACAACAGGCCGGCCAGCATCATCGGCACCGACGCCGGCAACAGGGCAACGAAGCTGACCGCGATAAAAATCGTAACGACAAACAGGGCCCGGGAAGGGTTGGCTTCGGTCCATGCCTGCAGGGAGATCACGTAGTCCTCGAACGGCGTCAGCACGGCCAGCGCCAGCAGCGCGGCCAGTACCGCGATCAGGATGGCGGGCTTGCGGTACTTCAATTCCCTGTCCGGGGTTTTCATTTGTCCCGGGTTACTTCGACGGCAGGATCTGCCGGCTCTTCCGCGCACCCAGGGGGCGCAGGAACTGCCCGAACAGGGCCCGGCCCAGCGTGGCCGACTGGCCGATCAGGCGATGGGTTTCTGCGCGCAGTTCCGCCGCGCTTGACTGGCCATGGGCCTCCAGGTCCGCGGTGTATTCCGGCAGCGTCAGCCAGCGGTTGATCAGGCGCTCGTCCAGTTCCAGGTGACATTGCAGGCCGTAGGCGTTCTGCCCGTAGCGGAATGCCTGGTTGCTGCAGTTTTTGGAGGCGGCCAGCGGAATGGCGCCGCTCGGCAAATCGAAGGTGTAGCCATGCCAGTGGAATGCCGGGTTCGGTTCGACCAGGGCGCAGAAAAGAGGGTCCGCCGCCGAGTAGAGCGTCGGTTCGATATCGTGCCAGCCGATCTCCCAGCGGGGCAGCGGCCGGACGCCCGCGCCCAGGGCGTAGGCCAGCAGCTGGGCGCCCAGGCAAATGCCGAGGACCGGGATTTCCTTTTTCAGCGCGGCCTCGATGCACCCGATCTCGACGTCGAGGTGCGGGTAGCGGTCCGCCTGGTCGGGCATCTGCGGGCCGCCCAGGACGATCAATGCATCGTAACGGCCGATGTCCGGTCGCGCATCCGGGTCGCGGTGAAAATTCACGTAACGAATGCGGTGTCCGCGGGCGCGGAGCATCGGGTCGAGCGTGCCCAGGGGTTCCGCCGCGACGTGCTGGAAGACCAGTACCTTAGCCATGGCTGGCGCGACTCCGCGGCAAGAGGGGCCTTAGCCGCGATACCGGTTCGCCCGGATTCCAGGTGGTGGGTGGGTATACCCCCCCGCAGGGCACTCGGGTGTCGGGAACACCCGTGTAGCGCACAGGGACGTCTTGAGCGTGCCCTGATGCGCATCCGCGGCCGGGTCGGGCATGATGGGCACAGCCATCGCGGCTGAAACCGCTCCCACCGGTCTTCCGAGTCCGTGTCATCAACTCGTATCCCGCGCCTGGCCGTCGCCGCGCACTACCCACTTGTAGCTGGTCAGCTCGGGCAGCGCCATCGGCCCGCGCGCATGCAGCTTCTGGGTGCTGATGCCGATCTCGGCGCCCATGCCGAACTGGCCGCCGTCGGTGAACGCGGTGGACGCGTTGGCGTACACGGCCGCGGCATCGACCTCGTCGAGGAAGCGCTCGATCACTTTCGGTTCCTCGGCGATGATCGCCTCGGAGTGTTTCGATGAATGGCGGTGGATGTGCTCCAGGGCCTCGTCGAGGCTGCCCACGGTTTTCACCGACAGCTTCATGGACAGGAACTCCTGGCCGAAATGCTCCGGCTGCGCGTGGCGCAGGGCCGCGGGGTGATAAAGGTCTTCCAGCGCGTCGAAGGCCTCTTCGTCGGCGAATACCTCGACGCCCTGTTCCGCCATTTCGCGCAGCAGGAAGGGCAGGTTGCCCAGCAGGTCGCGGTGCAGCAGCAGCGTGTCGAGCGCGTTGCAGACGCTGACCCGGCGGGTCTTGGCGTTGGTGACGACGGCGCGCGCCTTGTCCAGGTCGGCGCTGGCGTCCACGTAGGTGTGCACGATGCCCGCACCCGTCTCGATCACCGGTATGCGGGCGTTGTCGCGCACGAAATCGATCAGGCCCTGTGAACCGCGCGGAATGGCCAGGTCGATCAAGCCCACCGCCTCGAGGATTTTCGGCAGCCACTCGCGCTCGGGGGGCGCCAGGAACACGCAATCGGGAAGCACGCCGTTCTCCAGCAGGACTTCGTGTATCAGGCGCACCGCCACGCGATTGGTCTCGCGGGCGTCGCTGCTGCCTTTCAGCACGCAGGCGTTGCGCGTTTTGAAGCACAGCGCGAACACGTCGAAGGTTACGTTGGGCCGCGACTCGAAGATCACCGCGATCACGCCCATCGGCACGCGAACCTTGCTCAGCTCCAGGCCGTTTTCCAGGGTTCGGCGTTCCAGCACCGCGCCGACCGGCGCGTCCAGCGCGGCGACGCTGCGCAGGTCCGCGCGAATGGCGTTCAGGCGTTCCGGGTTCAGCAGCAGGCGGTCGTACTTCGGGTCGTCCTGCGGCATGCGCGCGAGGTCGGCGCGGTTTGCCTCCAGCAGTTCGTCGCTGCAGGCGGAGATCCTCGCGGCCAGTTCGTTGAGCACCGTGACAGCCAGCGCGTCGTCGATCCGCGCCAGTTCCCGTGCGGCTTCCCGGGCGTTTCGAAGCCCCTGGTTCAGTTGTTTCAGCGCATCGTTCATCGTGTTCAGTCCGTCAGGTACAGGTAGTCATAGTGGATCAGCGGTTTGCGGCCGCGCCGGCCCATCGCCCGGCCCGCTTCTTCGTGGTCGTAGGCGGCCCGCCCGCAGCCGAGCACTTCGCCGCCGGGTCCGCATACCTGGATCACGTCACCCTGCTGGAACGGGCCCTGGACCGACTCGATCCCGACCGGCAGCAGGCTGGCCAGGCGGCTGCGGTCGAGCAGCGCTTTGGCAGCGCCCTGGTTGACCGTGACCGAACCCTCGGCGTGGGCATCGGCGCTGGCCAGCCAGCGGCGCGTCGGCGAGACCTCGTCGCCCGCGGGAAAGCGCGTGCCGGCGAACTGGCCGGCGCAGATCCTTTCCAGGATGTCCGGCGCGGCTCCATCGCCGATAACCACCGTCGTGCCGAGCCGGGCGGTGCGCCGCGCCATGTTGAGCTTGCTGTGCATGCCGCCGCGGCCCAGCGCCGAGGCGCCGGCCTGCACGACGTCTTCCGGCCGGTGCACGGCGTCGTCCCAGTTTTCGATGATTTGTGTGTCCTCGGCTTCGGGGTCGCCGTCGTAAACCCCGGGAACGGTGCTGAGCAGGCACAGCAGGTCCGCCTTGACCATGCCGGCGATCAGGCCGGCCAGTTCGTCGTTGTCCGTGAACATCAGTTCGGTGATGCTGACCACGTCGTTCTCATTGACCACCGGGAGGATGCCGGCGCTCAGCAGGCCCTCGATGCAGCCGCGCATGTTCAGGTAGTGCCGGCGGGTCTGGAAATCGCTCTTGCTGGCCAGCACCTGGGCTACCGCCAGGCCGTGCGGCTCGAACAGGGCGCGGTAGCGCTCCATCAGCCGGACCTGGCCGGTCGCGGCCAGCACCTGCTTCCGGGCCACGGTGTCAGCGACCCGGTCGAGCCGGGCGCCGGCCACCCCGCGGCCGGCGGCCACGGCGCCGGAAGAAACCAGCAAAACCTGCCAGCCGGCCCCGGCCAGGCGGCCGATCTGCTGCGCCAGCTGTTCCATCACGGCCAGGTTCAGCTCCCCTGCCGGATCGCAGAGCAACTGGCTGCCGAGCTTGACGACGATGCGCCGCTCCATGGTCCGGTCGCTCAGAGCCCCAGCACGTGTGTGCCCATTTCAAACACGATATCGACCGGGATCTCTGCTCCGGCGAGGCGGTCCAGGTCGTTTTCCAGTTGCGGCCCGATGCCGCCGTAGTTTGCAACGAAGGCGTCGACCACCGCGTAATCGCCGTCACCCTGCATGGTCAGGATCGTGCGGCTGAGGTCCTCGATGGCCTGCTCGAAGGCTTCGCGGTTGACGCGGTAAACACCGGTCGCTTCATCGCGGCTGAAGGCGCCGGCCTGCGCAAAGAAATTGAAGCGGATCATGTTCGCCCGGCCGTGGGCGCTGCTGGCGCCGAAGCGGATGGAGCGGAAGATGCCGGCCAGGAAGGTGACGTAGTTGTCCATCACCTCGCCCTCGCCGATTTCACCTTTTTCGCGCAGTTTCTGCACCATGTACAGGCCGAGGATGTCGGCCTTGCCTTCCTCGAGCGCGGAAGAGTGCTCCTTCATGGCCTGGCGCACCGTCAGGCCGGAACCGTCGACGGTGTTCTTGATGCCCAACCCGTGCGCGACCTCGTGGAACATGGTGTTGCCGAAAAACGCGTCGAAGGTGACGTGCCGGCGCTGGTCTTCGGCGATCAGCACGTCCGCGATGGGCAGCAGGATCAGGTCGAACTTGGCGCGCATCGCGTTCTTGAGCTGCAGGCGGCGGGTGCCCTTCTCCAGCTGCACCTGTTCGTCGTTGGGCAGGTTGATGGCGATGGTCTTCGAACCGGCGTTGCAGTCGCCCGCGTAATAGATCGCGTCGTACGCGTTCAGGTCGGCGTCCGAACCCGGCATTTCCGCCTTGTAGGCGTCCGGAACCGGCAGGTCGGCCTGCAGTTCGGGCAGGTACTGCGCGAAACGGGCCAGCCGCTCGCTCCATTCGAGGTCCTTGACCAGCACGTAGGCCTCGTATGCGGTGCGGTAGTTGAACAGCTGGTCCTCGTAGTGCTCGATGGGCCCGATCACCAGTTCGATCGGGTTGTTCTTCATGTCCATCCAGGCCATGTCGGAAGGCTGAAAGTCATCGGTAACCAGCGCATCGGCCCGCATGACCAGGTAGTTCGCGAATTCCGGGTCGCCGGCCAGTTCCGCCGCCCGGCGCAGCAGGTCCGCGGCAGCCGCCAGCGGCTCCGCGAAGGCGACGTGGTAGGGCACGAGTTCGAGGCTGCCGTCCGCGGCGCGCTTGACGAAGGAATACTGGCCGTCCTTGCCTTCCTGTTCCCAGGCGTCGAATTCCGCGCGCGTCATGTCTGCCGGGTAGAACTGTGCGCCAACGGGCTTGGCGGCCCAGCCCGGCACGAAGGGGCGGTTGGCGTCCAGCCGGTCCCAGGGGCCGTAGTTCATTTCGGCGAAACGCCGCATTTTTTCATCATCGATGGTTTCCAGCAGGGTTTCCGGGTCGCCGAAGGCCTGTCGCCAGAACAGCCCGTCCATGATTTTCGCGGCATCGATCAGCAGCGGAATCATCTGCTTCTGGTTCTCGCTGAGGTGGTCGAGGTCTGCGGTCAGCGTGAACGGCGCGTAAATATCGAAGCGCGAAGGCGCGGCGGCCGGTTTCTCGCGCACCGCCACAACGGGCTCGGCGATGGCCGTTCTTGCCTCTTTCCCTGAATCGGCGGATTCCCGGCAGGCAAAAAGCGGCAGGCAGAGGATGAGTGCAATAAGGACTTTGGACCGCATGACGGACTCCTTGATTCGGTATGCAGCAGTGATCGGATGATATCAGACGAAACTCTGGAAAAGCGCCAAACCTGTCCCCATTTCAAACGGCATCGCGTACAATCCACCGAATCTCTGAAAGGTTACAGCCATGCCGATCTACGAATATCAGTGCCAGTCATGCGGGCACGAACTGGAGAAGCTTCAGCGGATGAGCGACGACGCTCTGACCGATTGCCCGGAATGCGGCGAGGACAGCCTGCGCCGCCTGGTCTCCGCCGCCGGTTTCCGCCTCAAGGGCGGCGGCTGGTACGAGACCGATTTCAAGAAGGGCGCAAAGAAGAACGTGCACGACACGGGCAAGTCTTCCGCTTCTTCCTGCTCGACGGGAACCTGCCCGCTCGCCAATTCCGATTCCAGCGCGGCCTGAACCGGCCGCGTTCCACCGCTCTTGCAGGGACCTGAACGATGCGCACCCACCTTTGTGGCGAAGTGAATGAAAATCTCGACGGTCAATCCGTCGAGCTGTGCGGCTGGGTCGACGCCCGCCGCGACCTGGGCGGCCTGATCTTCATCGGCCTGCGCGACCGCGAGGGCATCGTGCAGGTGGTCGTCGAACCGGACAGCCCGGTGTTTGCCGCCGCGGAGGCCCTGCGCAACGAGTATTGCGTCAAGATCGGGGGCACGGTGCGCATGCGGCCGGAAAGCCAGTGGAACGACGACATGGCCACCGGGCGTATCGAGGTCGTCGCCGATCACATCGAATTGCTGAACGCGTCCGCGCCGCTGCCGCTGCTGATGACCGACGAGGACGGCGAGGTAGTCCGCCTCAAGTACCGCTACCTCGACCTGCGGCGTCCGCGCATGCAGCGCAACATGCGCATTCGGGCGCGCATGTACCGTGCGATCCGGGACAGCCTGGACGCGCACGGCTTCACCGAGTTCGAGACTCCGATCCTGACCAAGGCCACGCCGGAAGGCGCCCGCGACTACCTCGTGCCCAGCCGCGTGCACGGCGGTCACTACTATGCCCTGCCGCAGTCCCCGCAGCTGTTCAAACAGCTGCTGATGATGGCCGGCATGGACCGCTACTACCAGATCGCGCGCTGTTTCCGCGACGAGGACCTGCGTGCGGACCGCCAGCCCGAGTTCACCCAGCTCGATATCGAAATGTCCTTCGTCGAGGAAAAGGACGTCCAGGGCCTGGCTGAAACCATGATCCGCGACGTGTTCCGCGACACCCTGGGCGTGGAATTGCCGAGCCCGTTTCCGCGCATGAGCTGGAAAGCGGCCATGGACCGTTACGGCTCCGACAAGCCCGACCTGCGCATCCCGATGCAACTGGTGTCCGTGGACGAGCACGTAAAAGGCCTCGAGTTCAAGGTATTCGCCGGTCCCGCCAACGCCGATGGGCAGCGCGTGGCCGCGCTGCGCGTGCCGGGCGGCGCTGACCTGTCGCGCAAGCAGATCGACGGCTATGCCGACTACGCGGCGCGTTTCGGCGCGAAAGGCCTGGCCTGGATCAAAGTCAACGATGCGGCCGCCGGCCTGGAAGGCCTGCAGTCGCCCGTCGCCAAGTTCCTCGATGAAGCCGCCTGGAGCGGCATCGCCGCGGCGACCGCGGTCGAGAGCGGTGACATACTGCTGTTCGGTGCCGGCGACTGGCTGACCGTGAGCAATTTCATGGGCCAGTTGCTGGTGCGGATCGGTCGCGACCGCGACCTCGTCGGCGCCGGCTGGGCCCCGCTGTGGGTCAACGAGTTCCCGATGTTCGAGTGGGATGAAGAGGCGGGCCGCTTCACGGCCATGCACCACCCTTTCACCGCGCCCTCCAACCCGGACCCGGAAGCGCTGCTGGCCGACCCGGGCAGGTCCCTGTCAAAGGGTTACGACATGGTGCTGAACGGCGCGGAAATCGGCGGCGGCTCGGTGCGTATCCACAACCCCGGCATGCAGTCGGCGGTGTTCAAGCTGCTGGGCATTTCGAAGGAAGAGGCGCAGCTGAAATTCGGTTTCCTGCTGGAGGCGCTGAAATACGGCTGCCCGCCCCACGGCGGCATCGCGTTCGGCCTCGATCGCGTGGTGGCGCTGATGGCCGGCGAAGAGTCGATCCGGGACGTCATCACCTTCCCCAAGACGACCACGGCGCAATGCCTGCTGACCGGCGCGCCCTCGATCATCCCGGACGAACAGGTCGCGGAACTGCACATCAAGAACCTCTGAGGTTCGCAGGCGCTGATGCGTGTCGACTGACCGGCAAGCGGATTATCACAACGAGCGGACCGGCGTGGCGGCGGCCCTGGCCGCCTACATTTTCTGGGGGCTGGCGCCGATCTACTTCAAGTGGATCGAGACCGTCGACCCGCTGGAAATCATTGCCCACCGCATCCTCTGGTCCGTGCCTTTCCTGGCCGGTTTTCTGTTGCTGCGCGACGGCGCCGGTTTCTGGCGCCGGTTCCGGCTGCCCTTGCGAACGGTCGCCGTGCTGGCGTTCAGCGGCGTGCTGGTGGCGGGCAACTGGCTGATTTTCGTCTGGGCCGTGGTCAACGGCCAGGTGCTGGCGACCAGCCTCGGCTATTTCATCGGCCCGCTGGTCAACTTTCTGCTGGGTTTTCTTTTTCTTGGCGAACGCCTGACGCGAATGCAGACCGTTGGGGTGTTGATCGCGGCCTCCGGCACGGTCTACCTGGGCTGGTTTCTCGGAACGCCGCCCTGGATTTCACTGGGCCTGGCGTTTTCTTTCGGGCTTTACGGCCTGGTGCGGAAGGTGCTGGGTGTCGGTCCGATGATCGGAATGCTGTGGGAAACCCTGATCCTGGCGCTGCCGGCGCTGGCCTGGCTCGTTTTTCTCGAAGGGCAGGGAAGGCTCTCCTTCACGCAGCTGGGCCCGGGCATCGATGGGCTGCTGGTACTGGCCGGCCTGGTGACCGTGTTGCCCCTGGTCTGGTTCAACGTCGCGGCCCGCAACCTGAAGCTGTCCACGGTCGGGTTCTTCCAGTACATCGCGCCCTCGATGACCTTTCTGCTGTCGGTGTTTTTCTTTGGCGAGGTGTTCACCCCGGGCCACGCCGTGGCCTTCGCCTGCATCTGGACCGCGCTGGCCATGGTATCGGCCGAGACCGTGCTGCGCTCGCGCCGCCTCGCGGAGGCGCGCCGGTGAGCGGGCAGGGCAGCGAGATCGTCCTGGTGCACGGATTGTGGTTCGGCGCCTGGTCGCTGGCGCCGCTGGCGCGCCGCCTGGAACGATCGGGGCTGCCGGTCCGCCGCTTCAGCTACCGCAGCACGCGGGGCAGCCTGGACGAACACGCCGCGCGGCTGCACCGCTTCGTCAAGCGCAGCAGCTGCGGACAACGGCATTTTATCGGTCACAGCCTGGGCGGCCTGGTCATCCTGAGAATGCTCATGGCCTTCGATGATATCGAGCCGGGCCGCGTCGTATTTCTCGGCAGCCCACTCAAGGGCAGCCGCGTGGCGAAGAAGGCGGGAAAACTTCCGGGCGCCACCGCTTTGCTTGGCGGCGTGCGCGAAACGCTGGAAAGCGGCTACACCGCGTTCTCCGGGGGGCGCGAGGCGGGCATGATTGCCGGTGACCGCCCGATCGGCCTGGGCTGGCTCGTCGGCGGCATGGGCGGACCCGGTGACGGCACCGTCGCGCTGGAAGAAACGCGCGCGAACTGGCTCGATGAACACCGCGTGCTGCCGGTAACGCACACCGGCATGATCTATTCGCCGCGGGTGGCGAGTCTCGCGCTTCGTTTCCTGCAGACGGGAACTTTCGAGTCCAGCGGCTCATGATAAAATGAACGGTTTATTTACAACGGGAAACAAGACCGATGGCTGGACACAGTAAATGGGCCAACATCCAGCACCGCAAGAAAGCGGTGGACGCCAAGCGCGGCAAGATATTCACGCGCGTCAACCGGGAACTGACCGTC
>Ga0180435_10005021_pt1 | contig 12926 bp, 9 predicted proteins | sample SS_ome_3_FD_132467 | JGI IMG/M metagenome (GOLD analysis project Ga0180435, IMG submission 132467) | Hypersaline lake sediment archaeal communities from the Salton Sea, California, USA - SS_3_S_1 metaG | ecosystem: Environmental > Aquatic > Non-marine Saline and Alkaline > Hypersaline > Sediment... | reverse complement strand
TCCTCAAACGCTTCGTCGCGTCCCGCAACTAGCCCCTCCATCAGTTTCACTTCCTCAGAAGCCGAAAGACCTCCGCTTGTTTGCTTTTTGTTCATTGTTCTGGTTGCCATGGGTGTAATTGTTCACCCAATATTCAGCATTGCAACCAGAATTTACGCAATTTGTTCAACATTTTGGCCGAAAAAGCCACAATTGATTGAACATAAGTTACATGAAAAACGGGAAAATTTTCCCAGAGCACGAACAGAAGCTAAACAGACCCCTTGGATTCCCGGAAATTCGGGAACCTCAAGGCAGCTCAATTCCCTCTGCGAGCATCAAGTCGCGAAGCGCTCGCTCCATGGTATGACGCGCTTTCGCGGTGGCGCGATGGAGCGCGGCGTGGACGGCGGCGTCTTCAGGGCTGCGATCCTCGCATTCGAGGCTGTATTGTTCAAACGCGGCGAGGCTTGCGAGCAAGCTTGCAAGGTGCCGCGGGCACTCGCATTCCACGGTCGATGAGATGCGGGTAATGCGGGCCAGCTCGGCCTCGCTGAAGAGACGGGGCGGGATGTCTGCCGGGGCCTCGTCATCCTCGGCCGCGCTCAACCGCGCGCTCTTCGACCCCGAGCGCACAAGGGCCGCCTCGGCCCGACAGGCGAGCTGCAGTTCGTGCAGGTCCACCGGCGCCCGGATCGCAGTAATTCCCTCAATATCCTTGTCGAGCATGCCGGCGGTCTTCGACTGGGCGAAGCGATAAACGACGATCGCCCGCTGCGCCGAAGCCCTTTTCACGAGATCCTGCACCTCGCGAACCGTCTCAAGGAAGAGTGTGGGACATTCCACGATCACAAGGTCGGCACGCGGCAGCGCCGCTTCCCGCCGGGCATCGCCGAAATCCTCCCACCGCCCGAGAATCCGGGTCCCCTCGATGGAATCCTCTTCTTCGAGCAGTTGGCATAAGTTCGCTCCGATGACGAGCAAACCACACGGCGCCCGCCGGCCGCCACCCCTGTCCGCCGAAGGCTGCCGGGTTTCCCCATGAAGGCGGCGCTCGAGTTCGTCAATCCCGAGACCCGCAATACTCCCGATCGGATGCCCGCGATCGACGAGATTCTTCAGCAGCGTCAGGCGCCTGATGTCCTCCTCCGAATAAAGGCGGCGTTGCGACTTGGAACGCTTCGGACTCACCAAGCCATACCTCTTCTCCCACATTCGCAAATTGGGAGTGGACAGGCCGGTGAGCCGCGAAACTGCGCTGATGTCATACAAATGAGTTTCCTGATCGTCCGCACTCACTTGCCGAGTCATACCCCACCATACGCCAGAGGCTCAACATCCGATGAACAAAAATCCTTGGTGTCGAGAATTCCGCCATTCCCCGATCCTGCGATTCCCGGCAAAACCTGCATCCCCAGCCCAGCGCTTTCCGTAACAAAGGACGAACAAAACGTCAACAATGATGAGAATCGCAACTGCTTCGCGCACCACCACCGGCGCAAACGTGAACGGCGTCAAAGCCGCAGGGCCCCCGGCACGCATCCACCCTCGCGATCTCCCTTACCTGCGCCTCCTGAGCGTGGTCCTCAACCGGCCGCTGGGGGAGCTGGCCCGCAGCATTCCCCCCCGCTGCCGGCATCTTGATCGGTAGACCGCTCCCGCAACATCTCCCCTTCCTCCTCTCCCCTCCTCACACCCCCCGAAGCGAGGAGAGAACCCCGTCAATGGGCAACACCTGCCCCGTAACGAAACCCGCTTCCTTTCCCAACAGAAACGAAACAAGCCGGGCACGTTAAAGTCCTCGCCACTCAGACGATGAAAAGGCTTCAACTTGCTCCGAAGCGGAGGCGCCGCTCCGGCGGCCGGGCCCCCGCAAACGCGGCCCGGCCTCCCGCGCCCGTGCAATCAAACTGGCTCTCGCTTTGGATTCGTGCTACCGGTCCCGCAGAGGCCACCCTATCCTCTTCCGTTCGATGAGACTTCATCCGGCTGTCATCATGGCCCTCGGGCTCTGCCAGGCCCCGGGGACCGTCGTCCAGCTCGGCACGATCGAGCAGCCGGTCAACCTCGGCGCAAAAGCGGATCCCGGCCGCATCCCCCTCGGGCCCGTGGCTGTCGAAAGCAATCACGGCTACGACGTGCACGCCGTGATCACCGAACCGCGGGCCTGCACCCACGGCTCCCTCGTCCTTGAAAAAGGACTCGAACTCAACATGAACCTCGCCAGTGTCTTCGGAATGCTGGTCGATCCCGAGGACGGAACCCAGGTCCCCCGCCGGCCCGTGACGATCCGCGTCAATGACTGGCCGCGGCCCGCCTACAGCCCCTACACCAAGGAACAGGTGCTCGCCGCAACCATCCATTGCCTCCTGCGCTCGGTCCACGCCACCCCCGAACAACCCCTCGTCCTCAAGCTCGACGCCCGCAACCCCGAGGACGCCAAGAACCTCGGCGCGTTCGCCGGCACCTACATCACCGCCGAAACCAAACATCCCTCCCCCGTGCCCGGAACCAGCCTCGAAACCGATTGGCGCGGAGTCACCTCCGTGGTGTTCGACGATCCCGGTGCGGACCCGGCCCCGGTCCCCCGCCGGCCCCCGCCCGCCCTCGTGCCGGTCCGCCTCGAAGACGGCACCGACGAATCCCTCTACGCGCTCCTCCCGGTCTGGGCCGGTGACAACTGGCGTCCGGACCCCCGGGACTTGCTCGGAAGTCCCATCCCGCTCTTCTACGATCGCTTCGACCGCTCGACCGGACACGGGCCCGACATCAACGCCCTCACCAATCTCGGAATCGTCTCATATTCCAACTGGGTCAGCGAACTCGACCAGGACCGGTTCGTCATCCACCTCTCGGCGGACGACGAACAGGCGCCCAAGCGTCTCGTGGAGACCCTTTCGGCCGCCTGCCATTGCCTCGTACTCACCTGCCGCCCCGCCAAAGCCCGGCCCCTCGTGATCCAGATGCAGGTCAGCTCGAACCTTCTCGGCCCTCTCTCACCGTTCACCGAATGCGAAGGATGGTCCGTCTCCCCGCTGCCGAAAACCGACGGCTTCCTCCTCGAGTGCCGCTTCGCCCGGAACCCCGATTCGTCCCTCCTGGCCGATGGAGCCATTCCCCTCGGACATCCCAGACGCCCCGAACTTCATCGCGGCTGGACGATCTTCTTCGACCAACCTCCCCGCTCCTGAACAAAGCCGCCAACCAGCCGTTCAACGGAAAAACTTCGCCACCGTCTCGTCGGACGGGGGCGGCGTGGCGAGCGAAACAGTGAGCATGGCCGCGGCCCCCGCCAGCCAGCACACCGCCACCGGCATCACCCCGCCAAGAACGGTGTGCTCCCCGCCGAACCCCGACAGGACGAAAAACACAAGCCACGTGCCCGCCGTGGCGAGAACGCTGGCATACGCCCCCGCCTTGGTGGCACGCCTCCAGTAGAGCGCCGCGAAAACCAGCGGAGTCAACGCCGCGAAACCCGAGAAGCTCCACACCGCCAGATCAAAGACATTCTGCGAACGCTGCAGCAGCAACGACAGCAGGTAGGTGACCACGACGATCCCCACCACAAACCCCCGCGCCAGCAGGAGAACCTGCCCGTCCGAGAACTTCCGCTTCGTCTTGTGCAGCACGATGTCGTTGGTGAACATCGTGCCAAGACAGAGAAACTGCGAATCGAGGGACGACATGATGGCCGCCAGCACCCCCGCCATCACCATCCCGACAACCACCGGGTTCTCGACCAGCCCCTTCAGCATCAGGACCAGCACCGCCCCCACCTTCGCGTCGGGCAGGTCCCCGAGGACGGCAAGGGGAGGCCTCGCAAACAACTCGTTGCCGGGAACGAAGACCCCCGTCGCCCACAGCCCGATCAGCACGCAGGGGACCCACACGATCATGATGCAAACCGGATGCGCGACCACCGTGAGCTTGAAGGCCCGCGCGCTGCGGGCCGTCAGCCAGTGCTGAAACAGGTGCGGGAACATCCCCACGCTGAGCGGAATGAACATGTAGGTGAGAAACATGAGGGGCGGCACCCCCGCCTCCCGCACCGAACTACCACCTTCCCCGTAGTGCAGCTCCGAGGGCGTCCGGACAAGGTGCGCCGGGTTGGCCTGCCCGATGGCCGCCTCCAGCCCCCCGAGCCGGCTCGATATCAGATGAAAGGCAAGAACGCCCATCGCCATGAACACCAGCGTCTGAAAAGTGTTGGCCCAGGCCGCCGCCCGCGACCCGCCGGCAAAGATGTAGGTCAGGACCACCCCGCAGACAACCAGACCGATCAGCCACGGCGGCAGCGACCCGTCCGCCATCCCCAACCCCGGAAAAAGATTCTTCGTGGCCGGCCCCACCAGACGATACGACCCGATCACCCCGATCAACAGATACGGAACCACCAGTGCCACCAGAATCGGGAACAACAAATACCCGAACCGGTCGGACTCGAACCGCGCCCGGAAAAACTGAATCTGCGTGACATACCCGTAGCGCTTCCCGAGCGACCAGAGCTTGATCCCGATCAGGAAGAAACACAAGGCGTGGATCAGCCCCGAGGAGGAGGCCATCAGCCCGTACGTTCCCACCCCGCGCTGGAACGCCTTGCCGGTCGACCCCACCAACGCAAAGGCCGTCATGGTGGTCCCGAAAACCGACATCAGAAGCATGAACGGCCCGATCGACCGGCTCGCCACGAAGTAGTCGACGCTCGTCCCGCGGAAAAACCTCCGCGAGGTCAGGGCAAAGGCCAGAAGAACACCAAGGTAGGCAACGATGATCCACAGGGAAATCATGGCATCCGCTCAACGATTCGCTAATCCTCCCACTCCACCATTATCACAACCCCCCAGAATGCGGCCGCCACAAGCGAGTAAACCGCGTGATAAAACAGCCCGATCGGCATGAACCCGAACACGAGCGTGGCGTCGTCCCAGTTCCAGAAGTCCTGGTGAAGGACGATCAGAACCAACAGCACGACCCCTATGACGACGGTCGATCTCTTCATGAACAAACGACGCTTCGCCGCCCCCCGCCGGCCTCGTGCCGGTGGAGGCGACGGTTGCCAGCCACCGCGTCCGCAGCCGGGTCCAGCCCGCGGGAGGCGCGAAGGCTCCACTCACGGGCCGGCTTCTTGCGCGGCTTGCGACAGCTCCCCAATCCCGGCTTCCGGCGGCACAAGGCCCCCGGGGGCCGGTTCATTCGCAGGCTGCAATCCTGCCCCACCTTACTTTCCGACGGCATAGAGGTGGGTATCAGTCGCGATGTAGAGCGTGTCGTTGGCCACGATCGGGCTGCAGTGGATCGGAGCCGGAAACTCGATCACGCCCAGTTCCTTCTTCTTCTTGTCCGCGGCAAGGATGACGAGTTCGCCGTCCTCGGTGCCGATGAAGACCTTTCCGTCCGCCACGAGTGTCGATCCCCAGATGCGGCTCAGCGTCTCGTGCTTCCAATACGGTTGCCCGGTCATGGCGTCGAGGCAGTGGATCTCGCCGTCGAATTCCGCCTGGAAGACGAGGCCGTCCGCCACGCTCGGGGTGGAGATCGATCGGCCAATGTCCTTGAACGTCCAGACCGCCTTGCCGGACAGGTCGCCCCTCTTCGAGGCGTCGATGCAGCTCAGCATCCCCACCCCGTCGCCGTGCTCCGGATCCTGCCCGATCGCGACGTAGACCAGCCCGTCACTCAGGACGGGGGTCCCGATCACCTCGCTCGGACCGGCATACCTGGCATACTTGATCGGCTTGCCGTCCGCGATGCGGTACTCGGGCGGATTGGCGTCGTACCGCCAGACCTCCCGCAGGACGTCGAGGTCCTCCTCCTCGTCCCGGACCGGCTCGGGTTCGAACCCGTAAACGAAGCCGTCGCCTCCGCCCCAGACCACGAGTCCTCTGCCGCCCGCTTTTCCATAGGCGGGGGAACTCCAACTGGCGTGCAGCACCCGCTCCGAGACGCCCGAGACCTCCTCCCCGAGCAGCTTGCCGGTGTTCTTGTCGAGGGCGATCAACCCCGGGGCGAGCGGGGCGGGAATGTTGGTGTGCGACCAGTCGACCCCGTTCGAGGTGGCGGTGTAGAGGGTGTCCCCCACCACCAGCGGCGAGCAGCTCGAGACGTTGTGCGGGAACACCCCGAGCTCCTCCCGCATGTCGTAACGCCACAGGATGTCGGCATGCTCCTTGCTGAGTTCCACCCGCTTCCCGCCGGCGGCCATGTAGAGCCCCTCATCCTTGAACGGGCCCTGGTTGCCGTCCGCCTGGCCGTTGATGTCAAGGCAGACGACCTCGCCGCGGTTCGTGATCAGCCAGAGGCGGTCCTCCTCGACGGCCGGGGCGGAGCAGATGCCGACGTATTCCCAATCGCTCACCTTGCCCGCCCCGAGCTTTGGCGCCACCAGTTGCCAGAGGAACTTCCCGGTCTTCTCGTCGAAAGCCATCAGCGTCCCGCGGTCGCCGGTTTGTCCCGGATCGCGGGGTGACTCGTTGTTTGTCCCCACGAAGACCTTCCCGAAGGCCGCCACCGGATTCCCATACGATTGCGAGCCCAGCTTGGCGGCCCATCGGATGTTCTCGGCGCTCGAGAGATCGACCTTTTCAGTTTCCTCGTCGACCTCGCCGGAATCCGCCGTGACCGGCAGGTCCTCGCCGGGCCCGGTCATGTTGCGGCTCGGAGTGCGCCCCCACATCGGCCAGTCCCCGCTCACGCCGGCAACCGGCGCAGCCGTCAGAAGCAATACAAAAGACGTGATCTTCATGATTGGTGTGTTCGGTATGCCGCTCGTTTCAGGGAGAACTCAGTTTCAGGTTGTCAAGGTAGACCCGCTTCTGGGCCTGGGGAGAAAAGGCGAACACCGCCGGGGCGCCGTGGGCGTGGGCGTGGGCCACCGGCACTTCGATCGTCCAATCCGCCGGCTCACCGGCGTCCCGGGGCCACGCCTTGGCCCGCACCGTCCCGGAACCGTCCGCGTTCCGCTCAACGTGCGTCTTCACGGTGTACCACGTCCGCGGCTTGATCCGGAACTTCACGGACTCCTTCAGCCGCTCGTGGTTCGAACTCACTTCGAGAAGCTGCGCGTTGCCCACGAGCGTGACAAGGTAACGCTGGTTGACGAGCCCGACCGTCGACATGATACGGCGGTTGCCGTCGGTCATGACATCGGCCTCCGCCACGTAGTCGCGCATCGACGGGTCGCCGAAGAAGTTCATCGTCCGCTGGAAAAGGATGTTGTCGAGCCGGTTTGCGATCACCTTGCTTCCGTCGCGCTCGAGAACGTGCCACTTGACGCGCGCCCCCAGCCACGGCAGCGGAGGGAAAGCCGCCTCCTCGCCCGCCTCGTTCCTGTGCCTCAGTTGGAACCCCTCGAAATCCTCGCGGTAGCCGAGGTTGGCCACCACCCGCCCCCGCATGGTGGCGGAATGCCCCCCGGCCGAGGCCCTGAACGCCCCGGCTGAAATCTTCGCATCCTTCCCGGCCGTCAACGTGTCGCCTTGAAAGGTGGCGTCGACCTCGCTTCGCACCTTCGCGGCGGGCGGGATGAACTTCTCCCAGCGGACGTCTTCCATCTGCCGGACCCGCCTCCCGTGGGCGTCGAGCCCCCAGACCGCGAACGACTTCGAGCCGCCGGGGCTGATCGCGAACTCCGGCGGGACGATCTGGAGAGAGGTCACTTCCCGGGCGGAAGCCGATCCCGGAGCAGCCCCGAAGGCAGCCCGGCCCTCGCCCCGCTGCGGCCTGTTCCACGGCATCGCGGAGTTCTCTCCGCCGGTCTCCGCGCCGGCTTCTCCCTTGGCGCCGAAACAATGCAGGCCGTCCCTGGTCATCAGGTAGCACCGGCCGTCCCACAAGGCGGGCGCCCCGAGGCACGGCGTGTCCAGTTCGCTCTTGTGAAGAACCTCCGCACCGTCGTCGCCCGGCTTCACGATGAAGAACGATCCGTGCGCGAACGGCGCGTAGAGCTTCCCGTCGCCATACGCCGGCGAGGCGTGCAGTTGGTCCGGCGCGAGCTTCTTCCGCCAGAGCGTCCGGCCGGATTCCGCGTCGGTGCACAGAAGCTCTCCGGTCGCGATGGTGGTGTAGATCCTGTCTTCCACCAGCACCGGCGAGCTGGTGAACGAGAGGTGCTCCTCGTTCCGCCAGACCTCCGCCTCCTTGCCGAGCACCAACTGCTCCTCGGGATAGCTGGTTGGAATGCGCAGACACACAAGGCGCCCTTTGGTGGTGGCGTCGATGTTCTCCTTGCCGTGCACCGCGATCAGTCTGTCCCCGCCGAGCCGGACCACCTGTGCGTTCACCCCGCCCTGTGAAAGATGAAATCGCCACAACGGTCTCCCGGTGCGGGCGTCGACACAGACCACGTTGCCGCACCCCGTCCCGGCGTAAAACACCCGATGACCGCCAAGTTCGTCAAACACCCCCATGGAAAACGAACTGTCCACCGGCCGGATCCCGGGCGTGGAATACCAGACCAGCTCGCCGCTCCGCTTGTCGAAGGCGTAGAACCGGTCCCGGGCCGGACCGTTCCTCCCCCAGTTCGCCGTCACGCAATGAAAAATCACAAGGCGGCCGTCAACCGACGGCGAACCGGTCCGCCCATTGGGAAAGGTGAGCCGGCCGAACTCCTCCATCAGCGAGCGCTCCCAAAGCTGCCTGCCATCCCCCGTGAACGCCAGACAGCGGCCGTTGCTGGCCTGAAGATAGACGTTGCCGGTCTCGGGATCCACCACGGGCGAGCCGATCCCGTAGCGGTTGTAAATAATGTCGCTGATGAAGTCGCTGAATCGATGCTCCCAGAGCTTTTTGCCGGTCACCGCATCAAGACAGAGCAGGGTCTCCCGCACCTCGGAAGTTTCGTCATGGTAACCGAACGCGTAGAGCCGGCCCCCCGCGATCACCGGCGTGCCGCCCCCTTTGACGGGATAGGTCCAAAGGTGGTTCCCCCCGTCCCGCTCCCAGTCGTCGGGATAATCTCCCGCCGGCGCCGCCCCGGTCTGCAAAGGCCCCCGCCAATTCAGCCACCCCGAAACGCCGCCCTCCGCAGAGGACCAAATGGAAGCCCCCCCACAGACCACAATACACACCAGCGCAAAAGAACAGTTCATGGACATCAGTTCGCGAATAGGGGCGAATCTGCCCGATCTTTCGATTTTCGCAAGCGGCCGTCTTCAAGCGCCCGCCGCCCAACGCCCGCCCGGAAGCCCCAACCCTCCACCCGCGGGCCGACCGGCCAACCTGCCGGCCGCCCTTACCAGAACTCGACATCGACCTGCACCCCGACCACCTGGGGCGCCCCGGGCGCACCCGCATTGATCCCGGGGTTGATGAACGTGTAATACTCCTCGTCGAAAAGATTCCGCCCGAACAGAGTCACGCCCCAGTGGTCGCACTCGTAGCCCGCCTTGGCGTCCCAGACGACGTAGCCGCCCTCCCGGAAGCCCGGGTCGTTGGCGGGGTCGTAGAACGTTTCCCCGCCCGCCGTGACGTTCGCCGCCACGAAGAATCCCCGCGGCAAGTCGTATCGCACCCCGCCGCTCACGGTGAACTCCGGGATGAAGGGGACGCGCCGGCCGTCGTAGCCGGGCGGTCCGGTGGCCGCGTCCGCCGGGTCGTGGAACGGATTACGGTAGGTGTCGAACTCGGCGTCCGTCCAGCCGAGGCTCCCGCGCATCCCCAGGTTCGGCAACGGCTGCCACTGCAGTTCGGCCTCGATTCCCCGCGAGGTCACCTCCTCCGCGTTCACTACCACGAAGTTCGTCGAATCCGGCACCGTGACGTTCAGTTGGTAATCATCAATCAGGTTCCAGAAGGCCCGCAACACGACGTTCAGGCGGTGGTCCGGACACCAGTAACGCAATCCGATCTCATTCGACCAATTGCGTTCCTCTCCAAACGCGGCGAGATCCGGATCGTCGCTGAAGGCCGTGAACCCGTGCGGCTTGATCCCCAGCCCGGAGCGCGCGAAGGTCGTGAGTTCTTCACTGATCCGGTAGCGCGCCCCCGCCGTCGGCGAAAAATAGACGGCCTCCGAACTCGGATCCAATTCCACCGGCGGCGCGCCCGGAAAGCCGCTGACCGTCTGCGCCCTCGATCGCCACATCGCCACGTCGTGGAAATCCAGGCGGCCCCCGGCTTCGAGCACCAGGTCATCCGTCACCTCGTAGCTTCCCCGGCCGAAAAGCGCAAGATTGTCCTCGTCAAACTCAAAGAGCGTCCGCTGCGTAACTTCCGCCGTGATCGGATCCAGGACCGGGAAGAAGCGCGTCGCGTCCCCGTCGGTCTCCTTGTGCATGTAAAAGGCGCCGGCCCGCCACTCGAGGGGAACCTTGCCCGCCGGCCCCTCGAAGCGGAACTCATGGGTGAACAGCGACTGGTCCTGAAAAATCGTCGAGACGGACTCCGTCAACGGGAAGGGCGACGAACCGAGATCGAGATCGGTGATCTGCGGCCCAAGTTCCCAGTCCTGCCACGCCGTGATCGATTTCGCCCGGCCCCAGCCGAAGTCCTTCCTCAAGTGCAGGGAGGCCTGGTAGCGATCAATCTCGTTCTCGCCGGGAGTGTTCGAGCTGACCGTGAAGGGATCGTCGGTCACCGCAAACGGGTTCGGGTTGCCCGACAGCGCCGAAATCCGCTGGGCGCCGTCCCGGACCCGCTCCGCCGCCAGCCGCAGCTTCGCCTCGAAGTCGTCCCGCGGCCTCCAGACGAGCATCCCCAACGCCCCGGCCACCGAACGGTCGTCAGGCCGCGAGCCAAGGAACGTGTTGCGCAAAAACCCGTCGCGCTCGCGGTAGTAAAGCTGCAAAACGTGGCCGGCGCCGCCCCCCAGCGGCCCCGCCGAAAACCCCGAAAACGCCCGCGCCTCATGGGAACCCGCCTCGACCCGCCCTCCGAAGCGCCTCTCCGCCGTCGCCGCGAGGGTCGTGATCTCGATCAATCCCCCAGGGGCGTTTCTCCCGTAACCCGCCCCTTGCGGCCCGGGCCGCACCTCCACCGACTCGATCCGCAGTAGCTCGCCCGGGTAGAGAAAGGCGTCGCTGTAGGGCACGTCGTCCACATACAACCCCACCGCCGGCGGACCGAAAAAGAGGGTGTTGCCCTGACCGCGCAACGTGACAATATCGCCATACCCCCGCGTGTCGCTGGTGCTGAAAAACAGGTTCGGCGCAAGAAGCGACAACTCCGCCAGCGAGTCCGACTGGAAAAGATCAAGATCATCGGGCGAGAGAACCGAGGAACCCAACCCGCTGGCCTCCTCGCCAACGGAGCCCGGAGCGGTGATCCGCGTCTCGGGAAGGGTCAGAACTTCCTCCGCCGCCAACTCCGAATTGCCCGCAACCACAGCGCAAATCGACAGCGCCGTGGGAATCATCACACGAGGCGCAACAGTCATGGGCGGGCGAGTCTGGCGGATGACCCGAATGGGTCAACCGCAGATTGCCGCCCATCCCCGCGACACGCCCCCGCGGCCGATTGCCTTGCGCGCCGGCGAAAAGCGGTTATCGGTCTCCCCCATGAAATCACTCCTCACTGTTCTCGCGCTCGCCGTGACGGCGGCGCCCGTGGCCTGCGCCTTCGATTGGCCGCGTTATCTCGGCCCCGAAAGCACCGGAATCGTCGAAGGCGCCATCCGCACCGACTGGAAGGCGAACCCCCCGCGGACGCTCTGGACCGCCAACCTCGGGCGAGGCTGCTCAAGCTTCGCCGTCTCGCGCGGGAAGGCCGTCACCGCCGGCAACAGCAGCGGAACCGACACCATCTGGTGCTTCGACGCCAAGAGCGGCAAGGTGCTCTGGAAACACGAATACCCCGAGAAGCTCGCCCCAAAATACTACGACGGCGGCCCATCCTGCACCCCCAACATCGACCGCAACCGCGTCTACACCCTCAGCAAAAGCGGAAAGCTCTTCTGCCTCGACTTCGCCACCGGCAAGCCCCTGTGGTCAAAGGACCTCGAAGAGGACCTCGGGGGCGATGCGCCCACATGGGGATACGCCGCCTCGCCGGTTGTGGACGGCGACCTGCTCTACGTGCTGCCCTGTGCAAAGAACGGCGCCCTCTTCGCCCTCGACAAGATGACCGGCCAGACGAAATGGCACACCAGCGACCGGCGCAAGGCCGGTTACGCCGCGCCCGTCATCACCGAAATCCGGGGACGGAAGGCAGCGGTCGTCTTCCACGGCCGCGAAGTGGTCGCCTACGACCTCTCCTCGCCGAAGAAGGACGTCCTGTTCGAGTTCACCTGGCGGACCAGTTACGACATCAATGCCAGCAACCCCCAATACCATGACGGCAAGCTGTTCATCGCCTCCGGATACGGAATGGGTTACGCCGTGCTCGACGTCAGCGGGACCGAACCCGAAATCCTCCACCGCGAGCGGGACACCCGCATGATCTTCCAGAACAGCATCCTTCTCGACGGAAACATTCTCGGCGTCTTCGGCGACAAGGGCCTCGATGCCGAACTGATCCTCATGGACCTCGCAAGCGGCAAGATGCACTGGCGCGTCAAACTCCCCGGCTCCCGCGGATCCTGCGCCCTCGTCGGCGACACCCTCGTGGCCCTCTGCGAAACCGGCGATCTCATCTGCGGCTCGGTCAGCCCGCGCGGGTTCAAGGAACTCGGCCGCCTCCGCATCCTGCCCGAAAAGGACAAGACCTGGGCCCCCGTCGCCGTCGCCGACGGAAAAATCTTCGCCCGCACCAACCTCGGCCGCGCTGTCTGCCTCGACGCCGCCCCGTGACCCGGCGGGAATGACGAATGACGAAACACCCAATGACGAAGCGGAGGACGCCGCGGCCACACTTTCCCCCATTCCTGATCTCTCTTCCCTGAGTCCATCCTGAGTTCGCCATTCGCCATTCGCCATTCGTCATTTCCGTTGCCCTCCCCCTCCCCATCTGCCACGGTCCGCGCCCCGCAGGTGATGAGCGAGCGACGCAAACCGTACCCCTTCGACGAGTTCGAG
>Ga0180435_10005019_pt1 | contig 12929 bp, 5 predicted proteins | sample SS_ome_3_FD_132467 | JGI IMG/M metagenome (GOLD analysis project Ga0180435, IMG submission 132467) | Hypersaline lake sediment archaeal communities from the Salton Sea, California, USA - SS_3_S_1 metaG | ecosystem: Environmental > Aquatic > Non-marine Saline and Alkaline > Hypersaline > Sediment... | reverse complement strand
TCAGTGACCTGGAAATGTTTGGGTACCGTGCATTCTCCCGTTTAGGGGAGTCAGAACGTAATTTCCCTGGGTCTCCTGTCATCATCTTTTTACAGAACACCTGGAAGGCATGGATCATGCCTTTTTGGGATAATGGCAACATCTGGGTACATTCTGTTCCCATTCGTCCGGCTCTGGGCGTGGTCAGTGCGGTTTTCTATTTCATTGGCCTGGTGATGCTGGTGTTACGCTATATTCGCAAACAGCATTGGTTAGATATTGCGCTGATTCTTTGTGTCCCCTTACTGATGATGCCTTCTATTCTTTCATTGGCTTTTCCGGAGGAAAACCCCTCGCTCAATCGCACGGGCGGGGCGTATGTGATCATTTTTCTCATCGCTGGTTTGGGGGCGGAAAGCGTATTTTCAGCGATGGTGAAAACATCACGTTATTGGGTTGCAAAAGCATTTGCAGGTTTCCTGGCCGCATTCTTGTTCATTGTTTCAGCTACGCAAAATTACGATCTCGTACTTAACCAGTTTGCTGAGCAATTCATGCGCGGTGCATGGAACACTTCCCAGATGGGCGAGGTTATCCGGGGGTTTGCCGATTCAGTTGGGAACCGTGACTCAGCTTATGTGATCCCTTCCCCGCATTGGGTGGATACACGTTTGGTGGGCATCAATGCCGGCTTCCCCGAGAAGGATTATGCCTTGTGGGCGGAAGATCTTGCTTTCACGCTGGATAATCAGGGTGCAAAACTATTCCTGGTGCGAGAAGATGACCAGGAAAGCCTTGATTTGCTGCACGAAACCTATCCCGAGGGATGGTTCACGCAGTATGAAAACCCGCTGCCCGGAAAGAGCTTTTGGATGTTCTTTGTCCCGCCGGAGGATGTGGCTTATCCCGAGCCGGTACCAGAGCCTGAGATCTCAGAATAATCGCCATTACAACAGGTAAGGATAGTATGGATCAACCTATGCAAGAGGAAAACAAGAAGAAATCAGCGTTCACAAACCGCTCCTGGGTTTGGACAGTGCTGTTGATCGGCATCATCCTGCTGGGCGGTTATTTTCGCGCAGTTGGGCTAGACTGGGATGATAACCATCATTTGCATCCCGATGAGCGTTTCCTGACCATGGTCGAGACGGGCATTTCTCCTGTGGAGAATCTGTCCGAGTATTTCAATACTGCTGAGTCCAGTCTAAACCCCAATAACCGCGGCTTTGGTTTCTTTGTTTATGGCACCTTGCCGATCTTCATCGTGCGGTATCTGGGCGAATGGCTGGGGCAGACAGGATTTGATCAGATCCATATTGTTGGACGCGCCATGTCCGGTTTCTTGGATCTGATGATCGTTCTGATGGTTTATTTGATCGCTTTTCGCCTGTATGGAAAAGAGCGTCTTGCCCTGCTGGCGGCGGCTTTTTCAGCTTTTTCAGTTTTACCGATCCAGATCTCACATTTCTTTGTGGTTGATAATTACACCAATTTTTTCATTGTATTGGCTCTGTATGTAGCCGTGGAGATTGCCACCAAACCTGCAAATAAGGTGCTTGTTGATGTTGGTGAGACAGACGAAGCGGACGAGGAAGAAGAGAATGAGATCGTTGCCCTGTGGAATTACATCAAGGGCGTGTTGGGTAAGTTTGGGGGCAGCGGGAGATGGTTGTATATTCTCTTTGGTATTGCTCTTGGTATGGCAGTAGCCTCCAAGATCAATGCTGCAGTTGCGGCCGTGATGCTACCTGCGGCTGCACTGGTTTGGTACTATCGTCAGCCGGAAGAAAAACGGGAAGCGTTGATGGGTCCGGTATTCTTCAATCTTGTGCTGGGGGCAGTGGTTAGTTTGCTTACCTTCCGCATTTTCCAGCCTTATGCCTTCAAGGGGCCGGGATTCTTTGGCATGCTGCCAAACCCGGCATGGGTGGAGACCATCAAGCAATTGGCCGCCCAAACCGGCGGTGATGTAGACTTTCCGCCTGCCTTGCAGTGGGCCCGACGATCCGTGTTCTTTTCCGGCCAAAATATGGTCTTGTGGGGGCTGGGACTACCATTAGGTATTCTTGCCTGGGCTGGATTTGCCGGCATGGGCTGGCGCATGTTCAAGCGCGGTGAATGGCGGAAGCACGCAGTGTTGTGGGGCTGGACAGCAATCTATTTTACCTGGCAGTCTTTCAACGCCAATCCCACCATGCGCTACCAACTGCCGGTTTATCCCATGCTGGCGATCATTGCTGCCTGGGGAATATTCGCTTTGTGGGACTGGGTCAAGCAGTACGAGCGGGGTAGAAAATGGCAGCAGTATCTTGTGATCGGTCTGGGGCTGGTTGTTCTTCTGGCCACTTTTGGTTGGGCATTTGCTTTCACACGAATTTACACGCGCCCTGTGACGCGCGTTGAAGCCAGTGAATGGATCTACCAGAATGTGCCCGCTGCAATCAATTTGCAAGTGGAGAATGAAGGCAATGAGATCAATTTCCCTGTCTCTTTCCCTGCTGGTTATACTGCGACAACCTCGCAGCCGTTGGTGATGGCTGTTTCAGCGCAGGAGACAGGTCAGCTCACAGGACTGAGTTTTGCTCATGTGTTAAACCGCAATGTCTCTGCCGACCTTGCGCCGGTGAATTTGAACATCCAGGTCTCTACGGACCAGGAGGGGGCAGCGGTGATCGGTTCAGGATTGCTCGCGAGTGCATTTGACTGGGGCGGTGAGCGCCGCGGTGATGCGCAGGAGTTTCTCTTCATGGCGCCGGTGCCCGTCACGGCAGACGAGACATACTATTTACATCTGCGGCCGGACGACGGCATCACATTGGAATTTGCAGGAACGATGGCCCTCACCATGAATGGTGAACGCGGCGCTTTCAAGCAGCCGCTTGCCGAGCCGATGGATGCTTTGCGTGCCGGTGAAACTTACACCACGCATTTCAATGCGCAAAAGGGCGGCATGTTGAAACAGATCTCTTTGCCCTGGGTGGTGGATTGGGAACAGTCGCAGGGAGAAAAACGCCTGCGTTTCAAGGTTATCCTGCCGGAGGCTGAAGAACAGATCCTGGGCCAGGCTGATCTGGTCAGTTCCTTGCCCTTTGTAGATGACCCCCGCGGCGAGGGATATACAGTAACTTTTGATTCCCCGGTGGAATTGATCCCCGGGCGTCAATATGTTCTGCAGATCAATTTTGTCGATGGCGATGGTACAGTCGCTTTCTATGGCAGCACACAGGTCAAGGAAAGTTCCTGGGATGACCCGCTGCCCGTTGGTTTGCATGGGTACAGCCCTTATGACTACACTTCTGGTCTGTTCCGCACTGAATTGAATTTCGAAATGTACTGGGAAGATAACGCGGAAAAACTGGCGCGTTTTATGACAGGTCTGGACCAGGCGGATGTGCTTTTCATCAGTTCCAACCGCCAGTGGGGCACGACAACACGTGTGCCGGAGCGGTATCCGTTGACCACGGCCTATTACCGAAACCTCTTGGGCTGCCCGGATGGGGAAGATATTCTGTGGTGTTACCGTGTGGCAGAGCCGGGGATGTTTGAAGGTAACCTCGGGTTTGAGCTGGTCAAAGTGGTGCAATCTGATCCCAATCTTGGCGAATTCCGCATCAATACCCAATTTGCAGAAGAAGCGTTCACCGTCTATGACCACCCCAAGGTGCTTATCTTTCAGAAGAGTCACGATTATGATCCAACCCAGGTGCGTGATGTGCTTGGTGCTGTAGATCTTTCAACGGCGATCCATGTTACCCCCGGGCAGGTTGACAAAAAATCGGAAAACTTACTGCTGCCGCAAGATCGACTCGCGGAGCAGCGTGAGGGCGGCACCTGGTCGGCGTTATTCAACAGCAATGCTCTCCTCAATCACTACCCAATGATAGGCGTTATATTATGGTACCTTGTTCTTACTCTGTTAGGGTTGGCCGTGTATCCCCTCATGCGTTTGGCCTTTGGCAGCTTGCCGGACAAGGGATATCCCTTTGCGCGTTTGATGGGCATGCTGCTGCTGGCCTGGTTAACTTGGATCGCAGGATCGGCGGGCGTGGCTGTCACACGTTGGACGATTACGGTTGTGCTTCTTTTCTTGGTGGCGATGAATGCCATCCTGTACTGGAAACAAAACCTGAATCTGCGTGAGTTATGGCAGTCGGAGAAACGCGCCATTTTGATCGCTGAGATCGTTTTTCTGAGTTTCTTCATCATCGATCTGGTGATCCGCATTGCTAACCCTGACCTGTGGCATCCGGCAAAGGGCGGCGAGAAACCCATGGACTTCTCGTACTTCCAGGCTGTCTTGAAGAGCACAACCTTCCCGCCTTATGACCCCTGGTTCTCTGGTGGATATATCAACTACTACTATTACGGCTTCGTGGTGGTGGGTGTTTTGGTCAAGTGGTTGGGGATTGAACCAGCCATCGCCTACAACATCGTATTGCCGACTTTGTTTGCTGCGGTGGGAGCCGGGGCCTTCTCGCTGGGATGGAATTTCTTTGCCGGAGGCGGCAATATTTTCAAACCTGTGAAAGAGGAACCGGACGTTCATTCTGACCTTGAGGATGTGATGGAAGACCTGGCCGAGAAGATCGGCTTGCTCGAAGAGGATGCAGAGGAAGCGGACGAACTGCCCACCGGACGCGGGGTGCCTTTGTTAGCGGGAATCAGCGCGTCATTGATGGTGCTCATTTTTGGTAATTTGGGCACCATACGCATGATCGTTCAAGGTTTGCAGCGCATTGCTTCTCCATTGGGAAGCCTGGAGGGGGCGAGGTTCTATGAACGCTGGTGGTGGTTCTTCCTTGGGATTGGAAAATTCATTAGTGGAACACGTCTTCCGTATGGCCCTGGCGACTGGTACTGGAATCCCAGCCGTGCCATTCCAGGCATGGTGATCACCGAATTTCCAAATTTCACTTTCCTGTATGCTGATCTGCATGCCCATATGATCGCGCTGCCGATCACGATCCTGGCTTTGGCCTGGGCCTTGTCGATCCTGAAGGGACGTTGGAAATGGCAAGGTCAGGGGAAGCTGCCTGCCTGGCTGCAGGCTGTTGCTGCTGTCTTTTTCGGCGCGCTGGTGATCGGCGCACTGCGGCCCACCAATACCTGGGATTTCCCTACGTATTTGTTGATCGCTGCGGTGGTGCTGCTCTATACTGGCCTGCGGTATGCCTGGTTCGACGTCGAGAAGTCTGAACGCTCATTGCTCGATCTGCTGCCTCTGGCTGGCGCGTTGGTTCTGCTGCTTATCCTCACCTGGGGGTTGTACAAGCCTTTTGGGGACTGGTACGGCGCTGGTTACACCAGCATCAAGCTGTGGAAGCCGGACAAGAGCGTGCCGTTACAAGTGTTTACTGAGCAAACCCCGGTTGGATCGTATCTGGTGCATTGGGGGCTGTTCCTTTTCATTTTGGTGAGCTGGCTGGCTCATGAGACCATCGACTGGATGGACAAAACACCGGTATCTTTCCTGAACAAGCTGCGTAAAGTGATGTGGCCATTGATCGCTGCCATTGTGGTGCTCTTTGGTTTGGTGATCTGGCTCCTAACGGAACGTGTTTGGGTTGGTTGGATCGTTTTGCCATTGTTGATCTGGACCGGGCTGCTTATCTTGCGCCGCGGATTATCGGACCAGAAGCGTTTGGTGCTTTTCCTGGTGGGGAGCGGTCTATTCATGACATTGTTTGTGGAGCTGTTCGTGCTGGAAGGTGATATTGGCCGTATGAACACGGTCTTCAAATTCTATTTGCAGGCCTGGGTTCTGTTTGCAGTCTCCTCGGCGGCGGCTTTGTTCTGGATGATGCCTGCTTTGTACCGCAACTGGACGTGCGTTCTGTTCCGCGGATGGCGGGGCGCTTTGGGCATTCTGGTCTTCTTTGTGATGCTCTTTCCCATCACTGCGGGTGTGGGTAAGGCCACTGACCGGATGAGTGCCACAGCATCCCATTCGCTTGATGGCATGACCTATATGAAGACCTCTACCTATTTTGATAATGATATGGAAATGGACCTCAATCAGGATTATGAGGCCATTCAATGGATGCTGGAGAATATTGAGGGTTCGCCCGTGATCGTGGAAGCAAACACCCCTGAATACCGCTGGGGCAGCCGGATAACGATCAATACCGGTCTTCCCAGTGTGGTTGGCTGGAACTGGCATCAACGCCAGCAGCGCGGTGTGGTCTCGTCGGATTGGGTCACCAAACGGGTGGCTGAGATCTCCATGTTCTATACCACATCCAGCCGTGCTGAGGCGGAAGACTTCCTGCGGCGATACGATGTACAATATATCGTAGTAGGGCAACTGGAAAAAGGGAATTATCCCGGCCCTGGTTTGGACAAATTTGAAGACTGGGATGGTGATCTCTGGCAAGCAGTATACAACCAGGAAGATACGGCCATTTACCAGGTACTTACTGACTAATTAGACTAGCGGAGCTATTATTCATGCTGGATGTGCTATTCTGGGCTGTACTTCTTTTGGCCGTCGGTTGGCTTTCATTCCCGATCGCGTACCGCCTGCTGGGAAATTTACCTGACAGGGGCTTTGCGTTGGCGAAGCCTTTGGGCTTGCTGTTGTGGGGATTTATCTTCTGGCTGCTGGCTTCACTGCAAATCATTGGCAACGACCTGGGCGGTGTGCTGTTTGCATTGATCGTGGTGATCGCTTTGAGTGTGCTGGCCGTCCGCGGATATTGGCGTGAGATGCTGGATTGGATGGCTGCCAACCGCAAGGTTCTCCTCACTGTTGAGGTACTTTTTCTGGCTGGCTTTGGTTTGTGGGCCTATGTGCGCGCCGGTTATCCCGATGTGGCTGGGACGGAGAAACCAATGGAGATGGCCTTTATTAATGCCATTTTGCGCTCGCCGACCTTTCCTCCGCGTGACCCCTGGCTGGCAGGATACTCCATTTCGTATTATTACTTTGGGTATGTGATGGTTGCCATGTTGATTCGTATAACAGGGGCAGCACCGGAAGTGGCGTTCAACCTTGCTTCGGCTTCATGGTTCGCGCTCACGGCCACTGCGGCCTACGGGATCGTGTTCAATTTGCTGGCTAACCGTCAGGCAAAAGAAGACAAGCCGATTCGCGTGGTGGGCGCGCTGCTCGGCCCGCTGTTTGTCGTCTTGATCGGCAATCTGCAGGGCCTGCTGGAAGTTTTACATTCTTTTGGGTTGTTTTGGAAGCAGGACAACACGGGGGCGTGGCAATCGAATTTTTGGAGCTGGCTGGATATCAAGGAGTTGGTCAACCCGCCAGTGCTGCCTTTCACCGGTGTGCCGGAGCGGAATGGGGGCATATGGTGGTGGCGCGCTTCACGTGTCCTGCAGGACTATGATCTGGCTGGCAACAGCAAGGAAGTCATTGATGAGTTCCCGTTCTTTTCCTATTTGCTGGCTGACCTGCATCCGCATGTCCTGGCGATGCCGTTCGTGCTTTTCGCCGTTGGTCTGGCATTGAATTATTTCTTCCGTGAGGGCGGTTTTGACTGGCGCGGCGAATCGCTTTTGGAATGGGTCGGTCGTTGGGTGAAAAAGGAAGAAACCAACATCCAGGATCTGGCACTCTTCCAGTGGGTGCAGCAGGCTGAGTTCTGGCTGGTCGTCCTCACGATGGGTGGGCTTGCTTTCCTCAACACCTGGGATTTTCCAATCTATGTTGGTTTATACGCCTGTGTTGTTGTGCTGAAACGTATGAAGGAAGACGGCTGGCGTATGGATCTGTTTTGGCTATTAATGCGTATAGGTGTTACGCTTGGCATCCTTGGCGTAGGTATGTATCTGCCTTTCTATGTCGGTTTTTCCTCGCAGGCAGGCGGTTTCCTGCCCAGCCTGGCGTTCTTCACCCGCGGGGCGCATTTGTGGGTCATGTTTGGGACATTGCTGGTTCCGCTTTTTGCCTACCTGTTATGGTTATGGGGAGTGGCTGAAGGCCGCAAGCAGTTGGGGAACGGCTTGAAGATGGCTGGTGCTCTGGTGGGAGGGCTGTGGCTTTTCTCCTTTCTTGTGGCGGGCGTGATGGTCGCACTGCCGAAATTGATGCCGGACAATATTGGGTTACAAAACAGTGCCAATTTTCTAGTCAGCTTGCAGGGTGGCGTGGATGGTTTCATGGTTGTTATGCTCGCTTTTGCTCGCCGACTGCAGCAGCCGGGCGGGTGGGTTACCCTGTTTGTGCTGGTGATGCTGGTATGGGCGCTGGTCCTGCAATTTTGTAAGCAGAAAAAAGAGGCGAAAAAGAAGGAGACATATGTCTTGGAGCCATCGGACGGCTTTATACTGGTGCTGCTCTTTCTTGGCCTGGGACTGGTGATTTTCCCTGAATTCATCTATCTGCGCGACTTGTTCAGTACGCGCATGAACACGATCTTTAAATTCTTCTTCCAGGCTTGGATCCTGTGGGGCGTGGCAGCTGCCTATGCTTCCGTGGTGTTGTTGCGTGAATTGAAGCAAACCTGGAAAGCAGCTTGGGGCGTGGCAATGGTACTCTTGTTGAGTGTTGGTCTGATCTATCCCTACTTTGGCATCAAGAGCCAGACCGGTGATTTCAGGTTGAAAAATTTGACCCTGGATGGTGTAGCTTATATTGGGAATTATGCGCCCGATGATCTGTCTGCGATCTACTGGCTGCGCCAGGCCCCGGATGGGGTGATCGTGGAAGCGGTGGGTGGCAGCTATAGCGGTTATGCGCGCATGGCAACCCACTCCGGCCTGCCAAATGTGCTCGGCTGGCCAGGTCATGAGAGCCAGTGGCGCGGCGGATCAACAGAGATGGGCTCCCGGGAGACTGACATTGCAACGATCTACCAGTCCAGCCGCTGGGAAGAAACACAGGCACTGCTTTCACGGTATGATGTGCGGTATGTGGTGGTTGGCTCGATGGAGCGCGGTGCATACAAAGTTTATGATGCGAAATTTGACCAACATTTGACACCGGTATTTATCCAGGGCAATACAATTATTTATGAGGTGCCGGAATATGACTCGGCTCCGCTAGCACCAATACAATAATGAGGCATGAACGAATGAAAGAAAAAAAGTGGACGGCTGAAAGCGGTCTTTTCCTGTTGTTCTTTGTCCTGGCAGCATTTTTACGCCTGCTGCACCTGGGACAAAATCCATTGAACGAGGCCGAAGCTGAAGTGGCGCTGCGCGCGTTGTCGCTGGCAAGGGGAGAGACGTTGGTATTTGATGCCCAGTCCGGTTATGTTTTGCTTACCGGCGGCTTGTTCTATCTCCTTCAATCCAGTGCGTTCCTGGCACGATTGCTTCCTGCATTGGCCGGAAGTATGCTGGTTGGCCTTCCTTACCTGCTGCGTGAACACATCGGCCGCAAGGCTGCTTTGTTACTCACTGTTTTCCTGGCGGTTGATCCTGGTCTGGTTGCGGCATCCCGTCAGGCAGATAGTCTTATTTTGGCCATGACTTTTTTGTTGCTGGCACTTGTCTTTGTGGGCAGAAAGCACGCGGCCTGGAGCGGCATTTTCCTTGGCCTGGCTCTGCTTAGCGGTCCAGACCTTTGGACAGGTGTTTTGGCAATTGCCGGTGCAGGCTTGATCCTGTATTGGCGTAAGCAGCGCAACGAAGAAGACCTTGATCTGCCTGGGGTTGATAAGCTGGATGGGTTTGCGTGGAAGAATTCCCTGATATGGCTGGCTGCAACACTTGTTCTGGTGGGGACATTATTTTTCACCACGCCAGGCGGCTTAGGCGGCTTAGCGGCATCCTTGCCTGAATGGTTCACGGGCTGGACGCAGGCGGCACCGGTATCCCTGCAGCGCATTATGATCGCCCTGTTTGTGTATGAAGTCCTGGGACTGGTCTTTGGTATCTGGGGGATGGTTTCAATTTCATCTATCAGAGACGGCAGCGATGTGGACCGCTTCCTGCGCAATTGGGCTTTGCTTGCGCTAGTGCTGGTGTTACTTTACCCCGCGCGCCAGGAAATTGACCTGGTGTGGGCTCTGATCCCGCTGCTGGGATTGGCGGCACGGGTGATCGTGCGCTGGCTGGAATCTGAACCAGAACCATTCTGGATCGCGGTTGGTCTGGCCGCGGCGGTGGTAGTGTTGAGTATTCTTGTATGGATGAATCTGGTCAGCTTCACCAACACGACTCTTGTGCCAATGGATATGCAGCTGCGGTATTTCCGCCTGGGCGCAACGGTTCTGGTGATCGCTGTGCTGGTATTGCTGGTTGGGTGGGGGTGGTCGGCCTCGGCGGCGAAATCCGGTTTCGCATGGGGATTGGCAGCAGCCTTGCTGCTGTACTCGCTCTCGGCAGCGTGGCACGCTTCTGGCATGGGACCACATCCTGAAACTGAAGTGTGGCTCACCGGACCGTATGCGGCGGACGCGGACTTGATCATCAAGACGGTCGAAGATCTCTCGCTCCAGCAAACAGGTGAGCGAACGCGCGGTGAGGTGACTGTGTTGGGTGTCGAATCTTCCAGTCTGGCGTGGTTGTTGCGGGATATGGAAAATGCTCGTTTTGTGGATACCATCCCTGCGGGTTCACAGCCTGTGCTGCTGATCACACCAGCACAGGAGGAATTGGAACTTTCCGCTTCCTATACAGGACAAGATTTTGTGTTAAACCAGGTACCGGCATGGTCCTGGATGCTGCGCCCGGAATGGCTGAGTTGGATCAGTTATCGGGAGGCAGTTGTTCAGGAGAATCAGGTGATATTATGGGCGCGCTCAGATACCTTCCCCATGTGGACAGAGGCGTCAGCAGTTGAAGATCAGGAATAAAATGAAAAAAATTATTGAGGGATGATGAAGTTACCAGATAAAATTGCCATTGATGGGCCGGCAGCATCGGGAAAATCTACCCTGGCCGAGAAGCTGGCAGCTTGTATTGATTATATGTATTTTGACACCGGTATTATGTACCGCGCGGTTACCTGGGTGGCGTTGCAGCGTTTGGGGAGCGTGGATGACGAAACTGCGGTCAGTAAACTGGCTGAAGAAGTGAAAATTGACGTGCACCCACCCGGGAAGAATGATGGGAGAAAGAATGATGTCTTTGCCGATGGAGAGGATATTTCATGGGAGATCCGCACACCGCAGGTCAACCAGAATGTATCCCAGGTTTCTGCCTATCAGGGCGTTCGCCAGGCGATGACAGCACAGCAGCGCCGCATTGGTGAACGCGGGGCAATGGTGATGGTAGGGCGTGATATTGGCACTGTTGTGCTGCCTGATGCTGATTTGAAGATCTATCTGGATGCTTCGGCTGAAGAACGCGCCAGGCGGCGGTATCGAGAGCTCATCGAAAGAGGTGCTGAAGCTTCTTTTGAAGAAATTCTTGAGTCAGTTGTACGGCGAGACAAGATCGATTCCTCACGTGCTATTGCCCCATTGCGCCCCGCTGATGATGCGGTCATAATCAATACTGATGATAAAGATATAGAAACCGTTTTTCAGGAAGTGGTAGCATTGCTGAAGTGTTGAGAAATCTTGAATACTAATTCTTATTGCAAGTGAGGAACCTGTGTGTGATACGCTGGTTGCAGTCGGAACTGCCACAGCAAATGGATCCGTCCTTTTTGCAAAGAACAGTGATCGTGAGCCGAATGAGGCTCACGAATTGTTGTTTGTGCCCGCATCGCGGCATGTCCTGGGGGACGAGGTCAAATGTACATATATTACGATTCCGCAGGTTGAAGAAACCTGTGCTGTTTTACTGGCGAAGCCTTTTTGGATTTGGGGCGCTGAGATGGGGACAAATGAGTATGGCGTTACCATCGGCAATGAGGCTGTATTCACCAAAGCGGGGTATGACAAGGAACCAGGCCTGATCGGCATGGATTTCCTGCGCCTGGCTTTGGAGCGCTCGCGAAACGCCGAAAGCGCATTGCATACCCTCATAAAATTGTTAGAGGTTTATGGGCAGGGGGGCAACTGTGGTTTTGATCATGAGTTGTATTATCACAACAGCTTTATTGTGGCGGATCCGCGGGAAGCCTGGGTTTTGGAGACAGCAGGCAGGCAGTGGGCAGCGCAAAAAGTGCGTGATGTGCGTAGTATTTCCAATCGCTTGACCATCGATGATAATTGGGACATGGCCTCTGCTGATCTGATCTCCTATGCAATGGATAAGGGGTGGTATAAGCGAGGAGAAAAATTCAGCTTCAGCGATTGTTATTCTGATTTTCTGTATTCAACTTTTGGGGATGGCCGCCGCAGGCAGGCATGTACGATGGAAGCTTTGCGGACCGGCATTGGTTCCCTCACAATCACGGATTTAATGTCCTTCCTGCGCGCTCATGGAGATTCATCAGAGACACCGTACCATTTGGACCGCGGTTTGACCGGTTCGGTGGTGTGTATGCATGCCTCTTTGGGACCGGTGCGCGGCAGTCAATCTGTTGGCTCGATGGTATCAGAATTGCAACCAGATGGGGTATGCACGCATTGGTTGACTGGCACATCTGCGCCCTGCACAGGAATATTCAAACCTATGTGGTTGGATGCCTTGCCAGCGTTCGGAAAAGAACCACAAGGCATGTACGATGCTGCAAGTCTATTTTGGCAGCATGAGTTGCTGCACCGAGAAGTGTTGCGTGCGTACGATACCAGATTGGCCGCTTATAGGGAAAAGCGCGACCTGCTGGAAGAAAAATTCATTCAGGATGCACGCGCAATACTTGAAGGTGACAATATCCAGCGAAAAGAGTTTGCTCAGGAATGCTTCAGTGCAGCCCAGCGCGCTGAAAAGGAATGGCTTGAAGCGGTGCGAAAGGTGCCTGCACAAAAACAGCGCAGTGCCTACGCACAAGCCTGGCGGCAATATAACCGCAAGGCACAAATGGAACTGGATTAAATTTCGCATAGCTGGTGCTGTTTTTCCATGCTTTTTCCATTGCGATGCTATAATCAAGCTTAGCTTTGGTTTAGAATTTAGACGGGATCATCAATATGGGCTTGGAATTCATTTTTACATTG
>Ga0180435_10005018_pt1 | contig 12931 bp, 10 predicted proteins | sample SS_ome_3_FD_132467 | JGI IMG/M metagenome (GOLD analysis project Ga0180435, IMG submission 132467) | Hypersaline lake sediment archaeal communities from the Salton Sea, California, USA - SS_3_S_1 metaG | ecosystem: Environmental > Aquatic > Non-marine Saline and Alkaline > Hypersaline >... | reverse complement strand
TGAAGGAAGAAACCACGGCGCCTTGTTAGTACTTCTTTGCATCGTTGACGGATTGGCGAGCATTAAGTATCCGTCAATGGCGCGAAACGAGAACAGAAAGCGATACTGCAACTATGGGAAAGCATGGGCATGCCGATCCAGGTCACTGACGAACATTGTCCCCACCCGGAAGATAGTGGATGAGTCGGGTAGGGCATGTCGAGTGAGAGGGGGAGAAAAAACTTATTTTGTTCTTGTTTTGTTAGGTTGATGCGGTTACTATTCTTTTAGAGTGTGGGGCGGTGGGATTCCGCTCGTAGAACATCACTGAACAGACTACACGGACTGAGAGGAACCTCCTGTTACACGGTACACGTTTGAGACACGTGAAAAAACGTTGCCTGGCCATCTCGGTGCGGCGTATACTGTATACGGATGCCGCTGCACGAGGCGGCAATGGAGTGCCCCTTTCGTAAGTGGCTTGAAGCAGGATTAGCAGGCAAGACCCAACGTAGAAAACCTGGTGGGCGAATTGCCCTGGCGCCGATAAATTACTAGACTTGCCAAGGAAGCAACGCTATGACAAGCCAACTGTCACCCTTCAACGAGAATCAGTTTGACCGATGTATGCTGTGGTTCTGCGTCAATAAGGGAAAGTCGTTGAACCAATATGACATGGTCAAGCTCCATGTCCTCACCGACATATTTCACACTCTGGACTACGGTCTCCCCGTGATCGGTGGAACTATGCGTCCCTGGCCTTACGGCCCGGTTGTCCAAGACGCCTACTTCCGGATCATGAACGTCTACTCCGTTAAGGGTCCGTTCAAGATGTCTTCCGGCAGCGGCAACACCAGGCAATTCTCGCCCAGCGAATGTGCCGAAATCGATCCGGATGATTTCAGTGTTTCCGAGGTCAAGGCCATGGAACGGGCATGGCTGGTCCACAAGATCCAGCATCCTGGTTTCAATGACAGCCAGCGGTACTTCCACGAACCCTCTGCTTCGTTCATCGGGAAGGCCTATGACGCAGCTCAGCGCGAGGGCCGTAACCTCTCTTGGGAGGACATCGTCACCGCCTACGACGAGGAAAGTGGCGAGGATCACAGCCATGTACTGTCGCTCATGTCACTGGGGATATAATGACAGGCAACGTCTACCGCATTGACTACAGCGGTCGCTGCAGCACACTCCCTCACCCGCACGTGGTTGTAATCGAACTCCAGGATGACTGCTGGATCGTTCCTGCCTTTGGAGCTGATGGCGTTGCCGTCCAACTTGACATCTCCGCCCTCGCCAAGTCTTACCCAAGGGAGTTTTTATTGTCTTGTGCTTGCCCGGTGTGTGGTTTTAGAGGGTTTTCATGGCAAGATTAGCGAGAATAGTGGCGCCCGGGCGGGCTCATCATGTCACCCAACGCGGGAACCGCCGGATGCAGACGTTTTTCTGCGATGAAGACTATCAGGAGTATCTTTGGCTTCTGGTGCATTGGTGCGGTGAGTTTGACGTCCGAATCTGGGCGTGATAATCCGGGTACACGATCCCAAATGCTTCGCTGCGCGTTGCTCCGCTTCGCATTGATAATCTGAAGACTGGCGTTGGTCCAGCGCGGCGGTTCATTGTGCGGCGTGCGATGGCGTCGGGGACATGACCCAAATGCAGAGCAAAGCGCCGCATTTGGGATCGTGTCCCCAGACCGAGGCGGAGAGTCTACGTACATGCATGGGGTCTCAACCGCGCGGGGCCGCATCGCTAATGCGAGAGGCGCTCGCAGCGATAGTGAAACCGGCGGTCAGATGATATACGCCATTGGTGCGATCTTCCGCATAATTTCGGACCTGGTTAAATATCCGGTTCAGGGCAGTTTAACGCCGAATCTTTCGGCCAGTTCGGTGTACGTTTCCAGTTGTGCGAAGTCGTAGATTTCGGCCATTGCGATATTGCCCGCCGAGACCCCCGATTGTTCGACGGCCGAAAGGGGATTGAGTCCTCCTGCGAGGATCAGTCCGGTGCGTCCTTCGGAGACGGGGAACCCCAAGAGGGGGCGGTTGGGTTTGCCGACCATAAGGGCGCAGCCCAGGCCCGCGGATTCGAGCTGGTCGAGTGTCCTGTTGACCAGGGGAAGCATGCATGTGGGGACCTCGCGGAAGCTGGCGCCGATTCGCCCTTTCCCTGTGTTCCATATGTTGTCGAGTGAAGTGAGTCCTCCCTTGATAAAGATTTCCAGCGGGTCCAGCGACGTGCTCTCGTAATAAATCACGTCGGTGAATCGAAGCGGTTGGTGGTCGAATATCTCGAGGATGCCCCCGAATTTGGAGATCATCGGTACCCCGCGCGACAGCAGCACGCCATTGACCGTGACGCTGCAAACTGTGCCGATTGCGACCCGGCCGGGCGGGGTGACGAAGTTTCCGATCTTGGTTCCCGGATCGAATACGCAGGCGTATTTACCCATGGTGAAGGCGGAGGTGAATACCGGGAGCATTGCCCTCAGCACCGGTCGGACGAGGCTCGCGTGCGCCGTCGAGAGGTTCAGCACGATGTTGCCCTTGCCGGCGGCCGGATCGAAAGATGTCCTGCACGCCAGGGAGTCGATCTTGGCGGAGGCGAACCCCACGCGGTCCCGGACCAGCGCGTCGCCGATCTCGGCGATGCCCCGCTGGGTTATCGTCCTTCCGCCTCCCCGCCCGCGGCGCGATGCGGCGACGAGGCCCTCGGAGGCGAGTTCTTTCAGTCGCAGGCGTACGGAGCGAGGCCCCAGATCGATACCGTAAAGCTGAAGGTCTTCGGCGATGTGAGCGCTTCCGATCGGTCCGCCGGCATCCCGGAGGACACGGAGGATGGCTACTTTCAGTTGCTGCTGCATGGTCGGGCTCCTTGTTCAATATCCGACTATTATAGAAGGTTTTCCAGAGGATACAAGACATAATGGAAAAATTACCATTTTGTATTGGCTCCAGCAACTGGCCATGTTTATGGCGAACAAACGCCGGGAAGAGCATATGATTTAATATAAAGGCAAAAATAAAAAATGATTTATCTTGACTTCGATGACGAATATGCTATATTTCGGACATGGGTTGCCGTTAAAAGTGTCTGGACCGGATCGGCGGCGAGTGGCGCCTGTCAATGTACGGGCAAAGAAAAGCGTCGTTTTCCACGCGTAGAACCATAAGAAGCATTAGGTAAGGAGTCTCAAAATGTCGTACACGAGCGAAGTCATGGAACTGGTGGTGAGGCGGAATCCTTCGGAGCCTGAATTTCACCAGGCCGTGAAGGAAGTGCTGGATTCTCTCGACGTGGTCGTCCAGCGGAATCCGGTCTACCGGGAAAACAGCATCCTCGAGCGGATCACGGAGCCTGAACGGGTCCTGATGTTCCGCGTCCCGTGGCAGGATGACAGTGGCGCCATTCACGTCAACAGAGGCTTCCGCATCAATTTCAACAGTGCGATCGGTCCGTACAAGGGCGGTCTGCGGTTCCACCCGAGCGTCTATCTTGGAATCCTGAAGTTCCTGGCGTTCGAGCAGGTCTTCAAGAATTCCCTGACCACGCTTCCGATGGGCGGCGGAAAGGGCGGTTCGGACTTTGACCCCAAGGGCAAGAGCGATTCTGAAGTCATGCGTTTCTGCCAGTCGTTCATGACCGAACTGTCCCGCCACATCGGGCAGGACACCGACGTCCCCGCAGGCGACATAGGTGTCGGCGGACGCGAAATCGGCTTCATGTTCGGGCAGTACAAACGCCTGAGAAACGAGTTCACCGGCGTGTTGACAGGCAAGGGCCTCGACTGGGGCGGTTCGCTCATTCGTCCTGAAGCCACCGGTTACGGCGCGGTTTACTTCGCACAGGAAATGCTGAAGACCCGCGACGAGAGTTTCGAGGGCAAGGTCTGCACGGTTTCAGGCTCGGGCAACGTCGCGCAGTACACCGTCGAGAAGCTCAACCAGTTGGGCGCCAAGGCCGTCACGCTGTCCGACTCCAACGGCACGGTCCACGATCCCGATGGTATCGACGAAGAGAAGCTCGCGTTTGTCATGGATCTCAAGAACGTCCGGCGGGGAAGGATCAAGGAGTACGTCACGAAGTTTCCGGGCGCCGAATACATTGACGGAAAGCGCCCCTGGGGCGTCAAGTGCGACTGTGCCTTCCCGTCGGCCACTCAGAACGAGATTTCCGGCGACGACGCCCAGACGCTCGTTGACAACGGATGCATCCTCGTTTCCGAGGGCGCCAACATGCCCACCGACCCCGACGGAGTTGAAGTATTCCTCAAGAATAAGACGCTCTACGGTCCCGGAAAGGCCGCCAACGCCGGAGGCGTCGCCGTTTCCGGCCTCGAAATGAGCCAGAACTCCATGCGTATGGCCTGGGCCAGAGAGGAAGTTGACGCTCGCCTCCAGGGAATCATGACCGCGATTCACGACAGCGCGTATGCGGCTTCATGCGAATATGGCGACAAGGGCAATTACGTCCTCGGCGCCAATATCGCCGGTTTCGTAAAGGTCGCCGACGCCATGCTGGTCCAGGGCGTGGTCTAGTTTTCAGCAAGGACGGACGACTTTGCATGAAATGAGTTGTTCTTGAATCAGCGGAAAGCGAAGGGCAGGAATTTCGAGCCCTGTCGTATTCCGATCAATGTTGCCTTGTGGCCGCGACGCAGCGGTCATAAGGCAACAGTTTTTTCAGAGTCCATTTGCATAGTAAATGAGGAAGTAACCTGTAATGAATCGCCGGCGATCCTGTCATCCCCCCGCTGAGCTTGGACGTCGGGCAAAAGAAATAATTGACACAACTGCATCGATCGTGTTAGTGTAATACCATGACCTTATCGATGGAGAATGCAATATGCAAACTGTAACGGTATCACCAAAGTTCCAAGTAGTAATCCCTCGTGACGTTCGCGATTCCATGCAGCTTCGTGCAGGGCAGAAGATGCAGGTTATAGAGTATGACGGGAGAATCGAGATGATCCCCGAGCGAGACATCACAGAACTTCGTGGATTCCTTAAGGGAATCGATACGGAAGTCCAGAGGGCCGAGGACAGGGTATGAATATTGTAGATTCTTCCGGTTGGCTGGAGTACTTCGCCGACGGCCCCAACGCGAAACGCTTCGGCGCCCCTCTCAAGGATTCGGCATCGCTTGTTGTGCCTGTTATAACTATTTACGAAGTATTCAAAATTGTCTTGCGCCAGCGTGGTGAGAACGAAGCGTTGCAGGCCGTTGCGGCCATGCAAAAAGGTGCCGTTTGCGACCTTACGGTAAACATGGCGATTTCAGCATCACAAATCAGCTTACAACACAACCTCCCGATGGCCGACAGCATTATCCTTGCGACAGCACGGCATCACGACGCAACGATCTGGACGCAAGATGTCGATTTCAAAGGCCTGCCAAAAGTAAAGTATTTCCCAAAGAAATAGCGAGAAACGGCGTAACAAGGCGCTCTAGCGGACTGCGACGTGCGTCGATGTGCTTCGGAACTTGAAGCGTCGGGACCGCTGAGCTTAGACGTTATGCACTAAAGACTGTTATGGAAATGTTATGGTTTGTCCCGGGTGAAGTCGAAGGGGCATGGTCCTGCTGAAGTCGGCAACGTTCAAGTCTGGTCCTCAACCGGGACAATAAGGTTAGTTTGAAGGGTAGTTTGGGTAAACTTCGGATTATGTTAACAACACTGCCCCGCCTTTTGCGGCTGGCGAATGTATGTTCAGTGTTTTTGTAAGGATAATTACTTGTCCGGGGGGGTGTGAGAATATTTTCTGGCGAAAATATTCTCACACCCAGAGCAGGAGAAAGTAGTGAGTAGAAAGCAGAGCAAAACAACCCACACATCCCGAGGACATGGCGTTCCATGGCGGCAAGATTTCTCCTGCGGTCTACTTTCTACTTTCTACTCTCTCGAAAACTGCTATAGGGCTTGTTTGAAAACAAGTTATCGATGCCAGAATAAAAACTCACACCCGTCCGGGGCGTTTTTTTTCTCGCATTGGGGTTTGGGCGGTCTAAAATAAAGCGTAGACGCTCCACGTCGTACATTGCAGTTGTAAAACACTTGGCGAAACCCATTTCAGAGCCGTTTGTTGTTGAAAGGATGCGGTGGTGAATCGGAAACGGTCACTTCAAATCGCGGTAGTTGCGTTGGTTTCGATTGTGGTGGTTATCGTGGTGTTGTCTGTGCGCGGATGCGGTGGAAAGGGGCCGAAAGAATCTGCGATAGTCATCGAGGTCTCGATCCGCGCCGGGGATGAACTGGCGATGTCCGTTACAGTTGACGGGGGCGCCGAACTGGCCGGTGAGATGGTCATGGACCCCGATGATCCCGATCGATTGTTCCTGAGCCCCGAACTGATCGCCGCGATCGAGAAGGGCCTTGGCGATCATAGCCTGGAACTGACCGAGGGCGTTGTCCGGATTGAGGATATCGGGGTCGTTATTATCGAGCGGATCACTTATACCGGCCAGGGTCGCGACGGCGCTATCAAGCGGATTCGCCTTTTGTCCGACCTGTCCGATCCGACGCGGCGAAAGACGCCCGACAAGGTCGCTATTGGAGTCGATGAATCGGTCTCGGCGCTGTACGACGTTCTGCCCTGGCCGGAGGGAATCTCCTGGACACTGATCGGCGGCGAAAAGCTCAAAGTAGTCAGCGGTAAGACCGTTCTGGAACTCGCCGCGGGCGAAAGCGGCGCGCTTACCCCGATTACCGCGGAGATCCCGGTGAGCATCGAAGAGGTGGACGATACCGCCGACATACCCGACGGCGACGACGTCAAGCTTCCGACAGTCAAGCGGGATATAGGCAAGGTCAAGTTCACGACGGCTATTTCGATCCGCTATCTCGGGCGCCTCAAGATCGCGGAGGACAAGCAATGAAAATGAAAACCTCCCGACATTCTTGTGGCGTGCTGTTGGCCTCGGTAGCCCTCGCGTCAATCTGCACTACCGCTGGCGCCGCCACGTCAGTGCGGTCATCAGCGCATTTTCGGATGACTTACGATCCCGCCAAAGCCAGTGCAGAATACGTCAACTTCATACTCAGAGAGTCCGAGCGAGCCTGGACTGCGATATTCAACACGCTTGGATACAAGCAGCCCAAGTGGATGTCCGACCGGATCGCGGCGCGCGGAAAGGTGATGCTTTCGCTGAAAGAGATGACGTTCCTTGGTCTTGCCAGCTACCGCTGGAATAGCGCCAAGGTGATGATTGGCGGGAAGATCGAGTTCAATTTTGAAAGAAAGTTCAGGGACAGGGCGGGGAACACCAATTGGCATCTGCTGCGGGGCACGTGCGCGCACGAACTGTTCCACCTGGTCCAGGGCGCCTACGACATTGTCGAGTCGAAGTGGTTGAAGGAAACTACGGCAGTCTGGATGGAAGCCCACGCGTTCCCCACAGAGTCCAAGGCGCACCCCACGAGCTACGGATTCAGGCGTTTCCTGGGCAACTGGAACAGGCATCGCCGGCGCGTGGGTCTTATGTCGGTGGGCGACAACCAGGAGTACGCGGCCTCGATTTTCTTCCATTACCTCACCGAGCACGATTCGCGAGGCGCCGCCTTGATCAAGGCTCTCTGGGTCAAAGCCGGCGCCGTCAAGGGCGACACTACCGCCAGTTCGATCGGGCAGGTGCTTGGCGACAGCGACGCCTGGGGCGCCAAGACGCTCAAGAGCGTCAGGGGCCTGTCGCTTACCGACCTGATTCGCAGTTCCCGGCGCCACAAGAGCCTCTCGCTGGCCTCGCTGGTTAACGGGCCTTACTTCACGCCGCCGATAATTACTCCGCGCGGATTGACGGTGCGCGGCGACAGCAACGGGAAGCTGCGTTGGATTGGGCGGAACGTGGCGAGCCTCTCGTTCGATTGCATAAACATTGTTCCCGACCCGTTGAAGGTCGGCAGCCCGGTCGATATTGTTCTCGCCGCCCGCGGCGCGAAGAGTGACGGCGCCTGGGAGTTTCACGTGGTCAAGGCCCCGAAGCGAGGAACGTGGAAAGTCAAGCGATTCAATCCGCCGGTCCAGAACAAGTGGACCACCATACGGGTATCTTTCGACTTCCGCAAAGAGAAGCTGTTCTTCTTGGCGACCAGGGTATCTCCGACGTCCAACGACAGGTACCGCTTGACGGGTATGATCATTACTCCCCCCGTGATCGAGTCGTTCGAGGTCCACGCTCCGCCGGCCCCGGGCAACGCACAACTGGGCCTGACAAAACCACCGCCCGGTGGGCGGGAACTGGCATGGGCGGTCAGGCGGACTCGCTGGAGGTCCCCGGTGTCGGGCACGGGGTGGCGATCGGAAGTCATGCCCAAAACGGGCATCGCTTACGATCCGGAGCATACCGCGGAGATTCGCATCATATTGAACCGCCCGGCTTCGTCGGAAGGGTTGAAGCTGAAACTCGGTTCGGACTTGTCTCCCGCGCTAACCCCTGCGGGCGCCGGCGGGCGGAAGTTCCGGGCCAGGGTGAAACTCAAGGACCTCGAGAGTTTCCTGGACGTTGGGGAGATTCCCGTTGAGATCGAGGGCAAAGACAGGTTCGACATGGGTCTCGACGCTCGCCCCTGGACGGCGCCGCAGATTGTTTTCAAGGGCGCCGATACGCCGAAATTCGCGGACATCACGGACTGGGAAGGCGCTGAATCGCCCTTCGTAAAGCCCGGAGGGATCGACAACCTCGGCGGCAGGAAGATACCCATCTTTCGCCGCAAGCCGCCCGGCGGGGAGATAGTGCTCGTCAAGCTTTCCCGCTCCAGCCCGGCCGAACTGTTCTATCATTCGGAGAAGGGCGCTTTCCGCCCGGTGACCGGGGGGAAGGTTGACCTGGAGATAGCGTTCGCGGCGCCCATGGACGAGGAATCCGCTGAGATAGAGTTCCGCGGCGCGGTGGTTGAAGGCAGGTTCAAGACGCCCAGGACGTGGTCCGCGGCGATCGACGTTCCGAAAGACGCCTATCCCTTCAGGTCCGCCAGGGGCATACACCCGCTTTCGATCCAGGCCAGGACCACGTACGGGTTGGCGATCGATACCGATCCTGACACCGACGGCGACCAGGGCGACACCACCCACAAGATCGTCATCGACGGGATCCCGACCTATATCGAATCGGTCGAGGTCTACGGGATGGGCGACAAGTTCTACGAGGCTTCATGGACGGGCGGAGTGGACCTGCAGACCGCGGAGAATCTCAGCGTCGCGAAAATCGGAGATCAAAGGCGTTCCCTCAGGGTTCACATCGTAAAGGACCTTCCCGCCGAGGGCAAAGGGACTCTCCAGATCAAGGTGAAATCTTCTCAACCGTTGAGAGAACCTCCTTCGATAACCCTTGGCGCCGTGCGGGTCGCGAAGGTAACCGGAGATGACGCCGGGAAGATATGGAAGGGCGAGGCGCCTCTCGAAGGCGTCAGGGCCAATATCAAGCCCGGCCGGACCGTGCCTGTCGCCATTACGGCTACGGATATCTACGGTAACAGGCTCGACGCCGATCCACGAACGGTTGCGGCGCTTGCGACCAGTCGGCCTTGGTGGCGGGGTTACGAGTCTCGGCGCGGCGGGACCAGCCAGGGATACGGCGGGACGGACACGTGGCACGAGATAGGCGCCCCTCCGCGGGTGTCGTTCGTGATCGTTCTGGACGCCTCGGGTTCCATGGCCGAGCACAATCGCATGGTCAGCGCCAAGGCGGGCATTAAGAAACTCCTTGACGCCGTCCCGAAGGGAGTTGAACTGGCGATAGTGATCTTCCAGGGTTCTTCCAGCAAGGCGATAGGTTTTACCCTGGATGTGGATAAGATTCGCGCCGCGGTCGATGCAGTTCGCACGGGCGGTGGTACGCCCCTGGCGGCGGCAATCGCAAGGGCCAGGACACTCCTGGAATCGTCCAGCCACCCGATGTCGCGCGATTGGCGCTACCGGATATTCTCCGACGGGCAGGAAACCGGTGGTGGAAACGTGGTGCTGGAGACGCGCCTGCTCGACGAGGCCATCGCCCGGCGAAAGGGCAAGGTCGCCGCCAGGCCCAGGGACAAGATCCCCCCGCCCAAGCCCGTGGTGGATGAGAAGATACCGGTCAATCCGACCCGCTGGAGCGCGCATATGGTGGAGATCGAGTCCAGGACCGGTTTCGACTGGATATGGCTGATCGAAATGGCGTTCACGGAGAAGGAACTGCCCGACGGCAGATGCAGCGTGCGATTCGCCTCCAAGGGGTTCGGTGTGGCTTACGGATCTATCACCGATGCCGACGGAAGCAACAAGAAGATCAAGTGGCAGGTGAACTCCAGCCCTAGCCCCAGCCGTTCGCAAGTCATGCGCGCCACCAGCGACGATGGAAAGGCCGCCATCGATCGCATACGCAAGCATGCGGCCGCGATGTACGCCAAGCGTAAATCCATGCAGCAATGCCGCCAGGAGATCCAGCAGAATGTCGAACGTGAAGTCAATTAGACTCCATACCGCGGTTTGCGCCGCGGTGGTGCTGGTCGTTGCCTCCGCGGCCGGGGCGCAGATCGGCGAGATGATTTCGCTGACCATCGAGACCGCCGGGCACGTCGAGGAGATCCCGTTCGATATCGACAAGCCCGCGGCGGTGAGTATCCAGGCGTTTTTCCCACCGGTCGAGCTTGGCGAGATCAAGTTCGTCGTGACCGCCGCCGCCGGTAAGACGGTGAACGTCGCCCCGCCGAAAATCCTGGCGCCCGGATCGTACAGCGTCGCGGTTTCGGCTTCGGGCGCCTCGCCCGAGAGTTTCAGCATCAAAATCGGCGCGTTCGAACCGGTCGATCCGTACGAGCCCAACGACACCCGCCAAACCGCCTCGCCCATAACGCTGCCCCTGCGGACGGTTATCCAGGTCGACCGCGGCGCGGATAATCTTGACTGGTTCAAGTTCACCATCGACCGGGCGTATGTACTGTCGATACATCTCCGCCCCAGGGGCTCTTCCACCGTGAATTTCAGGGTGGTCGACGCCGAGGGAAAGGACGTCTACAAAACCGCTTCGACCTGGAATACCCTCGGGGCGAGATATGTCGCCCTGGCGGCCGGGGAGTATTGCCTGGTCATCGGGCCGGCGGGCGGTTCGACACCGACTGAGGTGGAACTGGCGCTGTTCGATCCGTCCGGCGCCGGTGACAAGGGCGGGTTCATCGCCGTCGGTATGGACAAAGGATCAGCCGGGCTCGAGCAGTTGGCGCTAATCGCCAGGACCACGGGCAAGGGGCTGATCGAGACGGTTTCTCCGGAGATCATGAAGGCTGAGTTGCTGGAGGCCGTAAAGGAAAAACCTGTCGCATCCGCTAAGAGAGCAGATGGGGGGAGTTGGGTTATCTGGCTAGTCATCCTGTTGATACTGGTGGCAGGCGGAGGGGCGGTTTTATGGATGCGCGCATGGTTCAAAGATCGCCGCTGCGGTCAGATCGCCGAGACTTCAACAGCTTCAGACGATCCGGAGTAAACAGGCGAGTGGCGCCTGAGGGTTACGTCCCGGTATTGGGCGCGATGGGCGAGTGAGCTTCGACGAAGCCCACGAGTTCTCTGAAGTTCCGGAGTTTCCACGAATCCAACACGAGTTTCTCTCCGCCTTCGTATCTGACTGTCAGTATGCCTTTGCTCTTGAGGCGCGAGGCGTCCAGGGCGGTTATCTTGTCCCACGGCAGCTTGTCTTTGCCCGCGTATCCCATGCCCTCGGCGTCGGCGGTCAAAACCCGCTTTAACGCCAGGAATCCTCGCAGCGCGATAAATGCGCCTATGGGCAGCGCGACCCAAGGGGTCCAGTGATTGAAAGCGTGTCCGGCTGCATCGTTGATATGATCGATGTCCCAGGCTTCAGGGGGTGGATACTTGCCCGTGGCTGCGTCCATCCAGCACCATATCCCAATTCCAATCAGCATAGCGGCCATTATGAACGTTCTGACGGCGGGGTCTTTGGCCGCGGGGCAGGTTACGCTTGTCGGTGAGATGTTTTCCGGTGTTTCGGTCATGGTCGAGCCTTCCGTGTTTACGTTCAATATGCGTTCTGTGTTGTATAAGCGGCGCGACGCCATTGGAGCGTGATCTTGCCAACTCTCCACATCTGTTTTCGGTCAATAGCGGTCCTATACATCAGAAGTTTGGTCAAAAGCTCCGATATATGTGCGAAACATCCTTGCTCGTGGGGGCGTTGGGCGGTAGTCTGAGTTTTCCGGCAGGACGCAGGGGCTGCAAATGCGAAGCTTACTGGTTCTATATAAATGGCTGATAGATAGACCGTCCTATATGTTCATGACGGCCGGTGATGAGCGTCTTTCCGCTCAGAAGCCCGGGCGGTTTACGTACGCCTGGATGGGGCTTATGGGTTTTTCGGTACTGACCGGCATTATTCTGATAAGTATTTGGAGCATTGTATGGCAGGTATTTCAGGACTACGATCGCCTGTCGCGTCCGGCGGGGGTGACGGCGATAGTGCTGCTGGTCTGGCCTATGCGTAGGGCCCTGGTGTCGATCGGTCCTGCGGCGCGCCTACGCGGGCGGGCCAATCAGGTCGCAGCGGCCGCCACGGCGGCGGCGTTGATTGGCGTTGGTTTCATGAGCCTTGTCGACCGCTTCCCATACGAGTATGCCTGGCCTGACTGGATAGCATGGATTCGACCGGAATTATCAATCTTTCGCGTTCTTCTGCTGATGGGTGTCTGGGGCGCCTGGTCGATGCTGATAACAGTCCAGTTCCGCCGTCCCGACGGGGGCACCGATCCAATTACGCGGCGTTTCGCCTACGGTTGCGGACCGCTGGCGGCTGCGGCATGCATGGCGCCGCCGCTGGCCGGTACGATATTATTCTTCCACTACATGGGCATGACCGGACAACTGATTATTACAGGCGCGACGATCGTGACGGCCATCGCTTGCGGTCCGATTCTCTGTCGAATCTCCGGAGGGCTGACGCGCGACGTGCTGCTTGCGACCAACACGAT
>Ga0180435_10005016_pt1 | contig 12933 bp, 8 predicted proteins | sample SS_ome_3_FD_132467 | JGI IMG/M metagenome (GOLD analysis project Ga0180435, IMG submission 132467) | Hypersaline lake sediment archaeal communities from the Salton Sea, California, USA - SS_3_S_1 metaG | ecosystem: Environmental > Aquatic > Non-marine Saline and Alkaline > Hypersaline > Sediment... | reverse complement strand
TGAGGGTCGGCGAGCATCTTTGCGAGTTGATCGACGGCGGCTGGTGAGCCGATCACGCCGAGGCAATATGCGGCGCGAGCGCGCTGCCGGTTGCCGTTTTCGGTCGAGTTGGCTTCAGAAGCCGCAATCACCGCTCGCGTGAGTTCTCTGTTCGATCGAACGTCGTCGGGGGGCAGATTACCGGTCAATACGGCGATTGCTTCCAACGCGGCACAGCGGACTTCGGTGTCCACTCCTTCAGTATTGGGATCGGCCGCGCGAATCAGAATAGCCAGCCCGTCATCGATGGTGAACTCCCCCAAAGCCCGGCAGAAAAACACCTGCATTCTGATGTCGGCTTCTGAATCGCACCCGGAGGTGATTTGGCGATCAAGAAGCTCGCCAAGTTCACTGGCCAGTTGCCGATCCTGTTTGAGGTGTGAGTAGTCGGGGTCGCACAGCATCGCGGCCAACCGACTGGCAGACTCCCAGGTGGCTCGTTGGGGATCCCTCAAGTCTTCGACGTATCGCGAAGGGTCGTCGTCGACATGCACCCAATTGTGGTACAACATCACCAGCAGCAAGAACGCACCGCCTACCGTGAATGGGACGAAGATCATCGTCCAGATCGATGGTCGGGCAGGAGCGTCGGGCATTGTCGTTACCAAGATAACTTCAGGTGCGGTGATTCGAGGTTTTTGGCCGCCTCTTCCACTATGCAGTTTTTGGACAAAACACTCAACACCGCCGCCGAGAACGTCGCACTCGACGAGGCGCTGCTCGAAGCGGCGGAGGCCGCCGGGCGACCGCACGAAGTGCTGCGAATCTGGGAGCCGGCAACGCCGATGGTGGTGATTGGGCGATCTTCACCTGCCGATGGTGAGGTCGATTTGACAGCCTGCCAGAAGTTGGGAATCCCGGTATTACGACGCGTAAGTGGTGGGGCGGCGATCGTTACCGGTCCCGGCTGTTTGATGTACGCGGTCGTTTTGAGTTCTGACTTACGGCCCGATTTGAAGGCGATCGACAAGGCCCATCGGTTCGTTTTGGGGCGGTTGGTCGACGCGTTGCGTCTGCACGTGCCAACGGTCGCGCATCACGGCACCAGCGATTTGGCTATCGGCGAGGATCCCCCGCGAAAGTTCAGCGGTAATAGCGTGCGATTGAAGCGCACCCACGTTTTGTATCACGGTACGCTGCTGTACGAGTTTCCGTTGGATGTCATTGCGGATGCACTGAAGACGGCCCCCCGCCAGCCAAATTATCGGGCAAGTCGCGACCACCTCGATTTTGTCGCCAATTTGGCGATCTCGCGTGCGAACTTGAAGCAGGCCGTGCAAACTGCCTTCCCAACGCCCGAGTCGCTCAGCGATTGGCCGGCGGATCTGACGAAGCGATTGGTTGCGGAAAAGTACTCCCAAGACGAGTGGAACTTGGGGCGGTGAGCGATCGCGGTTACACGAGTCCCCAGCCTTTGCGGCAGATCCACTCGCCGGTGAGCAGCGTGACGATGGTGAGAAAGTAGAGCCAGGCGTCGAGCCAGGTATCGCCCAACTCCCATTTCGTTTGCACCTCGATCTCCATCTTCGGCGGTTGTTCGCGAATTGATTTTAGCAGCGATGGCAGTTGCTCCGCGCCCCAAAGCTGGCCGCCGAACTCCTCCGTGATCTTCGAAAGACGGGCGAGTTGTTCCGGTTGGGCGACAGGGTTGGTCATTTCGAGGTCGACATCGAAAACGAGAAACTTAGTCTGGGCTGTGGCAAACTCTACGCCATTTCGCTTCGCAACTACTTCGATCGTGTAGTCGCCCAACCGCTTCGTCTGATCGAACATGCCGCGAAAACGACCATCGCCGGCCGTCAACGTGATAGGGATTGCCGCGCCGTCTTCAAGCAACACACGAGCCTCGAGTACGGCGTCGGTCACCGGTTCACCGGTTGACGATTCGATGCCGGTGGTGAACGTGACTCGGGCACCGGGATGGAATCGCCGCTGATCGAGTTTGATCCAGACGTCCTGCTCCTCGGTCTTGCGGGCCAACCAATAAATGATCTGACGCCAGAACCGGCGGTGATGCAATTGTGATTCGTCGCTGTGCAGGGCCCACTGCCAGGTCGAGTCGCCCGCGAACGCCAACACGCGGCCTTGTTCGTACTCGCCCGACACCAACAGCGGTACTCCCTCGGGGGTTTGCAGTCGCACGCGCGATCGTCCCTTGCGTCCCGCGAATTTGTTGGCGCCGGTCAGCGCCGGGAGTTTTTGCCACGTCGTCAGGTTTTCGTCGCCGGCGGCAAGTCGAACCAGATAGTCGTCACTTGTGGGAACGGCTTGCAGGGGCCCCGGCAGATGCAGTTCCTCGATGATTACGTTGTTGAAGTTTTGCCGAATGCGATCGAGGGTGACTGGCAGAACGTCGGCTAGTACGGTCGATCCATAGCCGCCAGGGCCGAAAGCGTGGTAGCCGCCCAGCGCGATCAGGCCTTTGCCTTCGGCCACCGCCTCGGCGAGCGGATCGAGGTTGAGTTTTCCGAGGGCTTCTGAGTCAACGTCACCGAGGATGAATACATCGTATTCGTTCTCTCGAATTACTTTGACCAGGTCGACCGGCCAGGCGTTTGGTTGTCGCGTTCGCGGGTCGATATAGACGAAATCGAGGTCGATGTGACCCGACTGGTTGATCGCGCGGCGGATGAACTTTTGTTCGTTCCGTAGACTGCCTTCGATATAGAGTACGCGCAATCCGCCGGCCCGCACTGTAAGAAACGCCGTCAGCTCGTTGTTTTTCGTCACCAACTCGCCGGGTTGTTTTTGAGCCTTGATGGTGACTTTGTATTGTCCCGGCCGCTTGGGCACGTAGTTCATTTCGATTCGCAATTGCTCGCCGTCTTGTGAGGCGGTGAGCAGTGCTGAGGTGACCGTCTCCTTGTTGCCGCCCGAGTCTTCAACGATCAAGTCGACCGGAATCGGTTTGTTGACGTATCCCTGCACCCGCAGAGCGGCTTCGATCACGAGTTGATTTTTGACGGAAACCTCGTAGTGATCGAGCATGTTTTCGACAGCGATATCGCGCGACTGAGAAGCGTCGCGCGCCAAACCAAAACAGATCGTATGTAGCGGGCACTGCAACTCGGCGAGTTCGCGGGCGGCTTGCTCCATTTCGACCCGCGGCTGGTAGGTTCGTTGAGAACCGTCGCCCATCAGCACGACGGCGGCCAGGCGTTTGCCCCGTTCTCGACGGATGGCGTCGTCGAGAGACGAACCGTAGTCGGTCAGGTCGCCCGTCGGTGCGTCGGGTAGCTCGATTGCGCCGCCATCCAGCGCCGCTGGATTCGCCTCCGTATCGAACAGATAAACCTTGACCTCCAATTCGTCAGCCAAAGCGGCAAGTTCTGGTTCTGCCCCGCGGAGAGCCGCCACCTGCTCTTCCCAGCGAGACTTCGCTTCGGCCGCCGCGTTCATGCTGCGGGTGGCGTCGCTCATCAGCACGACGGTTGCCGTTAACGGTCGTGTAGTCGTGCTTTCCCACCGCGGGCGAAGCATCGCGACAGCCAACAGTAGGATGACGGCAACGCGAAACGCGATCAAAACCCAGCGGCGGCCGCGCGGCAGATCTCGGTACTTCGGGCCCAGCGCCACCAGCAGAATCAGCGCAGCGGCGATGACCGCCACGACGAGGTAGCTGCCGAGTATCGGTCGCAAGTACCAGTGAGACATATCAGGGATGATCTATGCAGCAGGCTGCTGCTTTCGGACGGCTACCGGCTGACCGGCGGATGCTTCGCCCGCCGGGCGATAGAAGCGATCCGACAGCAGCTGCTCGAGCGCCAGGATCAGTGCCAATACCAAAACCAAAAAGGTGAAGAACTCACGACCGCGGCGACTCTGCCCCACGTCGCGTGTGATCTCCGCCGTGCTGCGAGCAAGCCGATAACGGCCGGCGCCGATCACGTCATCCAGTTCTTCCCGCGTGATTCGTTTCAGGTCGCTCGCGTCGAGCGGTAAGTTCACACTGAAACCGCGTGGCCAATAGCCTCCTTCGCCCGGTTTGAGGCGGTAGTGTCCGATCGAGCTCGTAAAGGGTACGGAGATATCTCGTCCGTCTGCCTGAATCTCCTGCAGTCCGCCCCCGTGCGGCGTGAACAGCAGATATTTGTCGGGATCCGTTTGGCGACGGCGGATCAGCGTTGCCGACTGACCGGCTTCGTAGTTCAGTTGTGAGTCAGCCGTCTCGACCAAGTGCAGCATCATCTCGTGCATGACCACGACGAACGGCCAGGAGTCTTCAGCCGTTGGCAGCACGTTCCAAGGCTCGCGGTCGGGGTCGCCGGCAGCGTCGGAACCTGGCGTACTCGTCAACACGACTTTGCCCTTGCCGAGCCCACGTTCGATGATCGCCGGCAGGCCGTTGCTGTAGTGCATCACGACCGTGGCGTCTTTGGGCAATGGCTGAAACATCCAATGTCGATAGACGGGAAACGACTGCCAGGGAATCGCCGTGCGGATTTCGAATAACGGACGAAGGATCGGATGTTGGTAGCTTTGCGGGGCAAGGAAGGCGCTTGCCCCGGATCGACGTCGTGGCCACTGCCAGGTGAGTTCGGCAGGCAGCAGTTGTTGCGCCGCCGGTTGGTTCATGGCGTCGCGGGAGGCGTTGCGGCCGAGCATCGCGACCACAGCGCCACCGGCCTTGGCGTAGTCGGTCAGTTGTTTCCAGCCGGCATCCGAAAGCGGGGCGGGGTCGAGTAGGCAAACGATCGCAAACTCATCGAGTTCATGATCGTCGAGCTTGTCTTGCGTAGTCGTGTCACAACGAAAGCGCGCACGGCCCGCCTTGCGAAACTCCAAGGGAGCGAGCGCGTCGGCAACGAACGACGCATCAGCCTCCGGCCCAGTTGCCAAGAGAACAGGCCAGGCGTCGCGGACTTCAACGGTGAAATAGCGCACGTCATCGATCGCCAGATTGTCCGCTGCCGCTCCCGATTCGCCGACCACGTTGACGATCTCAATCTTGCCGTGGTGCGTGCCGGGCGTCTGTAAATTCAGGTTGAATTCAAGCGGCTGTGAACCATCGGCGTCGACACGCCGCGATTGCCGCGAACGTGTTTCCGACTTCGGCACAACCGTTTCGCCGTCGACGATCATGGGCAGCGTTTTGTCGGGTTCTTCGAGATGAAGCACGACCGCCCTGTCTCCTGTTTTGCCTGTTCGCAGCAGACTCGTTTCGATTTTCAGTTTTCCGTTTTTGGGCACGGACTGTCCGGACAAGCGAAGTTCGCTGAGTGCGAAGTTGGCGGCGTCCTCGTCGCCGATATCGATGATGTAGAGGCTCGTTTTCGGGGAGGCCTCCAAAGCCGACTGCAACTGAGCGGTTGAACCGCTCGACCAGGCGCCTCGGCTGAAGTCGGTCACTAGATAGATCTCTTTGCGCGACCGCTGGCTGGTCTCCAAAAGATCGAGGGCGTCGGCGAGCAGATCAGGCAATGGTTGCGGCACGCTGGTCGGCTCCAAACCGTCAACAACTGATTGGGCGGCGCCTATGTCCACACCAAACACCGGTGGATTGCCACGGCTGTCGAGCACAGCCACGTCACTGTCTTTGGGCAGTTGCCGCAGCAGCCAACCAGCCATCTCCTGAGCCCGCTCGAGACGCGTTTTGTTTTCAAGGCGGTACTGCATGCGGGGTGAAGTGTCGAGGATAATCGCTGCCGCGACCGGAGCCTCTGAATCGCCCACCACGGCCCCGGGATCTTCGGCGAGCGTTTGCACGACCAAAACAAGTAGAACGATGGCCAGTAAACCCGCCACAACACACATACCGCTGCCCAGCTTGCGCGTATGCGACTGCGTTAAGGCGGCCGCGGCGATGCCGGCCACCACCAACAGTACGCCGCCAAGCACAGCGCTCATGATCCAGTTGCCGAATACGGCCGATGCCGCACTGGGTCGCGCGAGTACGAATACCAACGCCAAAATCGCACCACAGCGTAGCAGCAACAGCAGTAGATGTTTGATTCGCAGTTGCCGCCGGTTCGTTTCTTTGCGCTTTTGCAGAAACCGCAACGCCGGAAACTCGAGTTGTTTGGGTTTCTGTCGCATGACGAGGTGCAGGATCACCGGCACCGCGACAAGCAGCGTTCCAAACAGAATGTAGTTTCCGATAAATGCCATGGGGCGAAGTGTTCAGTTATCAGTAATCAGTTGTCAGTCGCTCGCGGCCATCAGTTCTCTCAGCATCTCGATCTCCGGCTAATGAGATACTCGATCAGTGCCTTGTCGAACTGCATGCTGGTGTCGAGGGCGACATAATCGATCCCACTTTGAAAGCAGTCGCGCCGGAACCGCTCGCGAAACGCTTCCATCTCGCTAATGTAATCACGACGGAAGTTTGTAGCGTCGACCTGCACCCGATCGTTCCGCTCTGGTTCTTCGAATTCGATCACTCCGTCGAACGGGAACTCGACCTCGGCTTCGTCGAGAATATGAAACAGAATCACGTCGTGCCCCCCATGACGCAACCGAAAAAGCGATTGCAGCACGGGATCTGGGTCGGCCAGCAAGTCGGAAAACACCATCACGACGCTGCGGTGCCGCAACATGGCTGCGATCTGATCGAGACTCGCCGAGATATCGGTCTCGCCGTCCGGTTGAAGCTTCGCCAGCACGGAGAGCACTTGCCCGATTTGCGTTCGTTTCGACCGCGGCGGCAAGCTCTGCCGAATGCGTCGATCGAACGTTATCAATCCGACCGGATCTTGCTGGTGAATCATCAAGTAACACAACGCGGCGGCCAGGCACACACCGTACTCGAACTTCGTCATTTCCTGCCGGTACGTGTAGCCCATCGATCGGCTCAGGTCCATCACAAGGTAACCGGTGATGTTGGTTTCCGCCTCGAACTTCTTCACGTAATACTTGTCGGTCTTGGCATACACGAGCCAGTCGATGTCCTTGGGGTCATCGCCGTGCGTGTATTTTCGATGCTCGCTGAACTCGACCGAGAAGCCATGAAATGGGCTCGAATGTAACCCTTGCAGGAACCCCTTGACCACGAACTGTGCGCGCAGATCGAGCCGGCGAATCTGGCGGATCACTTCGGGTTTGAGGTATTTTTCAACCGACACAGTTCACCGGTGGTTTTGGGGGCAACGTTTTCCAATGAGTGACCGCAGGTGAATATCGAATATCGAACAAGGAATGCAGAATGTAGAAGGAAGGAAGCGGTTCACGTGGTACTACTCTTTCGACAGATTCGCTTGCGCCGTGTTGATACTCGTTACGAAGATCGATATCAGTTCGTTGCACTCTTCGGTCAATGGGACCAGTTTATCGTTTGGTTGAATCAGAGGTTTGTGACGTACTATCTCCAGCCATACGAGGGTTTCCCGGAGTTCCTTCAACGCTACCTTCATCTTGTGGATGAAATCTTTGCGCGACTCCGCGCTTTGAGCCTCGCCGTAGTTTGGCGCCGGCGACGAACCAGACCGAATCAGTTGACCCGCGATGTGGTTGCCAGCTCGTGTATCGGGCAGCGCTTCTGCCACATTCATTACTCGTACGGCAAGTCGGATCAGTCTCTCTTGCAGATCAAATATCCGCTTCTGACCTGTACTCACTTCCGCCCCCTGCTTCCCTCGAATTTCTGCATTCCTTGTTCGATATTCGATATTCAAATCCCTGACCCGCGATCTCTGATCCCTCTGTTACCCGGCAAACTTCGGTATCTCCGGGACGGGTGTGACTTCAATCAGTCGGTCGATGATGTCTTCGGGATACAGCCCCTCGGCCTGAGCCTGGAAGTTGCAGCTGATGCGGTGTCGCAGGACGGGGATCGCAATCTTGCGGACGTCTTCGATCGCCACCGAAAAGCGGCCCTCCATCGCGGCGATCGCTTTGCCGCCGTTGATCAGGAATTGGCCGGCACGCGGGCCGGCGCCCCAGTCGACCATCTCTTGAACGAAGTCGGGAGCCGATTCATCGCGCGGTCGCGTCGCCCGCACCAGTCGCGAGACGTATTTGACGACGTATTCGCTGACCGCCACGCTATGCACGAGTTTCTGTAGGTTGACGATCGCCCGCCCCGAGAGCACCTTTTGCACCTCGACCTTTTCCTGTCGGGTGGTCGTGGCTAGAATTCGTTCCTCTTCTTCCGCTGTCGGGTAGCCGACCTTGATGTTGAACATGAAACGATCGAGTTGAGCTTCCGGAAGTGGGTAGGTGCCTTCCTGCTCGATCGGGTTCTGCGTGGCAATCGTGAAGAACGGTTCGGGGAGGTCGTACGTCTTGCCGCCGACGGTTACCTGCCGTTCCTGCATCGCTTGCAGGAGAGCCGCTTGGGTTTTCGGTGGTGTTCGGTTGATTTCGTCAGCCAACAGCACGTTCGTGAAGATTGGCCCTTCGACGAAACGGAAGTTCCGCCGGCCCGATTCTTCTTCTTCGAGCACGTTCGTGCCCGTGATGTCGGAGGGCATCAGATCGGGTGTGAACTGAATGCGGTTGAAGTTCACGTCGAGAATGCGAGCCAACGTGCTGACCATCAAGGTCTTCGCCAAGCCGGGCACACCGACCAGCAGGCAGTGTCCCCGCGTGAAGATGGCCGCGAACATCTGCTCGATTACATCGTCCTGGCCGACGATGATTTTTTGCAGTTCCTGCTGCATCAACTGCCGCTGTTTGGCGAATTCCTGCAGAATGTCGCCCAGGTTTCGCGATTTGGCCGTCAAGTTGTGCTCCCTTTGTCGTCGATCCGGAGGTCTTCTGTCATCGCGCCCATGCGTGGCAACGATGGCCGATCAGGTGGCGGAATATCGAATATCGAACAAGGAATGTCGAATGCAGAAGTAGCGTCTGGCAGATCGGAAATGAAAACGCGTTCAAAAGGTCATCTTGAGCGGTTTTGACACCTGCTTGGCGATGACGCACATCTGGGCAGAGGTTTTCATTTGATTTCGATTCCCCCGTAGTGCTTCGTCATCCGCCGTTCATCACTCTGCATTCCTTGATCGATATTCGATATTCAGCGCTTCGCAACCCCATCAAGTAACAAGTGTCGTGATTGTTCGAATCCCTCGATTCTATCGCTGTGTGGTTTTATGGGCAACGCGAGTTAAGTCGCCGTTGCCCGCCTAAGTCAAGATCCCTAAGATAGTTACGGTGACTTGTCTACCGCGGTTCATCGAGGTTCATTGCGATGCGTCTTCTGTCAAATCACGTTCTCTTGATTGTTTTCGCAGCTTGTTGGATGTGTGAGCCCGCAAGCGCGGACGAGGCGGCCGACAGCATCACTGCCGAGCAGGTACGTGCGTCGATCGAAAAGGGCATCAAGTTTCTCAAAAGTCAGCAAAAGGTATCGGAGCGCGGCGAAGGGTATTGGAGCGAACATGGGGGCGAACCCGGCGGACTCACTGCGCTTTGCACGTTGGCCCTGATCAATGCGGGCGTGCCGGTCGAAGACGCCGTGATCCAGCGGGCGCTGCGGTATCTGCGATCATCGCGTTTCAATAAGCCCCGTCGCACCTATTCGACGTCGTTGCGAACAATGGTGTTTTGCGCCGCGGAGCCCGATCGCGATCGCGCCCAAATCCGCGCGAACGTTGCCTGGTTGCAGGCCAGCCAGGTTTCGGGAGCAAGCGAAAACCGCGGGGCCTGGGCGTATTCCGAAAAGCAGGGGGGGGGCGATCGCTCGAACACGCAGTTCGCCATGCTCGCGCTACACGAAGCGGAACGTGTAGGCGTGAAGACGCAAACTGCAACCTGGCGACTTGCCAAGGACTATTGGACGCGGACGCAGCAGTTCGACGGCTCGTGGAACTACTTTCCACAAACGGCCAGTACCGGCAGCATGACCTGCGCAGGTATTGCCTCACTTGTCATCGCATCGACGCACATCTCGAAAGGAGATGCACAGGTTGTCGGCGATAGCGTTCGCTGTTGCGGTGAGCAGGAGAAGGTCGATGAGGTTGAACGTGCTTTGCAGTGGCTCGGCAACGAAACCCGGTTTTCGGTTAGTCACAATCCCACGGGCGGTGGACGAGGGGCGAGCGAACTGGGGTCCTCCTGGCACTTCTACTATCTCTATGCCTTGGAACGCGTCGGGCGACTCACCGGTCGACGGTTCGTTGGCGATCGCATCGATTGGTATCGCGCAGGGGCCAAGTACCTCGTCAAGGTTCAAGATGGTTTCACCGGTCAGTGGAAAGGCGTGGGGCGAGTCGAAAACAACCCCCTGATCGGCACGTCGTTCGCGCTGTTGTTTCTCTCGAAGGGGCGTCGCCCGGTTGTGATCTCGCAGTTGCAACACTCGCGAAACAACGATTGGATTCGGCATCGCGAGGGGGTCGGTAATCTCACACGTTTCGTCGAAAAGCTCTGGAAACGCGACCTCACCTGGCAAACGATCGATCTCGAAAAGGCGGCAGTCGAGGACCTATTGCAAACGCCTGTCCTCTTCATTAGTGGATGTGATGCCCTCGACTTGACTAAGGATCAGAAGAAACTCCTACGCCGGTATGTCGAGCAGGGTGGGTTCATCTTCGCCGAGGCCTGCGAGGGCAACGGTTGTAGTGGCGACGCTTTCGACAAAGCCTTTCGAGAATTGATGCAGGAACTATTTCCCGATAGCCCGATGCGGTTGTTGCCGCAGGATCACCCAATTTGGTACGCGGAACGACGTGTGCCGGCCGCGCACGCGAAGCCATTGTACGGCATCGATGCCTGCTGTCGCACGAGTGTTGTTTTTTGTCCGCAACCGCTCTCCTGCTATTGGGAATTGGGCAAGATGGTGCAGCGAGACGAAACGGTCTCGGAAGAAGTTGCCGCCCAGGTGCAAGCCGCTTCGATCATGGGTGCGAACGTGCTGGCCTACGCCACGGGGCGACAACTCAAAGATAAGCTGGATGATCGCACGGTCGAGGATGACGACGAAGCTTTCGCGAAGATGATGCGTGGCACGGTGTCGGTTGTCAAGCTGAAGCATGGGGGTGGTCACGACGATGCTCCCGCCGCCTTGGTGAATCTGATGAAGGCGTTCGGGCAGGAGACGAGAATTCCCGTCGGGGCGCGGCGCGGAGTCGTGGCAATCCGTGCGGACAATCTTTCACGACAGCCGATCGTCTTCATGCACGGTCGACGGGCGTTTCGACTGACCGATGCCGACCGAAAAACTTTGCGCGAATACCTCGACCGCGGTGGATTCCTTTTTGCCGACGCAATTTGCGCGTCCGAACCGTTCGCCAACGCGTTTCGCGAGGAGATGCGTCAGATCTTGCCTGAGGGCCGGTTGTCGCGAATCCCACTCGATCACGAGATGTTTTCAACGGAGTTTGGCGGCACGGAACTCAAGGCGGTTGCGATTCGTGACCCACAAGCTCGCACCGAAGATGATCCGCTCAAGGCGACCACGCGGCTCGTGACTCCGTACCTGGAGGGCGTTGAGGTCGACGACGACGGTGACGGTAAAACGGATCGCTATGCCGTCATCTTTTCGCCTTACGACATCAGTTGTGCGATGGAAAACGCCCAGTCGATGCAGTGTAAAGGTTACCAGCGCGTCGACGCCGCCCGGGTGGCAATCAACGTGCTGCTCTACGCATTGCAGCAGTAGAGACGCTTGCAGCTTGGCCCAATATCCGGAATACTGATAGCTGAAGACAGACAACTGATAACTGGAGTCCGCCATGTCTACCGCCAAAAAACTCGCGTCTCCAGAAGAGTATCTTCGTATCGATCGCGCTGCCGAGACGAAAAGCCAGTTCTACGATGGCGAGATCTTCGCCATGGCCGGCGCGAGTCGGAAGCATAACCTGATTGTCGCTAACCTGATAGGTGAGTTGCGGAGCCTCCTCAAGAACAGTCTCTGCCAGGTTTACCCGAGCGACATGCGCGTGATGGTCGAGGCGTCGGGCCTGTACACGTATCCTGATGTCGTTGTGGTCTGCGATCATCCGAAGTTTCTGGATGACCAAGACGATACGTTGCTCAACCCGATTCTGTTGATCGAGGTGCTCTCTGACTCGACAGCCGACTACGACCGGGGTCGAAAGTTCGAGCATTATCGTCGGTTGGGGTCGCTACAGGAGTACATTCTTGTTGCCCAGGACAAGGTTCATGTCGAGCGATTCCGCCGGCAACTGCAAAACGAGTGGAACCTTTGGGAAACGAACGATATCGAAGCCCGCCTCGATCTGCAGTCCGCCGCTGGCAGTCTACCGTTGGCAGAAATCTACGCAAAGGTCGAGTTGTCGTAGGGCGCAGGGTCAAGCCGCAAGTGGCTGACGACTGATAGCTGACAGCTACCTACTACCTACCGAATACGGTAGACCTGACCGCGAAGCTTGACGAGCAGTTCTTCCCCCTTCTGTTGTTGAGAGAGCAGGAAGTTCTCGCCGGCCGAGTTCAGTCGGCATAGCTCGAAGTAGGCTTCGGTATAACGTTCGACGGTCACGATTTTGTCGCTGTCTTTCTCGGGATCGATGTCGACAGCATTCGAGGCGATCCACAGTTGGCCGCGACGATAGACCGTCTCTTTGCCCAGTTGCCGCACCGTGGCAACCGACTGCTCTTCGTCGGAATCGATGGCCCGATAGCGAGCGCCACCGGCTCCGCCGCCGAACGGCACAGAGGGGGCCGCCGGTCGCATAGTGCCGCGCAGAGCGTTCTTTTCGGCTCGCTGCGCGAATCCGGCGATGCCGTCCGCCTCATCAAGTTGCCGCAGGTTCTCGGTGGCGATGCGGTTGGCGCGACCGGCTCCCTGTTGGGCTTGCGCCAACTCCTGGATGGTCGCCGTGTCGTCAGCGAGGAACGACGTATAGGGTGTTAAGATACCGTGTTTGGTGGAGAGCGCGACCAACTCCTTGATCAATTCGTCATTCTTGCCCTTCAAATCCATCTCGTCGATAATATCGCCAATCCGGCGCATGGCCCCGAGTTTTTCGACGAACGCATAGGATTCGTCCTTGC
>Ga0180435_10005015_pt1 | contig 12935 bp, 15 predicted proteins | sample SS_ome_3_FD_132467 | JGI IMG/M metagenome (GOLD analysis project Ga0180435, IMG submission 132467) | Hypersaline lake sediment archaeal communities from the Salton Sea, California, USA - SS_3_S_1 metaG | ecosystem: Environmental > Aquatic > Non-marine Saline and Alkaline > Hypersaline >... | reverse complement strand
TGAAGCATGTGCCGGAGATTGTCTCGATCACCGACCTTCGCCAGGACGCCGCCGCCGTCGTCGACCGGGTGCGGGACTCCGAGGAACCGATCGTCATCACCCAGAGGAGTCACGCCGTCGCCGTTCTTCTAGGCGTCGCCGCGTACGAGCGGATGGTCTACGAGCGAGAGGTCCTCGGAATCCTGGCAAAGGGAGAGACCGAGATCGCTCGCGCCAAAGGGGTTCGAGTCGAGGACGTCCTCGCCGAAGCCGAGGGCATGCTGGAGGTCTCGTGAGCCCCGAGGTTCGCTTCACCGAGGCCGCTCGCTGGCAGCTGCGCGCCTCGATCGAGCGCCTGCAGAGGACGAGCCCCGAAGGCGCACGCGGCTTCCTAGACCGGGTCGGAGTCCTGCTGCGAGATCCCCAGACGCTCCGAGCGGCCGGGCAACCGATCGTCGAGTTTCCGCAGCTCCCGACTCGGGAAGTCCGCATCGAGGAGACTCGGATCTTCTTCCGAGACGACGGCTCGACGCTCTGGATCTCCGGCGTCTGGCGAACCTGAACGCCCCCAGAGAGGACGTGAACGAATGCATCGATTGGACTCCAGCGACTTCCCGCATGTCGCTTCATTGGCGCAAGATCTTCGGGATCAGGGGATGGCGCAGGCCGTCCTCGCGGGGACCCGTCCGGGCATCGTCGTCACCGACGATGCCACCGCGCCAACGGCGACGCTGATCGCCGCCCCAGAGGGCGGATTCGCGTGGATCTACCTCGCAGGGAATCCGGACCGCCGATCGTTCCGCGAGGAACTGAATGCCTGGCTCTTCGAAGAGCACGGACTCGGAGACGAGGTCGTCTTCGCCTTCTTCGCCTGCGACGATCGCGCCTGGGAGGCCGCCCTCGCCGAGGTGCTCGCGCCCCGCGTTGTCATCCCCGATCGCCGACTGCACTACGAGTGCTCGGAGCCTCCGACCGCTCCTCCGACCGGCGTCCCAGAGAGTTACGCGATCGTCCCGGTCGATCAGGCCTTCCTCGATTCTGACACGCCCGTCCGCGAGGAGATCACGAAATGGATGAGCGCCAACTTCGGTTCTCGTGAGGGCTTCCTCGAGCACGGGCTCGGATCGGTCGCCCTTCACGAGAACCGGATCGTCGCCTGGTCACTCGCCGATTCGCTCGTCAACGGCCTCTGCGACATCGGCATCGAGACCGACGAGGAGCACCGCCGACGAGGGCTCGGCGCCGCAGTCACGCGCCGGACGATCGATCTCGCCTTTGAACGGGGTGCCACGCGGGTCGGATGGCACTGCCACGCGATCAACGTTCCGTCACGCCGAACGGCGGAACGGGCCGGGTTCGAGTTTCGGTACGAGTACTCGGTCTATCCGGTCCAGTTCGATCCGGAGAAGCACGTGCAGCTCGTCCCGATCATCGCCGGTGAACTCGTCGAGGCAGGGAACGCCGCCCTCGAACGCGGGGAAGCGTCCGAGGCCGACCGGCTCTTCGGACTCCTCTTGGGATTCGCAACCGACCTCGAAGCCGACGTTCTCCACTCCGCGGCGAGAGCCGCCGCGGGGAGCGGTGCCGTCGATCGCGCATACGAACTCCTCGATGCCGCGGTGGATCGAGGTTGGCGTTCGGCAACGCACACGGAAGGCCGGACGGAGTTCGAGTCGTTGCGAGAGGACCCGCGCTGGGAGACGCTCCTCGAACGGATGTAGAGCGTAGGACCGTCGGACGCCTCAACCCACTGGGGCTGGGCGGGCGAGGCTTCCGACGGGTTCTCGATCCCCTCGTGGATCATCCAGCAACTGAGGGCGTACCATTCGCTCCGAACCGATCCCAGGAGGCGGGCATGTCCGACGCGCAAGAGGCGAACCTGAACCTGGAGTTCCTCACGATCCCGGCAGGGACCTTTCGGATGGGCGGCGACACCGAACCGGACCACCAGCCGGTTCACGAGGTCGAGATCTCCGAGTTCCAGCTGATGAAGCATCACATCACCAACGCGCAGTACGCGGCCTTCTGCGAGGCGACCGGTCATCGACTCCCCGAGTTCTGGGAGGAGGACCGCTTCCGAAGCGGGCCAAGCTTCCCGGACCATCCGGTCGTCGGCGTCAGCTGGCAGGACGCTCACGCCTTCGTCGAGTGGGCCGGCGGACGCCTCCCGACGGAAGCCGAGTGGGAGTACGCCGCCCGGGGAGGCCGGGAGGGTGCCCTCTATCCGTTCGGTGACGAGATCGATCCTAGGCAGGCGAACTACGCACGGACCGGCTCGACCGGGACGAAGCCCGTCGGCAGCTACCCCCCGAACGACTTCGGGCTGCACGACATGTGCGGAAACGCCGTCGAGTGGGTTGCCGATCGGTACGACGTCGGCTACTACGCCGTCTCGCCGGGCAAGGATCCGCAGGGGCCCGATGCCGGAAAGCAACGGGTCATCCGCGGCGGCGGCTGGCACTCCGGTCCGTACTGCGTTCGGGTCTACTTCCGAAACGCCCTCCCCGGCAACTGGGTCGACTTCGCCGTCGGGTTCCGCGTGGCGAGGTCCTAGGTCTCCCGCGATCGCTCGGATTGACATCAAGGGATCTCATCTCTACGGTGTGCCTAGGTTCACGTCGAGCTGCGGAGAAGCTCCGCCCTCGACCGGAACGGGACGGGGGACGCCATGGATGCACTAGCGAAGGCGTTGTTGGCCGCGGTCTTCAGCGGGAGCGTCATCTCGACGGTGATCTCCTTCCTCGCCCACCGAAGGGGGAAGCGGATCGAGAACGAAGTTAAGCACCAATTCGAGATTCTCGGGTCGCGCCGCGAGTGGAAGGAGAGTGCCGTCTCCCAGCTCCTCGCCCCGGTCTGCATGCAGCTCGAACGGACCGATCGCGCCTTCCGCCGATGGCGGGCGAGGAATCTGTACCTCGAGATGAAGGTGATCGGAGAGGGAAACCGGAAAGCCCGGGATCTTCTGCTCGCGAACGGTCACCTGATCCCCCCGGAGCTTCGCGCAGACGCAAACCGACTCATCGAGCACTACGATCGATGGCTGGAGAAGTTCGAGCGGCAGCGATTGGCGGACAACCCGGATCTGGACGCCGCGTTCACCTTCGTCGGACCCGACGGAGCCCCGTTCCCCGCCGACGCAAGCGCTCACTTCATCAAGGTCTTCCACGAGTACTGGCACGACCTCTACGGCGTGCAGCTGACCGAGACGAGCCCCGACGCCTAGCGTGCGTCGAGAAGGCTGCTGGACGTTCCGATCCGCCCCGATCTAAGCTGCCTCAACCCGGCGAGCGACGAGTTCGAGCGCCCCACCGGGGCAGGTCGCGACGCAGAGCCCACACCCGAAGCAGGATCCTTCCTCGAAAGACGCGCACTCCGCACCCTCGGGGATCGTGAAGGCGCCGAACGCGCATCGACCGGCACAGACGCCACACCCGACGCACTTCGAGGGATCGAACCGCGCCACGAAAGCGGACGCGGTGATCCCGTCCCGGTAGGTGAATCGCTTCAACGCGTTCAGCGGTTGACAGCAGCAGGTACAGCAGGAGCAGACGAGGTTGACGTCCCCGTCCCAGCGGCGATACGCGAGGTGAACGAGTCCGAGGTCGTGCGTCTTCTCGAGCACCCCCAGCGCTTCCTCGACTGAGATCACCCTCCAGGATCGATCGGCGATCCGTTCGGTCGCCGCTGCATCGAGGGCGATGCACACATCGAGAGGGTTCCGGCAGTTGCCCTCCTCCTGACGGCAGAGGCAGTCGCCGATGGCGATCACTTCGGCAGCGTCGAGGAGCGCCCTCATCTCCGGCTGAGTGAGAACCACCTGCTGCGACTCGAGCACGACCCGGACGGGGATCGTCACCCCGGTTAGCCCCTCGGTCGCCTCCAGGACTTCATCTCTCGTGGTCGACACCCGGCCTCCTTCGACTCGCCGTCCGCACTCGTCCAATCCTGCGAACGTGAGGCAAGCCTACTCCGACCTGGAACGGGTCTCAATCGAAGGTTCGTCGATGGGAAAGCAAGAACGCCGCCGAACGGCGACGTACTCCAACATACGTTATTCGCTCGCCGAACGTCAAGGGGGCGAAGGCTGTCATCGAACCGCCGGGCCCCTTACACTAGGCGGGATGGCGTTTCCGAAGGATTCGATGTTCCGGCGGTTCCAGCTCTACGGGTTCCTGAAGAACCTGCGTTTCTTCGACCCGTTCCTCATCCTCTTCTTCCGCGAGATGGGCCTCTCCTTCCTCGCGATCGGAGCGCTCTACTCGGTTCGTGAGATCTGCACCAACCTCCTCGAGATCCCCACGGGAGTCCTCGCCGATGCATTTGGCCGCCGGAAGGCGATGCTCGCTTCGTTCACGGCCTATATCGTCTCGTTCGTCCTCTTCTACGCATTCCCGGCGTTCTGGGTCTACGCGATCGCGATGATCCTCTTCGCGCTTGGGGAGACCTTCCGCTCCGGCACCCACAAGGCAATGATCCTCGAGCACCTCCGACTTCGGGATCTGGAGTCTCAGAAGGTCGCCTACTACGGCCGAACACGCGCCGCGTCTCAGTTCGGCTCGGCGATCGCCGCCCTGGTTGCGGGAGGCCTGGTCCTCTACGCAGGGAACTTCCGGATCGTCTTCCTCGCCTCCACGATTCCCTACCTCCTCGGCCTGCTCCTCTTCCTGACGTATCCGAAGGCGCTCGACGGCGAGCGGGTGTCGGTCGACGGGACGTGGCGCCGGAAGGCCTGGTGCGCCCTCGCGACGACCGGGTCCGACTTCCTGCGGACACTTCGCCGGCCTGACCTTCTCCGCGGGCTCTTCTCCAGCGCCGGCTTCGACGCGCTGTTCAAGGCAACGAAGGACTACCTGCAGCCGATCCTGCAGGCCCAGGCGCTCGCCCTTCCGCTTCTGCTCGGACTCGCCGCCGATCAGCGCGTCGCCGTCGTCGTCGGCCTGCTGTACTTCGTGATCTACCTCGGAACGTCGTTCGCGTCCTCCCGCGCCGGACACCTTCACTCAAGGATCCGCTCCGCACCGCGGGCAGCGAACCTGACGTTCCTCGTCGGCATCGGACTCCTCGCTGCCGCCGGTGCGGCGGCTTGGGGCGGCGCTCCGGGAATCGCGATCGTCGGATTCCTGCTCCTCTACGCGATCCAGAACCTGCGTCGCCCGATCCTCGTCGGACTCCTCGCCGACCTGCTCCCCCATCGAACGATGGCGACCGGACTCTCCGTGGAGACCCAACTGCGGACGCTTCTGATGGCCGGGATGGCACCTGTCCTCGGACTCCTCGCCGATCGGTGGGGCGTCGGCGTTGCGGTCTTCGGACTCGCTGTGGTCGGTCTTGCCCTCGGCGCGCTGATCCGCGTCCGGGACGGGTCGGCAACGGTCTCGCCGTGAGAGGTCAGTCCGCCGCAGCCTCGGCGAGTCGAACGATCTCCGCGGAGGTCAAGACACGGAGGTTCTCAGAGGCGTAGGCGATGAGGGCCTCGTAGGCCTCCCAGATCGCCTCGATGTTCTCCGCGGTTCGCGGCTCCGACGCGTCGGGAGCGTCCAGGTCGAACGGCGGTTCGAGCGGCGTCGCCTTCTTCTCGTCGCTGTAGTAGACGTTCGCCCACGGCGTCGCCGCCCGCCGGGTGAAGTTGTTCTCGTGGATCAGCACCGTGACGAATGGCGCGCGTGTTTCGCTCCAGTCGTCAAGCTCCTCACGAAGACGCTCGACCGGGACGTACCGGTCGGCGAGCGGCGTGTCGAGCATGTTCCACCAGAACTGGGGCTCCTGTTCGGGGCGGACCGACCAACGGGTGATGCTGAAGTCGCTCGGACGAATCAGGAGACCGTCGCGCCAGACGAAGGGCTCCTCGACGTCGGTGCCGGTCTCATGGTAGGTCACCGTCATCCGAACCCCGAGGTCGCTCCAGATCGGCAAGAGCGCCGGTCGCCATCGCTCGAAGGGGACGGAAGCGACGACAGGCGGTGCCTCGAAGAACGCCTCGAAGCAGGCGATCCCTCCGACGTCATCAAGGACCAGCCCGCCGGTGGCAAGGTCGAGTCGGTACGTCTCGTAGTCCCGGAGGACGCGCTCGAGCGCTGCTGGAGAGATCCCTTCCAGCAGCGCGTCGAACCCTCGGTACGCCGGATGCGGCGGGCGAACGTGGGTGCTGATCGTCATGCCGCTCTCCCGCAGCCGCTCGATGACCTCGGGCCGCTCCTCGGCGTAGCCGTGAACCATCGGCGCCGTCAGGTAGAAGTCGCCGCGAACGCCGTACCGCTCGAACAGGTCGATCAGGCGAAGCAGCGTGTCCGCGCTTTCGCCGACGTGGAAGAAATCGTGCACGTTGATGCAGAAGGTCAGAGTGGCAACCGGATCGAACTCCTCCCCCGACGACGGGCGAACCGTTCCACAGGCCGCCAGTGCAACGCCCAGGCCAAGGACGCCGATCCAGCGCGCGATCGAGAGCGCAGCAGCGAACGCAGGTCGAGACATCTCGGATCTCATCGTACGAACCTACCCCGGGATTCCCAACCCGTTTCTCCCCGCCGACCGACGTGGTGTAGACGTCGCTGCACCGGGGTCGTAGACTCGAGAGCAGGAGGAAGAAGATGCGAAGCGTCCTACGTGTCGTCTCGTTGATTCTGGCAGTCACCGCACTCGCATCGTTCGGTGCGGTCGGCGCGGACGAGGTTCGTCTCACGATCCTGTTTGACAACTACGTGCACCACCCGGACGCCGAGGCGAGTTGGGGCTTCTCGTGCCTGGTCGAGGGCTACGAGCAGACGATCCTCTTCGACGTCGGTGCCGACGCCGAGATCCTCGCCGCGAATTCGCAGCTTCTTGGGGTCGACCCTTCGGAGATCGACGCCGTCGTTCTGTCGCACCACCACTCGGACCACATCGACGGCATGCCGGTGCTGCTCGATCTGCAACAGGAGATCACGGTCTTCATTCCGCGCCTGTTCCGAAACGACGCACGGAGACAGATCACAACAGCATGGACCGAGGTCGTCGAAGCCCGGCAGCCGACACGGATCTGCGACGGGGTGCACTCGACCGGGAGCCTGGCCGACACGGAGGGGACGTTCTACGAGCAAGCGCTCGTCCTCGAGACCGCCGAAGGAATCGTCGTGGTCACCGGGTGCGCTCACCCCGGCGTGGTGAGGATCGCAACGAGGGCGTCGACCCTCTTCCCGGACGAACCGATCCTTCTCCTCCTGGGGGGATTCCACACATTCGACTCCGCCGCCGTGACCGCGTTGATCGCCGGACAGCTCCAGACCGCCGGGGTGCTCCGGGTCGCCCCGACACACTGCACGCAGGGCCGAGAGGGCTTCGCCATGGTCTATGGCGAGGACTACAACGAGGCCGGCGTCGGCGCCGTTTTCACCTTCGATCGGTGAGACGAGGACCGGCACGCTTCACGTAGGGGCGTCGAGGGCGGAGGAACGCCACTCCATCAGGGTGTGAATCCCGCGGGTCTGGATCGGGGCGAATCCGAGTCGTTCGTAGAGCTGCCGCGCTCTGGGATTGTCAATCTCGACCGAGTGTCGCAGCGGAAGAGCCGCGGCCTGGGCTTCGACCTGAAGCTCACGGATCAGGTGGCTTCCGATGCCTCGCCCGCGGCGTTCCGGCAGGATCGCGATGTCAAGGAGCCGGATCTCGTCTTGGCCACGGTAGACCCAGATCCGCCCGACCGGAACGCTATCGTGAAGGATGACCTGATGCACCGAGCCGGGAAAGCGGGCCTCGTAGTGCGTTCGTTGCGCCTCCAGCTGCGAGTGCAGGAAGGCATCCCACGATGCTTCGGTCCATTCCGCCCCCGCACGCTCCAGCTCCCGCGTGGACGCGAAGACGTCGAGGAGGAAGGCCTCATCCCCCGCCAGAACCGGACGAAGCTCGACTCGATCGTCGACACGCCCTCCATCGTTTCGCACTCCCCACCTCCGGACCGCGGATTGTCCCCCGTCGAGCCTGTGACGATCATACGGAGGATCTCCGACCGGAACACGTAGGATCACTGCCGGCAACCTCCTTCCTCGGCCTCTGACTTGACAGACGCACTCTACATGACTACGGTGAGGAACCCTGCCAAAGCGCGGACGGAACCTTGGACTTCTGAGTCTTCGTTCAGGTTCGCTAGGCGAGCGAACGGCGCCTTGTCGGTCCGTTCCGTGAAAGGAGCATCACATGGCTGAAGGCTTCATGGGCGAAATCCGGATGGTCGGCTTCACGTACGCCCCGGACCGGTGGATCAACGCGGACGGACAGATCCTTCCGATCGCGCAGTACACGGCGCTCTTCTCGCTCTACGGAACGACCTACGGTGGTGACGGCGTCACGACGTTTGGGATCCCCGACTTCCGAGGGCGGGTTCCGATGCATACCGGCCGCGGTCCCGGTCTCCCCGACTACCCGATGGGCATCAAGGGGGGGTACACCGAAGTCACCCTCCAAGCGAACCAGGCCCCGACCCACACCCACCCGGCCGTGGCGCACGCGAAGGCCGGCGGGGCCACCCAGGTGTCTCCGGAGAACCACTTCTGGGCCGAGGAGGGGCGGAACAAGCTCTACTGCACCGACAAGAGCGTCACGATGAACGCCGAAGCCGTCGAGGTCCAAGAGAACGCCGGTGGCGGCCAGCCCCACACCAACATGCAGCCCTTCCTGACGATCCGCTTCTGCGTCTGCGTCGACGGCACCTACCCGCCACGCCCGTAGGATGCCTAGCCACATCCCGACGGAGACACTGCAGCTGCAGACCTTCGCCGGACACGAGGGTTCGACGTTCACCGTCACCGGGACCGGAATCCCGGGAGCAATGGATCAGGCTTTCGGCCCGGTCGATCTCGAGTTAACCCACGTTGAGGACTCGTCACGCGGCCCTTTGGATGCTTTCTCTCTTCTCTTCCGAGGTCCCCGAGATCAGGAGTTCGGCCAGGCGAACTACCGGCTCCGGCATGAGGTCCTTGGAGAGATCGACCTCTTCCTCGTGCCGATCCTCGATCCGCAACCGCAGGACGAGAGGATCTGCTACCAGGCGGTGTTCTCGCGCCTCAAGGAGTGAACCGAAAGCACCCGATAGGGTACGCAGCTCAGACGGATCCCGGACGGCCCGCCTTGTCGCGGGCCGTCCCCTTGCCTCCGACCGGAATCCACCGTCGATCCCTACTCCAGCTCCTGGACGATCAAGTTATCGAACGCGATGTGTGCCTGGCCCGGAGCCTCGAAGACGATCCCCGACAGCCCAACGTGTCCGGCGGCGAAATCCGTGTCGACGAGCGAGTAGACCTCGGTACCGTTCACGAAAAACGTCAGCTCGCTCCCATCCGCCACGATGGTGAGGTGATTCGCGGCGTTCCCCTGGTGGATCGCTGCGATCGCCTCCCAAGGACGAACGACGACAATCGCTCCCGCCACCCGCTTGTCGAACCGAGCGTACCCGTCTCCGGAGATGCGGAACCGGTAGTAGTTGTCTCCATCGACCATCCGGAAGTTCACGCCGTAGCCGTTGTTGTCCGGACCTCCGAGTTGCTCCGCATCGAGATCGAGCTGGAAGTCGGCAAACGGCCCGACCTGTTGTCTCCACGCAAGGATCGAGAGGCCGACCTCCTTGACCAGCATGTGGTAGGCGCCCCCCTCCAGCCAGATGCGGCGACTGTCGGTCTCGCCCGTGTACCACGGCGTCGTGGAGCCGCTGAAGGTCTCCTCGTACAGGATCGCCGGACCGCCCGCCTGAAACCACGCACACCCCGTCAACACGAGCAGAGCTGCCCCGAGTGAAACGATGAACCTTGCCCGTCGCATGATCCTCCCTTCGAACGTTTCCCTGTGTGTCAATGGCGACGACTCAAGAACGCGCGAGGCGTTTCTCCGATTGTACCGTCCGGGGCGAGCTCAGGCCGCAGCCGGAGGCTCATAGGCGGAGTTCGGATCCGCCGGAGGCAACGGGTCCGCTGCGAGGCCCGTGATGGCGTCGTAGACGGACATGTAGCTCGTCGCGTGCAGCGGTCCGAGGAAGAGCGTCCCGCTGAGCAGCGCGAAGACCTGCAAGACCCAGTCCGGAAGGCCGAACGTGGGGACCTGAAGCTTGATCGACGCCAGAATCCCGATCACGATCGTCGGGATCGAGAGAAGCAAGCTGATGCCGAACAGCTTCCCACGGTACCCCCTGACGACTTGGGCGCTCTCCTTCATCGCCTCGATCGGGCCGATTCGGCCTAGATCCGACGCTTCTCGAAGATCCTCGACGACGATGATCGGCGCAAAGGCGAACGTCATCGCCCAGACGATGCCGGGAACGACAAAGAGGAAAGATCCGATGACGACCAGGAGGCCCGTCAGGAAGGAGACAACGACCAGACACCCAAAGCGGCGATACCCGACGAAGAACGCCCGAAAGGTGACGGTCTCGCCCCGAACCGCGTGGAGCGCCAGGGCGTACTGCCCGGCGTACAGCGGGGGGAGCAGAACAATCAACAGGAGGGTCTCCAGCCAGAAGAGGCTGTCGGGGACGCAGATCTGCACCACCTGCTGAACGGCGAGGATCAGCAGCCATGCCCCAAGGAGCTGGGGGAACCGTCGCACCAAGGCATCGACGCCCCGCCGCAAGCTCGATCCGACCGTGATCATGCGCCCTCCTCTGTCGCCTAGTTCCTAGGAGTCTATCCTTGGTTGGGGCACAGGACAAGACGCTCATGCAGGCCGGCGGATCGGTTCCGGCTCGTGTAGAGACTCCTCCATGCGGAAGCAGTACCACGTGCGGAAGACCGAGCGCGGCCTCCTCGCTTGGGATGTGGATCGCCTCGTCGAACGCTCTGCGGGATTCGAGGTCCTTGAAGTCCCGCTTTCGGAGATCGTCGAGCTCGACCAGAGCTTCTGGTTCGATCACGAGGGGGACGAGCCGACCTGTCGCCGGATCTCCCACCACGCGAAGCTGATGATGGAGACCGACCTCGACTACCCGATCATCCTTGCGCAGGACGGACGGGTCATGGATGGGATGCATCGCGTCTGCAAAGCACTCATCGAGGAGCGTGAGACGATCCGCGCCGTCCAGTTCGCGACCGACCCGGAACCGGACTACGTCGACGTTCCGCCCGACGAGTTGCCGTACTAGAGGATCCAGGATCTTCCGCAGCCGTCATCCGCGTTCCAGACATCCGACCTCGCGTTCCCGTCGCCTTTCCCCCAAAATCGAGGCGAACCGGAGGGAGGGGGCGAAGGCGAGCACGCGATCTCTTTCCGCGGGACTCGCCTTCTTCAACAGAGCATGGCGAAGATGGATCGCACCAAGGCGCTCGGTACGGAGCCCATCGGGAAGCTGATCTTCCGCCTTGCGACGCCATCGGTCATCTCCCTAGGCGTCCTCGCTTTCTACAACATCGTCGATGCGATCTTCGTCGGGCACGGTGCGGGAACGCTGGCGATCGCAGGGATCGGCGTCGCGTTTCCGATTCTTCTTCTGATCATCGGAATCGGGCAGCTCGTCGGTGTCGGCGGCGCATCGCTCCTGTCGAGGGCCCTAGGCCGAAAGGACCGCGCGCTGGCGCGGAAGACGCTCGGGAACACGATCACCCTCGGCCTGATCGTCAGCCTTCTGATCGCCGTCGTCGGCTACATGAATCGTGTGCGGCTGGCGACCTTCGCCGGAGCGACCGAGGAGATTCTTCCGCACGCCCTCTCGTACATCTCGGTGATCGTCGTCGGCGCGTTCACGCTCGTCATGGCATCGATCTTCGCATCGACGGTGCGCGCTCAAGGCCAGGCGGCCCGCGCTACGCTTCCCCTGATCGTCGGTGGGATTCTGAACGTCGGGCTCGATCCGATCTTCATCTTCGGTCTGCGTCTCGGCGTCGCCGGCGCCGCTTGGGCGACGGTCATCTCCGCCGGTGTCGGGCTTTCGATCTTCGTCATCAACATGCTCCGGCGCAGGTCCGGCGTCCTCCTCGGCCTTCGGTGCTTCCTCCTGAGCGCACGGACCGCGGGGTCGATTCTCGCCATCGGAGCCGCTTCGTTCGTCGGAATCCTGGCGGCGAGCGTCTCGACCGTCGTCATCAACCGCGCCCTCGGCGCCGTCGGTGGGGGCCTTCCGATTGCCATTTTCAGCGTCGTCAACCGGATCGTCATGTTCTCGCGGATGCCGATCTTCGGTGTCGTCGACGGCGCCCAGCCGATCTACGGCTACAACTTCGGGGCCAAGAACTACCGCCGCGTCATCGCCGCGGTCCGCTACGCCCTGGTCAGCGCGATGGGGCTCGCCGGGATCTTCTGGGCCCTCTTCCTGATCGCCCCGAGGGGCTTCCTCTCGGTCTTCAGCGCCGATCCGCTCCTTCTCTCTGAGGGTGCACGCGCCCTTCGAATCATCGTGATCGTCCTTCCGCTGTTGTCTCTGCAAGCGATCGTTGGCGGCCTCTATCAGGCCCTCGGGTTCGCCCGACGCGCACTCGCCGTCGCCTTCCTGCGAGACATCGTGCTGATCATCCCGGGAGTCATCCTCCTGTCGTCGGCCTTCGGAACGACAGGCGTTTGGATGGCCTTCCCGATCGCCGACTTCGCGTCTGCCGTCGTGGTCCTCCCCCTGCTCGTTCTTCAGATCCGCCGGTTGCGGCAGGCTAAGGACGCGCCACCCCTCGCGGCAGCCTGAAAACCCCTCCGCATCTGCTATGCTCACAGAAGATGTGCAAGGTCACGGCTTCGATGCTCTACAGCTACACGACCTGTCCTCACCGCGTCCTTCTGGACCTATTCGGGGACCCGGCCCTGCGTGATGAGGTAAGTCCGTTCGTCGAGCTCCTCTGGGAGCGAGGACACCGCTTCGAGGAGGAGACGATCCGTGCGCTCGAGCTTCCGTTCCTCAACCTGCGGGGAATCCCTCGTGACGAACGGGAGGAAGCGACGCTCCAGGCGTTGCACGACGGTGTGGACCTGATCTACGGCGGTCGCATCACCCACGAACGCCTCGTCGGAGAGCCGGA
>Ga0180435_10005014_pt1 | contig 12938 bp, 7 predicted proteins | sample SS_ome_3_FD_132467 | JGI IMG/M metagenome (GOLD analysis project Ga0180435, IMG submission 132467) | Hypersaline lake sediment archaeal communities from the Salton Sea, California, USA - SS_3_S_1 metaG | ecosystem: Environmental > Aquatic > Non-marine Saline and Alkaline > Hypersaline > Sediment... | reverse complement strand
GAACAGAACCAAAGATCTCATTGCCATGATCGGCCTCGAGCCGGAGAGGCTCGGCATGGTCATGAATACCTCGGAAAACCCCAAGGGGCTGAGTGTCATTGCAGGCGAGATTATGAAACAGGTGAGCGGCCTGGGACCATCGCCTGTCTTCAGAAAAAGGCAGAGGGCAAAGGAGAAACCATCATGATTACGGCAGAACAAAAGCCTATGGACGAGATCCGGGAGATGATCACCCCTTACAAGCGCCTGCTTGTCCTGGGCTGCGGCTCCTGCGTTGCGGAGTGCGCCGCCGGCGGGGAGAAGGAGCTGCTCGCCCACTGCGCAGAGCGCCTGGCACCCCACAAGCGTCCGAAAAGAATCGTCTTCGCCACCGCCCTACCGCGCAACGCCATGGGAAAAGTGCAAAAAGGCGCGCTCGGCGAATCGCTGCGTGGTTGATCGCGCAATCGGCCCGCAAGGTCTTCTTTGCCGGGATAGAGTTGTTGTGTCGCGCCTCGATCAGTAATTCAGAGGCCGCGCCACAGGATACCAGCGCGGCGGCGTGGCCCAGTTGCCCTGCCGGCCGCCCGTCGATCTGACCGTCGGCGGGACGAGATGAAAAGCGAAAAGGATCTCGGCGTTGATCGTGGGAAACTCGGATGAGCTCGAGATCCAACCGCCGTTCGTCTGCTGCTTGGTGAGGAGCCAGTCAACGGCATCCTGGGCGGCCGCCTGAATGTCGGGCTGCTGGTTGAGGGCGAGGGCGAACACAGCATAAGCCGTGGTTTGCAGGTTGCCACTCGAGCCGCCGTTCCACTTGAACGCCCCATTCTGATTCTGCAGGGTGAGCAGGCTGGCATAGAGATCATCCATCAACGCCTGTTCGATGCCGGTCCGGTAGAGCGCCGCCGCCGAGCACGATGCGCCGATCGAGTAGGCGTACTCCCATACATTCTCGCCGTCGAAGTATCCGGTCGGATTGTTGATGTCGTCGGCGATGACCTGCGCGAAAGCGACGGCGTCGGCGTCATAGCCCTGTGTCGGGAAAGCGCCGTCGAGAGCCTGCGCGGCCTGAACGAGCCAATCGAGATCGTAGCCGATAAAACCGTCCTGTCCGGAACCGCCCCTGTAATCGCGGATCGCCTCGCCGAGAAGCTGGGCCGAACCGTAAGCGGCCACCTTGTCGTCATACCTGGTCCTGGCCAGATCGGCGAAGCCGAGACCGGGCGCATCGCCGTCGAGCTCCACGAGATAAACGATATCGGTGGCCGAGTCGATATTGGAATCGGCGCCGATCGCCTCCGCCGCATCGAGCAGGGCGGTTGTCGTGCGTGAGGGGCCCGTATTCGGTGAAAAAGGATTGTAATGGGTGTAAAAGAAATCGAGCCCGGTCACGTTCAGGCCGACTCCGTTGTTCGGAATCGATCCGCCCGGATTCAGGCGGGAACTCCGCAGCCCGCGGCCGATGATTCCGTAGAGATTGGTCGGGCTCGAACCGGCCGAATGTTCGATCGCCGATGGAGAGATCTGCCAGTCCCAGCCTCCATCGTCGAGATCCTGGTCAGGGTCGCCATTGCCGGCATTGTCCTCTGTGATATCCGCCTGAAGGTTGACAAGACGATCGGCGCCGAGCTTGCCGTAGGCCTGAGCCGAAAGGGGCAGAGCCGCAAAGACGCCGAACGCCGCGGTCAATCCTGCCATTATCATCATTTTCTGCAGGTTCACGGAAAACCTCCTCAGTAAACCCGGATGGTAATTTCATGGAATGTTGGCTGACCGAATATCATAAGTCATGACCTATTAAATTAAAAGCATAAAAAGGATATATATAGGTTTACGTTTAAACGTCCATTTGATATGCAATTATATTAATATGATATATTTGGTCATACCTGTCCGGCCGGCGAGACGCGGTGCTCTGAGATGTTTAAAACCGATTCAGGGAGTTGCGATCCGCCCTCGGGCGATCACGTCGTCATGAGTGCCTCGAGCTCGTCGAGGAGCCGGTCGAAGAGCTCGCTCACCGCCCTGACCGGCTCGGGGGAGGTCATGTCGACGCCCGCCTTTTCGATCAGCGCCGTCGAGTAATCGCTCGAGCCTCCGCTGAGGAAGGAGCCGATGTACTTCTTGCGCGCCGACGCGCCCTGCTCGAGGATCCGCTTGGCGAAGGCCGTTGCGGCCGAGTAGCCCGTGGCATAGGTGTAGACGTAAAAGTTGCGGTAGAAGTGGGGCACCCGGCTCCACTCGGCGGCCTTGAAATCGTCGAGACAGAAGGCCGCGCCATAGTACTTCTCCATCAGGCCGCCGTAGATGGTGTCGAGCAAGTCGGCGGTGAGCGATTCTCCTTGCGCCGCCCGAGAGTGGATGTCGAGCTCGAACTCGGAAAAGAGGGTCTGGCGGTAGAAGGTGCCCCGGATCGAGTCGATGTAGAAGTTGATCAGAAAAAGCCTCTCCTTGCGCTCGACGGTCACGTCGAGGAGATGGTTCATGAGGAGCGCCTCGTTGGTGGTCGACGCGACCTCGGCGTTAAAAATCGAGTAGTCGGCATAGATCTTCGGCTGATGCTTCTGCGAGAAGTAGGAGTGCATCGAGTGGCCGAGCTCGTGGGCCACGGTGAAGGCGTCCTCGAGCCGTCCGTGATAGTTGAGCAGAACAAAGGGATGAATGCCGTAGATGCCGGCCGAGTAGGCGCCCGACCGCTTGCCCTCGTTCTCGTAGATGTCGATCCAACCGGCGTCGATCCCGCCCATCATTGCGTCGACGTATTCGCCGCCCAGCGGCTCGAGCCCGCGGCCGAGCAGCTTCTTGGTCTCGTCGAAGGTGACCGTCATGTCAGAGTCGGGAAAGAGCGTGTTGTAGAGATCGTAGCCGTGCAGTTCGTCGACGCCGAGGATCTTCTTGCGCAGGGCGGCGTAGCGCCGGAGGGGGGCGAGGTTGTCGTTGACCGACGCGATGAGGTTGTGATAGACGGCGACGGGGATGTTGGCGTCGTCGAGCGCGGCGTGAAGGGTCGATTCGTATCCGCGCACCTCGGCGTTGAAGAGCCCCTTGGCCACGTTGGACCTCATGAGCGACGCCAGGGTGTTGCGGTACTTGCGATAGGTGCCGTGAAAGGCCTCCTCGTTCGCCTTGCGCACCGTCCGGTCGCGCGAGCCGCGAAATTTGTAGTAGAGGGCGTTGGACGTGGCGACCTCGTTGCCCTCCTCGTCGTTGATCTTGGGAAAGGTGATGTCCGCGTCGGTGAGCATGTTGAATGCGTCGCTCGGCGCGCGGAACACATTGCCCGCCTTGGCGATGAGCGACTCCTCGATCTCGGAGAGCACGTGGGCCCGCATGCGCATCGTGTCCTCGAGCGCGTGCTCGTAGACCTTGAGCCCGTCGCTGGAGGCGATGAAGGCGCGGATCGTCTCCTCGGGGATCGAGAGGAGCTCGGGTGTAAAAAAGGCCGCCGCGGCGCCGAACTTGACGGCGAGCGTGTAGATCCTGTTGTACATGTCCTGGTAGACGGTGACCCGCGTGTCGACATCGCGGTTCAGGCTCGCGTAGGCGAAGAGGTGCTCGATCGTCTCCGAGATCTCATCCTGGAACCGGTAGCAGGCGAGCAGGTTTTCGGCCGATTCAGCGAGCGTGCCCTTGAATGACTCTACACGGGTGAGGGCGGCCGTCGCTTCGTCGAAAGCCGCCTCCCATGCTTCGGTCGACTCGAAGATATCGCCCGTGTCCCACTTGTACGCGTCGTCGATGTCGGCGCGCGCGGGAATGGCCGCGCCCCGGCCGGCCGGCGTGTGGCCGGCCAGTCGGGGCGCGATGAATTCAGGTGAAAAAACCATGAATCGCAATTGGGTGCGGGCCTCCTATTCGCTACTGCCGGAATCTTCCTCTTCGAGCTGCTTGCGTGCCGCGCCCGAAGCCACGAAGTGGCAGATCGCGCCGAGGACGATGATCATGATCAGTCCGAACAAGGTGCCGTTGTTCTCGAACCACTCCTTGGCGCCCGTCGCCTTCCAGACGCCCTCGGCGTCCTGGGCGAACTCGTGGGACACGTTGAGTGTCTTGTCGATGGCGCCCTTGAAACCGGTCGTTTCGAAGATGCCGAGCTTGAGGTCCTTCTGGTCGAGCGTCTTGAGGATCGCGCTCACGACGCCGGCGATGGCGGCGCCGGCCACGAGGCCCGAGGCGACCAGAATGCCCTGATTCTTGCGCGCGCTCTTCTCACGTTTGTCACGGCCCTTCCGTGAGAGGAGCCAGGCGGCGAAGCCGCCGGCGAGCACCGGCAAGTTGATGTAGAGTGGGAGATAGATCCCCAGCGCGAAGGCGAGGGCAGGCAAGGCGGTCATCTCGAGCATGATGGCGATGGCGGCGCCCATGCCGTAAAGGAGCCAGGGAATCTGGGCGTCCTCGACAAGGGTCGTCTCCACGATCGTCTTCATCAGGTTACCCTGCGGTGCAGGGAGCGGATTGGGATGTTCGGCATCGGCCACGAAACCGTAGCCGGTGGCGAGCACGTGGATTACCAGGCCGACGCAGATCGAGGCGACGATGATGCCGAGGAACTTCCAGCGCTGCTGGCGAACCGGTGTGGCGCCGAGCCAGTAACCGATCTTGAGGTCGGAGATGAAGGCGCCCGACGTGGAGAGCGCCGTGCAGACCGCGCAGCCGATGATGAGCACCGTCATCTGGCCCGCCGGGCCCGAAAGCCCCGTCGTGGCGAGGATGGCGCAGGCGATGATCAGGGTGATCATGGTCATGCCCGACACGGGATTGACGCCGACGATGGCGATGGCGCGCGCCGCAACAGGCGTGAAGAGGAAGGCGAGAGCCGCAGTGACCACCGTGCCGATGAGGGCGACCTCGAACTGCCAGTCGGCCACGTAAAAGAAGATGAAGAACATGATGATCACGAAGAGAAACTCGAGGAGCATCACGTTCCGCGGCTGGATGTCGAGATCGGTACGCGGCGTGTCGGCCGTGTCGGCCTTGCCGCCGGCGATCCCCTTGAATCCGAGGGAGAGGGAGCCGACGATGATCTTGCCCATCTTGCAGATGCTGATCATTCCTGCCATGGCGATGGCGCCGATACCGATCGGCCGCACGTAGGATGTGAAGATCTCCGCCGCCGAGCTTTGGCTGATCACTTTCGTGCCGGGAAAGATGACCTCTTCAGAACCGGCGCCGATCATGAACACCATCGGCACGAGAACGAGGTTGGCGAGCACCGACCCGGCGCAGATCACGGCAGCGTACTTGATGCCGATGATGTAGCCGAGCCCGAAGAGCGCCGCCGTCGCCTCCATCTCGAGCACCATGCGGTATTTTTCGTTCATCTTCTCGCCCACGGCGCCGGCGAGATGCTTGGCCGTGTCGAGCCGGCCTTCCCAGAAGCGGAAGACCTCGATGCAGAAGTCGAAAAGAAAACCGAGCCCGAAGGCGGTGAGCAGCGTCTTGCCCCCGCCGCCGCTGCCCTCGCCCGAGCAGAGAATTTCCGTCGTCGCCGTCGCCTCGGGGAAGGGGAGCTTGCCGTGCTCGTCTCGGACGAAGTACTTTCGCAGGGGAATGATGAGCAACACCCCGAGAAAGCCGCCGATGGAGCAGGCGAGGAAGATATCGACGATGCTCGGTTTCAGCCCGAGGATGTACATGGCGGGGATGGTGAAGACCGCCCCGGCCACCACCACTCCGGCCGCCGCGCCGATCGATTGGATGATCACGTTCTCGAGGAGGTGATTCTTGCGCGCGAACATCTTGCCGAAGAAGACGGCGAGGATCGCGATGGGAATCGCCGTCTCGATCACGTTACCCGCCTTGAGGCCGATGTAGGCCGCCGCGAAGGTGAAGACCGCCACGCCGATGCAGCCCATGATGACCGCGCGCACCGTGGTTTCGGGCGGAGACTCACTGGCAGGCACGACCGACTTGTAGACTTCGCCCTCATTGAGTGGCCGGTAGGCATTCTCGGGCAATAGCTTCGATTTGTTTCCACTCGGTTCCATCGGTTTTCTCTTTCCTTGTAAACACTCTAGAAAAGAAACGAATTCATCACGTCGTTTTAGGTCAGTCTATTCAGCGAAGAGCTGCACCAGGTTCAGGATCGTGCAGATCGAGTAACCGAATGCCGTCGTCGAAATCCACTCGGTCGGCCCGTGAAAGTTGACCCCGCCGGCGAAGACGTTGGGCGTGGGCATACCCATGGCGGTGAGGCGCGAGCCGTCGGTGCCGCCGCGGATCGGCTCGAGAAGGGGCGCGACGCCGGCCATCTTGACCGCTTCCTCGAGCTTTTCCACGATGTCGGGGTGCTTGGCGAGCACGTCGTACATGTTGCGGTACTGCTCCTGGATCTCGACCTCGACGGTGAGATTCGGCTCCTCGGCCATGAGCGCCGCGCCCATCGCCTTGAGCCGCTCGCCGCGCTCCTTGAGGGTTTCCACGTCGAAGGCGCGCAGGATCAGGTTGAGCGTGCACTCCGACGCGTCGCCCGACAGGTCGGTGGGCATGAAGAATCCGTCCCGCCCGTCGGTGCCCTCGGGGCTTTCGAGGTGGGGAAGGCGCGCGAGGAGCTTGCCCATGTAGGTCAGGGCGTTGACCAGCTTGCCCTTGGCATAGCCGGGGTGGACCGACACGCCCTTGAACTTGACGATCCCCTTGTCTGCCGAGAAGGTCTCCATGTTGACCTCGCCCGTGAAACCGCCGTCCATGGTAAACGCCACGGGGGCGCCGAAAGTGTCCATGGGGAACTTGTTGGCGCCGCGGCCCACTTCCTCGTCGGGGTTGAAGCAGATGCGCAGGGTGGGGCGCTTGACGTCGGGATTCTTGTTCAGCATCTCGATGGCGCCCATGATGCCCGCGATGCCCGCCTTGTCGTCGGCGCCGAGCAGGGTGGTACCGTCGGCGGTGATGATCGTGTGGCCCACGCACTCCTTGAGCTGGGGCGACTCCTCGGGATCGATCACCACGCCCTCCTTGAGCTTGATCGGGCCGCCGTCGTAGTTCTCGTGAATCTGGGGATTGACGTTCTCGCCCGAAAAGGCCGGCGCCGTGTCGAGGTGGGCGCAGAGCCCGACCGTGCCGCCCGCGTTGCCCGGCAGTGTGGCGATGCAGTAGCCGTTTTCGTCGACGGCGGCGTCCTCGAGACCGAGCTCCTTGAGCTCCGCGGCGAGAAGGTTGGCCAGGTCTCTCTGGCACTCGGTGCTCGGGCAGGCCTCGTTCTTCTCGTCCGATTGAGTGTGGATTTTTGCATATCTCAAAAAACGATCCACCGCGGAGGTGGAGTTGAGTATCTCATTGGGATCTTTGAAGGATTGCATGGGAGGTCTCCATAATATCGAGTCGTTGCAATATGTCTTGCCCGGTTTTGAAGGGGCTTATCATACAAAAAATCGGTCGCGCGATGAACAAAAAGGGGGGGCGCGTCTTTATCGCATCGACTCGAAGGTGCTGTTCAGCTCGTCGAAATAGTTGGTCCAGTGGCCGATGATCACCATACCGGCGGCGACGTAGGCGAGAATCGTGATGATCACGGTGATCCTCTTGAGCTGGGTCGATGCTTTCTGCTGCGCGCGATCGGCCAGCTCCTCGCCCGTCTCCTTGAGCGCCTCTTCGAGATTGCCCGTCTCCTCGCCGATCGAGATCCTCGTGACGAAGGAATGATCGGGCAGGCCGATCGCCTCGAGGCAGGCCGAAAAGGGCTCGTTCTTGTCGAGAGGCTCGAGGGCGGCGACCACCGTCTTCCGGATCGACCCGGTGCGAATCAGAGAGGCCGACCTCCGCGCCGCCTCGTCGAGGCGGATCCCTGCGCCGTAGAGGGTGTAGACGAGCCGGAAAAAATTCCCCAGCTCGCTGTCGCGCACGATCGACATGATAAAGGGAAAGGTCTGGAAGGTGTCGCGCGACTCGGGACCGGCCCAGAACCGATTGTGGAGGCTCCATCCGAAGAGAAGGAGCGTGTAGAAGGGGACGAGGGCGACGACCAGCCCGCCCGCCGCCCAGAGCGTGGCATCGGTGTAGACCAGAAAGTAGACGCAGACCAGAGCCGCCACATGAACGAGCAGAGCGGGGTAGAGGATCCGCTTGGCGAAGCGGCCGATCACCGCCGAACGCCGCTCGTGGTCGGCCACGAGCCGCCGCAAGGTGTCTGAATAGGTGTTGGTCATCTCGGCCGCTTCGAGCATGGCCAGATCACGGTCGGGAAAGGCGTCGGGCGCGCCCTTTTCGAGCGCTTCGGCCATGTTCGAACCCTCTTCGATCGCCTCGGCGGCTGTCGTGGCGAAGGTCGTCCAGGCATCCTTCTCGAGGCCGAGGCGCCGCAGAGCTTCGACCGGCTTGTGGCCCGACTCGAGGAGGCGCACGAGTCCCGAGTAGATCTCGGCGATGGTGCGCGTATTGAGTTTGATGCTTTTGGGCATTGTTTTTTTCCTGGGGCGCCGTGAGGCCGCGTCAATCGCTAGGCCGAGAACCACATGGGGTAGAGTTTCCGGGTGATATCAACGATCTCCCTGTCCTGGGGGGTGAACGCGCCGCGCGCGATCAGCGCTTCCATGCTCCGGTCGAGGACGATCTTCCTGTTGCCCACGGGGATGAAGGCGGGGTAGTACTCGTCGGAGAAGAAGATCCGGTACCGCTCGCGTGTCTCCTTGTCTTCCAGCATGCGGGCGATCGCTTTCTCGAGCTTGTCCCCGCTGAGCCCCTCGAGCTCTTCCTTGGGAGAGCTCATCAGCTTGACCGAGGTGGCGAGGTCGGTGCGCCCCTCGAACTCCATCGCCCAGTGCTGGGTGATGCCGAGACAGTTGATGTAGAGCACATGCACCGTGAACGACTTGCCGTCGCTCCCTTTCTGCACGCCCTTGAGATCGGGGTAGTAGAGATTGTCGGTGATGGCGCCAAAGGCGCTCACGCCCGGCGCGAAAGGCTTGGACAGGATGTCGTCGATGGTGAAGTAGGGCTTGCGCTCGAAGCGGGCGTCCTGGATCGCCATGAACTCGTCGTCGGTGTAGTGAAAACGCTCGGCCCAGAGCTCCTCGGGGGAGAGGTCCTTGCGGGTGAGCGAGTCCTGGCTCGTCAGGATGCCGAGGGCGTGGCCGCCGCGCCAGACGAGGGGCAAAACGCCCACCGCCCACTCGGCCGAGCCGCCGATTTCGCCGATCATCGACATCAGCCCCCGGCCGTCGGGAAACTCGAGCCCTTCGGCGCCGAGAAGCAGACCTGGGAAGAGGTCGCCGTCCGTGTCGTAGGGCGTGCTCACGCCGAGCCGGTTGAGGTCCTCGAAGGCGACCTTGTGGCGCGGCCGGTCGATGAAGAAGGCCGAGAGCTCGCGCATGCTGCCCATTCCGTAAGCGCGGGCGATCGCCTGGGCCGCCTCGCGGTTGGTCGTGTCGCGCGGATTGAAGTCCTCGAAGGGCACGCCGGCCATCCAGCGCTGCACGTAGACGTCGGGAAGGTGGCGCTTGACGTGCGACTCGGTGACGAAGAGCGATGTGAGCGACGAGTGGGTGCCGAGGGCCGACTTGGTCGTGCCGTCGATCACGTCGCTCCCCATACTGAGCTGGGTCACGTAGGACGGGATGCCGCGGCCGTAGACCTCGCGGTGTTCGGGCTTGCCGAAGAGGGCGCCCACGGCGATCGTCGGGTTGCCGCCGAGCTCGACGCCCGGCTTGACGCGCACGCCCTCGGTGATGGCCGACTCGATGATCACTTCCTCGCCCTTCTCGAGCGTGTCGGTGGTGATCTGGAGGATCTCGGACATGACCTGGGCCGACGTGCGGTCGTTGGCGCGCTTGACGAGGTTTTTGTTCTGCTTGGTCTGCTCCGCCTTGGGCAGCCGGGCGAATGCGCCGCACCGGGTGAGCGCCACGGCCGCCGCGGGCAGGGCGGCGGCGAGGATCGTCGCCTGGCGGATCTGCTTCGACCGGAAGACGCCGAGGTTCGACGGGTTGAGGATCTTGTCGTTGAGGGTGAAGACCGTCAGGTTCCGGAGGCGCAGGTCGTAGGCGTTGAGGACCTCGTGGTGCCGCTGGTTGAAGGAGTTGATCTTCTCCTCGTAGTACTCGTAGGGCTTCTTCATGCCGTGATAGGTCAGAAGCTGATCGGTGACGTTGAACTTGAGAGACGATGCCATGCGAGTTCCTTCCCTATTGCCAGAGTCGATCCCGGTAGCGGGCCGCCATCTTTGATGCCCCGTTCCGGCATGCCAGTGCCGGTTGTCGCCGGCCAATCGCGCCGGCTATCGCCGGCAAGTCAGTGCCATCGAATTCTGTTCGAAGGAGGGGGCGATGTCAATCTTTCTTGATGACGATCTTGGCCACCTCGAGGGCGCGGTCACCGAAGCGGTCGGGCGCGAAGGTCAGCCGGAGCCGCGACCCCGCCCAGAGCGAGGGATCGTCGAGGGTGATCGACTTGGTCTCTGCTCCCGTGGGTGTCTTGCCCTTGAAGATCCGCCTGTCCCAGACGTGGCACGTTCCGTAACCGCTGCGCGTGATCTCGAGCGTCACCCGTTCGGCATCGGGCGGCACGGGGAAGGCGTAAGTGAAGCTTCCCTCGGTGACGATGCGGCTCTGCTTGTCGATGCTGCGGCTCTTCGCTTTTCGTTTACCCCCCTTGCGGGCAGCGGGCGCCTCGCCGCCCGTCGGCTCGACGACCGACGTCCCCCCGTCGGTGAGGTAGGTCTCGTCGTCGTCGCCGCAGTCGGCAATGATTTCATCCCAGTCGTAGAGATCGACGAGCCGGAATCGATGGTCCTCGAAAAAAGTGCGCGCATCCTTGCCCGATGACCGTGCGAAGTAGTCGACCACCACGCTGTTCGCCGCCACCCGCTCCTTGGGAAGGAAAAAGGTCTTGTCGCCCTGGTCCTTCCGGACGAGGTCGAAATAGTTCTTGAGCCACCCTTCTCCCAGAAAGAGCGACAGCTCCCAGCAGAGCCAGTTGGAGGCCTGATAGCCGAGAACGGTCACGTTCCGGCCGTCGGGCAGCTTGCCCCAGTAGGGAAACTTGGGCGTCCCCCAGTACTGCAACAGATTCTCGCCGCCCACCTCGAGCTGATCGAAGGCGATGCCCCCCTGGGTCATGTCCCTCTTCATGTGGGGGCTCTGGTGGGCGCGATATTGCCCCTTCGTGTCGCGCGTGAATTTCACGTAAATGGGAAAGCTCTTGCCCTCGCCGAACCAGGGCGGATTGAAACCCATGCCCCGGTCGAAGTTGTGCGACAGCTCGTGCATGATCACGGCGAGGTTGCGCGCCGTCGTCTCCTCGGGAACGTAAAGATTGTCGCCCGTGGCGTAGCCGCCCTTGTGCGGATCGCCCCAGCACTCGCGCGCGATGAGGTTGTAGTACTGGGTGAGGATCGGCTCGAAACCGTAGTGGTCGACCATGTAAGCGCGCAGCACCTCGAGGAGGGCGAAGATCTCCTCGCTGTTGTCGGGCAGGCGCACGCCGGGCGAGAGGCGGATCTTGAAATGGGGCGCCGCGTCGGAGTCGACGATTTTCGATTCTTCCTGGGGCGCGTTGCGTTCATCGGAAAGGACGATCCGGTCGAAGAAGACGGTGCCGCCCCCGGCGGGCGGCTCGAGGCGGATCTCGTGCCAGCCGAAGGCGAGATCGCCGAGAGGCACCCTGGCATAGACGAAGTCGTTGCGACTGCGCGTATCGTTGATGTGGAGCGTGCCCGCCTGCGCGCGGCCGTCCACGTCGACGCGCAGACTGCTCCAGGTGGAGTTCTGCCTGGTCTGGTCCTTCCCTCCGCGCGATGCCGTGCGCGGCGCGTCCCTGCGGTGGGTCGCATAACGCACGCTGAGCAGAGCGTCGTCGATGGCGACCGTCTTGAAGCGAAAGGTCAAGTGGGCGCGCGTCTTGGGATCGGCGCTCGCCGTGAGTGAGTGGCCGCCGTAGGCAAAGGGCTGCTCGTGAACGCGGCCGGCAGTCACCGTCTCGCCCTGCTTGAGCGTCTCGCACTCGGTCACCTCGCGGAGCGCCACGCCGATGCGGTCGAGGAGTGCCTCGTATTCGCCCGTCCGGCCGAGCGGTTTGAACTCGATCGCATCAAAGTGCCCCCTCCGGTCATTGGCTACAAAGAGGCCCATCTTTCCCTCGGGCGGCGCGGGCAGCACCTTGGTAAAGAGAACCTTTTTGTCGAGGAGGACGGTGAGGCGATTGATGTGCACGACGCACTCCACGTCGTGCCACCGCGTCGACGTGAGCGCCTCGCCCGGAACGGGACTGAAGAGGACCGACACACCCTTGTGCGACATGGTGACTTCCTGGGTGCTCATGAATCGGAAAAACCGGAGCGACCACTTCTCACCCCTCACGAAGAAGCTGATCCCCTGATCGATGTAGGCTCCCGTTCCGCGGATCTTGAGGGCGAGCACGTAGCGGTCGAAAGGCGGCAGGCCGTCGGTCTCGATCTCGTTGGCCCCTTTGCCGCCCACAACGGTCAGAATGCCGCCGGCGCCGGGAGTGGCCGGATCTCCGTCGAAGGGTTCGGCCACCTCCCACACGCCGGTTCGGGTGGTCCATCCATCGAGGGTGACGCCGTTGAAGAGCGCCGCGCCCTCAGCGTTGCCGTGGCGGGCGAGAAAGAGGCGGGTTCTGAAATCCTCGACCCGATCGAGGCGGGTGTCGACGATCTCGAGCGCATTCACCACGGCGTCGAGTGTGGTGGAGCGGTCCTGGTCTGCGAGCGCCTCGCCACCCGCGGTCGGGAGAGCCGCCTCGCCGGCGGCGAGGATTTTCTCCGCCCAGGCGCTGAGCGCACCGTCGAGCATCCGGCGCGCTTCGCTCGCTCCGGTCGTGATCGCCTCGGCTCGGCGAATGAGCCGCTTCAAGTCGGAACGGTCGGGCCGCGTCCCGTCGCACCAGCTCAGAAAAAGGCGCGCCTCCTCGGCGGCCGCGTCGCGGAATCCCAGATCGTCGAGCGCCGCCGCCAGGTGGCCGGCGCAGAGGAAGGATTTTTTCTCCACCTCCTTGCCGCGAAG
>Ga0180435_10005011_pt1 | contig 12941 bp, 10 predicted proteins | sample SS_ome_3_FD_132467 | JGI IMG/M metagenome (GOLD analysis project Ga0180435, IMG submission 132467) | Hypersaline lake sediment archaeal communities from the Salton Sea, California, USA - SS_3_S_1 metaG | ecosystem: Environmental > Aquatic > Non-marine Saline and Alkaline > Hypersaline >... | reverse complement strand
CCACCAGGGTGGCCAGGGAGATGGGACCCGTATCCACCAGATCGTCCCGGATGCGGTCCGCCGTGCGGCGAAGCAGCTTTTCGGAGACATCCCCGTACACCGCCACCGTGATGGCCGGGTTGCGGTTGATGATCTCGGTAACCACCGGGTCTTCGGCCTCATCGGGAAAGGTGTCGATGAGATCGACTTCGTTTTTGATGTCCTCCATGACCTTCTGGACGTCAGCGCCCTTGTCCAGTTCCACGGTCACCGACCCCCAACCTTCCCGGGACGATGATCGGGTCCGCTTGATGTTCTCGATGCCCTTGATCTGCTCTTCGATTTTGACGCAGATGCCCTCTTCCACCTCTTCCGGGCTGGCGCCGGGATAGGCTACCGAGACGTTGATCATATCCAGGGCGAACTGGGGAAACATCTCCCGCCGCATGTTCAACACCGTCAGCAGCCCCGCCACGATGATGAACATCATGATGAGGTTGACCGCTACGCGGTTATTGACGGACCATTGGGCGAGACGTTTCATGAATTATCGTTTCACGATAGCAATTGAGGAATTTTGGAATTCAGGAATTGAGGATTTGGCGAGCGCGTGCAACGACATACCCGTCCGATGTCAGCCGGCCCCGTATGATCGAAGCAGGAATCCCTCAATCCCTCAACTCTCGAATTCGTATCTTCATCCCCGATACGGCATCGGAAACCGGGGTTGTGATGATCAAATCCCCGTCGGAGAAGCCGTCGCTGATCAGTACAACGGTTTTGAAGCGGCGCAGGATGGTTACCGGGCGAATATGAAGCTGCTCGCCGATGGCCAAAAACACCGTATCGTCATCATGAACCAGGTGCCGCGGCAGGCGATGGATATTGTCCACTTGGCGCCCCTGGATTCTGACGGTAACAAACATGCCCGGCTGCATGCGGCTGAATGCGCTCTCCGCCGATTCGGCCGCGACCGGTTCGTCGACTTCCACGACCAGTGGAAGCGTGCGGGTGGTCTGATCCAGGGCCGCCTTGATCCGGGTGACCCGCCCATTCCAAAATCGGGGTGGATCGGTTTCGGCAAACAGCACCTCGGCCGCCAATCCGGTTCGGGAGGCATTGCCGTCGGGAAACCAGGCCAGGTCAGCTACGGGGACCTTGACTTCGATGTCGAAAGCGCCGGCCCGGTATATGCTGCCCACCGGTTGGCCGGTATTTACATGTTGGCCGCTTTCCACCTTTTTTCCTATCACCCAGGCCTCGAAAGGTGCCTCGACCCGGCAACGCTCCAGGTCCAGCCGGGCCTGTTCCAAGGAGACCTTGGCCATCTCCAGGTTGCTCTGCAGCCGGATGCGCTCGGGCCCGGTGACGGCCAGCTGGTTCTCCAGCGTCTGCAGCCGTTCCCGGCTGGTGAGATATTGACGGTCGGCCTTGTCCAGCACGCTCTGGGAGGTCATGTCCTTGCCGGCCAGCTTTTTCAATCGCTGGACTTCCGCCAGCGCCAGTTTCACGTCCGATCGGGCCAGTTCTATACTGGCATTGAGATTGCGCACATCCTGTTCCAGGCGATCCAGGCCGGCCTGGGCCTGGCGAATACCCGCCTTGGAACGGCGCACGGCCAGTTCGTAATCTCTCGGATCGATGGTCACCAGAACCTCGCCGGCCTTTACGAAACCGCCTTCGGTGAAGGCCGGATGCATGGCCACCACCTGGCCCCGTACCTCTGCCACCAGTGTCAGGGATTTACGGGGGGCAACGGTGCCATAGGCCTCGACGACCATGGGAAGGGACTGTGAACGGGCCCGCACGACCTCGACCAAACGTCCTTCCTGCGGGCGTTCCTGCTTCTGGGCCCGGGGGCGCAATTGCACCAGTACGATGGCGATGGTAACGGATACAAGCATCACCACCAGAACACGGATGGTTTTGAATAAGGCTCCACGTTTCATTGAATACGATCCTAAGAAGAGCATGCACCCGCGTAGCGGTTCATTCAGATCGGAAAAACAGGCTACCGGGTTGGCATGGCAAAGCCAGCGCAGCGGTCAATATAGCGCCCGTCCAGAACTAGGAGAATTGGATTGCGATCGAGGCGTACGAGAAATTTTACCGCAGGCATATGGTTGATATTCCAAGGATAAAATTTCGGGCGCACCACAGATATCGGGCATATTGGCCATTTCTGGGTGGCACAATCTAACGGATCGAGCATGGGTTTTCAATGTCTTTTTACCGGCGAGGGCTGGCTGGCGACGTCCTTGGGTTCAAGGGAGGGTGCGGCGATACAGGCGGGTGAGTTCGTTGGGCGAGAAGGCGGTTCTCTTTTTAAGGGACTCGGCCTGGACCGTGGCCAGCAGCCGTCTGGCGTCCCTGGCACGCAGGGTTACCCCGGCCTCTGCCATGAGATGTTGGATCAAGGTGGTTCCGCTGTGACGCCCTGCCACCAAACGGGCACCGCGGCGTCCCACCATTTCAGGGGAAAATGGCTGATAGGTGTCCGGATCTTTTAGCAGCGCCGCACAATGGATGCCCGATTCATGGCTGAAAACGGATTCTCCGACGATAGGACGATCAACGGCCAGGGGCCGGTGGGTCACATGGGCCACCTGCCGGCAAATCTTGGTCAGTTTGCGGGTATCGAGGCCCACCGATCTGCCGTCGAGCGTTTTTGCGGCCATGGCAACCTGCTCCAAGGCGGCATTGCCGGCCCGCTCGCCGAGCCCGTTCACGGTAACGCTGGCCGCATGGGCGCCCGCCTCTATAGCGCAGACCGTATTGGCCGTGGCCATGCCCAAATCGTTGTGGCCGTGGAATTCGATTTCGGCCGATCCAGCCAGTGGAATCAGATGTCGGATCAGACCCGCAACCTGAAAGGGCCGGGCCAGGCCCACCGTATCGGCGATGCGCACCCGATGGGCGCCGCATGCTGCCGCGCAACGAACGAAACGATCGAGGAAATCGGATTCGGCGCGGGAGGCATCCTGCGCTCCCACGCACACGACCCGGAAGCGTTTCCTGGCAAGGCCAACGAGAATTTCCAACTGCTCGAACACCCAGGCCGGTGACTTTCCCATGGCCCGCAAGAGAATCGGCGACACCGGAAAGCTGATGTGCACGCCGTCGGTGCCGCATCCCGCAGCCATTTCGATGTCCTTTTCGAGGGCCCGGCACCAGCTGGTGAGCAGGCAGGCGGGTTCCAGGGCGACAAACGCCTCAATTTCCCGGCAGGCCGCCGGTCCCATGGCCGGGACACCCACTTCGAGTTCATCCACGCCGGCGGCGTCCAACAGACGAACGAGAGCCAACTTCTCTTCAGTGCGAAATGCCACGCCGGGCGCCTGTTCACCGTCGCGCAGGGTGGTGTCGATGATGTGCACGGGTCTTTTCATAGCAGTGGGCCTCAAGTTTTCAACTTGCTTTGACTTCAGGCGGCATGGACAAGTCGCTCAAATGGCCATCGACCAACCGGGCCACCTCGCTGCCGATGGCCAGGATCTCCCGAACCGTTTCATCCCCCGGCGGCTGGCGGTGCTCGACGGTCAAGGCGCACATATCGTCGATGCTTTCAATCCGTTGGATCCGGGTTGCCAATTCAGGGTCCATGGGGCAGACCGTCGACAGCTCCGACACCAGTCCGGACAAAGTATTGTCCACAGGCATCTGGTGATGGTAGTGGGCCATGCCCACGATGAGCTTTTCGATGGCCATGGCGGCCAGTTGGAAAATCAGCTCGTTGTTGAACACCGCCGGCCGGGAGACGCCGTGGCTGGCGGTTTTCAGATACTCACGCCCGGCCAGAATGTGCTCCTCCCAACCCGTGATGGATTGAATCTGCATGGATACCTCTCATCCTCAGTGTTTCATCAGGCAATTAGAAGGTTGTCGACAACTTCACCGTCTTCCAAGGCGTCCAGGATTACGTCGACGGTGTCTTCGCTGTCCACGCTGCCGTACCACAGGCCCTGGGGTTGGATGACCATCACCGGCCCGTGGTCGCAGGCTTTCATACAGCCGGTACTGGTGATCTGGGCGTCCAGGCCGCGGTCGAGTATTTCGTTCTCGATGTATGCCAAAAGCCCCCCCGACCCCTTTTTATGGCAGACCCCTTTGGGGTCTCCGTCAACACGAAAGCTGGCGCAAACAAAAAGATGATGTTCCGGTTTCTGCATTTCTTCTCCTCCAAGTTGTTTTTCAAATTTTAAATAGATGGCATTCAGGTTAAGTCCGTTTATAAGGCTACTGTTTGATGAGTTAGTGTGCATTCAGAAATAGGCAAATTTGGTCGAGATCAAGGCGCGCGATAAATTTAACCGCAGGCATATGGTTGATATTCCGAGGATTAAATTTTGAGCGCAACACAGATATCGGGCAAATTGGCCATTTATGGATGGGTACGAGTTAGGGCAGGTAGATTCTGGTTCCAGGCAAGGCCGCAGCCCTATTGGGACCGTAGGCGTAGCAGCGCTACGTCGAGGATCACAATTGGGTGAGAACGCCGCCTGAGGGCAAAAGATGCCTGTCATAACTCGTCAAACCTAACCGCAACCCATCCCGTTGCCTCCACACGCCCCCCCGCACGCGGTAAGGCTGCGCTTCACCATATAGTCCAGGCTCTCCCCGGCGAACACCGCCCGTACGGCTTCATCGATGAGGCCCTCGATTTCACGCACATCGATGCCCGCGTCGCCGAGCACCTGCTGTGGATTGGCGCCCACGCCGCCGACCAGCAGGGTGCTGCAGTCGGACAAGGTCTCGGATAGGGTCTGCCAGCGCTGCATGCCGCCCCCCTTGGGAGGTGTGGGCCGAACTTCCTGCAAGTGGATCTGCCCGTCTTTTTGGGCGTACACCAGCAGTTTCTCGGCCTCCCCCAGGTGCTGGTTCACCAGCACCCCTTCCATGCTGGCCACGGCCACGCAGGGTCGCGGAGACACCTTAACGGTCCGGGGCTTGCTCACATCCAACCGCTGGCATGCATTGAGGGTGCCCATCAACTCCGTGTCCGTAGCCTCCCCCAGCAGGCCCACGGCATCTGCCCGGCAGCGCGTGCAGTGGCGCATCTGTTTGACATGTTCTGCGCAGGCGGACCGGATCTTCTCAACGGCACCTTTGCCCGGTTCGGGCAGATCTTCGAAATCGGAGCCGGCATTGGGGTAGTAAGGCATGGCGTTGAACAGGTCCACGCCCAGGGCGGCCATGCGCTGTGCAACGGTTTCGATGTGGTGATCGTTGATCCCTGGCAGGATGATGCTGTTGACCTTGACCATGATGCCCCGTGACTTGAGCATTTGGATCGCCTCCAGCTGATTCTTCAGGAGGGCTGCGGCCCCCTGCTCGGCGCGCACCACCCGCTTGCCAACGCGCATCCACGCGTATATGCGGGCACCGATGGCCGGATCTACGGCATTGACCGTCACGGTGACGTGGCTCACCTTGAGCCGTGCCAGTTCATCCACGTACGGCGCCAGGTTGAGACCGTTGGTGGCCACGCACAAGATTACATCCGGATAAGTGGTGCGTACCCGGGAGAGGGTCTCCAGGGTTTCCCGCGGGTTGGCGAAAGGGTCCCCCGGACCGGCGATGCCGACCACGGCAATGTTGCCTTTTTTGGCGAAGACCTCCTCCAGGTAGACCATGGCCTGGCCGGGCGAGAGCACGGCGCTGGTAACGCCGGGGCGGGTCTCGTTGACGCAGTCGAACTTGCGGTTGCAGAACTTGCACTGAATGTTGCACCGGGGAGCCACCGGCAAATGGACCCGCCCGAAGGATTTGCACGCACCGGGATTGAAGCAGGGATGGTTGTCTATTTTCATGGCTGTTCGTTCCTGGGTTTATGGTTCGGGGTTCAGGGTTCGGAGTTTACGGTTCAAGGTACAGGCCCTCTTGCTGATGTCTGGGGGTCGGAGATCTGAAGACGGAAATATGACTTCTGGCCGAGGCCTTCAGTTTACCGTCGACTGCCCACTGTTCACTGAACATCTGCAACAGTCAGAAATAGGTATAGCCCACAGGGTTGTCTTTCTGTTTCATTTCAATCAACGTGTTGGCGATGCGGTCGAACAGCTGCTGGGCGCCGCGGTACCCCACATGCAAAAGGCGGCTGCCGTCCACACGGTCGTGGACGGGAAAGCCCACCCGGATCAACGGACGCTGCAGACGCCGGGACATGGTGAAACCTTTGCTGTGACCGATGAGCAGGTCCACATCGATTTTCTCCAGGGTCTTCTCGATGGTCACGAAATCCGCATCTTCGAGGACCTGCATGCGATCGCGATAGGATGTCGGGACTACGCTGCGGACCGCGACTGCAAAGCGACCGTGGCCACCGCCGGTGGCGCACAGCACGGGAAGGATGCCCAGTTCGCCGCAATAACCTGCCAACCCGGACACCAGATCCTCCTCCCCAAAGATGGCGGCCCGCACGCCGTTGAGGTGTTTGTGGCCATCCACCATGGCATCCAGCAGGCGCCCGCGCTGGGCCAGGTATTTTTGAGGGATCGGTCGGCCGCTGACGGCGGCCAGCACCTGGAGAAACCGGTCCGTCTGGTGGACGCCCATGGGCAGCCCCATGCGGTGCAGGGGCACGCCGAATTGATTTTCGAGCCAGGTGCCGGCGGTCGCTTCTTCTCCGACAAGCATCAGGCCGCATTCGATGCTGGCAGCCGCCCCGCCGGCGCTTCGAATGGACGCGACCGGTGTACCGCCTGCAGGGATGCGCTGGTATTCGGTCCACAAGGGGCCGTTGAGGGTGTCCGAGTAGTCGGGAACCAGGTTGCCCGCCACTCCGAAATCGGCCAGAATGGTTTTCAGATGCCGCAGGTCCGCCGGCGACACCATGCCCGGAAAAAGATTGACCGCCGGTCGGTCGCCGCTCGGAGTCGTTCCTGCCAGGGCTTCCACCAGGGCGCACACGGCACCGTGGAATCCCTGCATGTGGGTTCCCTGGTAGCTGGGCGTGGAGACGTGGACCAGCGCCGGGAGTTCTTCTCCGGGATTCGAATCCCGATAGGCCTTGAGAAACATGGGCACATCGTCGCCGATGGTCTCCGACAGGCAGGTGGTGGCGATGCCGATGAGATCCGGGTCGTACTGCCGGCGGATGTTGTCCAGGGCCAGCTTGATGTTGGCGCCGCCTCCGAAAATCGCCGTCTCCTCGCCGAAATTGGAGCAGGCGATATCCAAGGGCTCCTTGAAATGGCTGATCATGTATCGCCGGATATAGGTGGAGCATCCCTGGGAGCCGTGCAGCAAGGGGACGCTGTTGGCGATGCCCTTGAACACCAGGGCCGCGCCCAAGGGAGCGCACAGGTTGCAGGCATTCTGGGTGGCCGTGTAGTTCTCTTTGTGTTGAACGGACCGCATGTGAACTATCTCCTCGTTAATGAGCCATCGAACCATACTGCTTTTTCAAGAGACGGAGGGCTTCAGAATCAAGGCGCAGAGGGTGAAGCCGTAGTATGCGCTACTGCGAGCCCTCTGCAACACCGATTCTGGAGTCCTCCGGCTCTTGAAACGACCGGGCCGGGGCGAATTGCCATACCGGACTGGTCACCGAGTTGTGCACCTCCCGGGCAAAGTGCAGCATGCCTTCAAAGCCGGCCAGGGGGATCTTGCGTTCATGGTTGTGGTCGCAAAAGCCGATGCCCATCTTGAAGGCGATGGGACGCTCTTTTACGCCGCCGATAAACAGGTCGGCCTTCTTCTCAACAATGTATTTGGACAGTTCCAGGGGGTTGGCGTCGTCGAGGATCACGGTCCCGTTGTCGCACATCTTCTGTAGCGTTTCATAATCGCTCTGGTTGCCCGTTTGGGAGCCCACCAGCACCACGGTCATGCCCAGGTAGCGCAGGGCCTTGATCAGGGAGAAGGCCTTGAATGCGCCGCCCACATAAATGGCAGCCCGTTTGCCGGAGAGGTCTCGTTTGAGACGGTTCAGTTCCGGCATGATGGCCTCCACCTCGCTGCGCACGATCTCGCGGGTGCGCGCCATCACCTCGGGGTGGTCGCTAAAATGCCCGGCCACGTCGTACAGGGCCTTGGCCATGTCGTCGATGCCGAAATAGGAGGCCCGGATGTAAGGGATGCCGTAGGTCTCTTTCATCATCTCGGCCAGAAAGGTCAGGGCCCCCGAGCACTGGACCACATTGAGGGTCGCCCCGTGGCTGCGGGCCACCTGATCCACCCGGCCGTCGCCGGTCATGATGGAAACCACCTCGACGCCCATTTGTTCGTAGTACGTTTTGATCATCCAGGCCTCGCCGCCGATATTGAACTCGCCCAGGATATTGATGCTCACCGGTGAAATCGTTGCCGTGCTGCCGGTGCCCACCAGTTTGAAAAGGGCGTCGCAGGCCGCCTTGTAGCCGTCCTTCTTGGTGCCCTTGAAGCCTTCGGAATGCACGGGCAGGACCGGTATGCCCTTCCGCTTCTCCACTTGTCGGCAGACCGCGGCCACGTCGTCGCCGATGATGCCCACGATGCAGGTAGAGTACACGAAGGCCGCCTTGGGTTTGTAGGCGTCGATCAATTCGTTCAGCGCGGCGGTCAGTTTCTTCTCCCCGCCGAAGATGACATCCTTTTCGCGCAGATCGGTGGAAAAGCTCATGCGGTGCAGCTCCGGTCCCGACGAGAGGGCCCCGCGGATATCCCAGGTGTATGCGGCGCAGCCGATGGGGCCGTGGATCAGATGCAGGGCATCGGCAATGGGATAGAGCACCACCCGGGAGCCGCAAAAGACGCAGGCCCGCTGGCTGACCGAACCGGCCAGGCTGTGTTTGCCGCAGTCCATCTCGAAGGGCTGCGTCCCTTTTTGGTGGATCTGGGCCTGCCGGGCGTCGAGTATGGGAATGGATGACATGAAGGCTCCTTTTAGAGCGATATGTGATTTGCGCTGTGAGACATGTGATCCGATCTAAAATCTCAGATCTCAGGTCCCGATGCTACATCACCAGCTCCATGGAGATGTCCGTCGCCTCCCGATCCTTCCTGTCCAGGATAGCGTCCAGCAATTTCTCCATCAGGCGCATGGCGCCGCGGTACCCCATGCTGGAGAAGTAGCTGTGGCCCATGCGATCGTATATCGGGAAGCCATAGCGCACCAGCGGGATGTCTTCGTCCTTGGCGATGTATTTGGCGTAGGTGTTGCCGACGATCAGATCCACCGGATCGTTCTTGATCCATTGGTGGAAGAGCAGCATGTCTCCGGGCACCTTGATGTTCACTTCTTCGGGCAACCCGGCAACGGCCTCGCGCAGCCGTTTCTCGTACTTCTTGCCGGCCGGGCTGCCGGTGACGATATGAACCGGCCGCATATCCAGTGAGACGAGGAAGCGGGTCAAGGCCAGCACCTGATCCGGGTCGCCGACGACGGCCACCCGTTTGCCGTAGAGATACTGATGCCAGTCGGAGATCACGTCTACCAGTTGACCGCGCTCCAGGTTCAAGGCCTCGGGGACGCTGACGCCCCCCATGCGGCGGAGGGTGTCCACGAAGGCATCGGTGCCGTGCAGCCCCACGGGCAGTTCCAGGATTTCACAGGGCACCTTGCATTTGGCGTCCAGGGCCCGCGCCGCTGGCAAGGAGGAGGTGCGCCCCAGGGCCACGGTGCCGATGCTGCTGCCGCTCTTCTTCAATTCGGCAACGGTGACGCCGCCTTCGGGAAACATCTTGTATTTGCCGGTCAAAGGGCCGTTGAGCACCTTGGAAGTATCGGGAAACATGATGGTGGGGATCCCCATCGACTCGGCGATCCGTCGAATTTCAGCCATGTCGGCAGGCTCCACATATCCCGGAATCAGGTTGACAGTCTTCTCCTTGTGCCCGTTGGATTCTGCGAAATAGTCCACCATGGCCTTGGTCATGCTGGCAAAACCGGTCACATGGGAGCCCACGTAGCTGGGGGTATTGGCGTGAAAAACGAACTTGCCTTCGGGAATCTTGCCGTCGGCCCTGGCCTTGGCAACGATCTGGGGCACGTCGTCGCCGATGGTTTCCGACAGGCAGGTCGTATGCACGGCGATTGCATCCGGATTGTAGACTGTGAATATGTTGTCGATGGCCTGCACCAGATTGGCCTGGCCGCCGAACACCGATGCCCCTTCGGTGAAGGCGCTGGTGGCCGCCACGACCGGCTCCTTGAAATGCCGGGTCAGGGCGCTGCGGTGATAGGCGTAGCAGCCCTGGGAGCCATGGCTGTGGGGCAGGCAGCCATGGACTCCCAGGGCGGCGTACATGGCCCCGATGGGCTGGCAGGTCTTGGCCGGATTGACGGTCAGGGCGTTGCGTTCCTTGATTTCAGTGGGTGTATGTCTCAATAACATGGGGTTCTATCTCCGATATTGTTATTTGGATATCTTTGACATCGCTGTGCAGAGAAACTCACATGTGGTTTCCCAGAGTGTGCAGATCTCGGCCGAGTTCAAGGCGGGCGTCCGATTCAAACCGGAGGCATATCGAGAATATGTCGAGGATGTAAATCAGGCGGCCAACGCAGAAATCGACTGAGAGATGCCATCTCTCAGAGATCACAAGTTATTCCCAGGCATAGGTTGCCGACAGCTCCGGACTCTCCTCCCAGGGCGCCTTCATGAATTGCCACACCCGGCTGTTGACCATGCGGTCGATCTCCTTGTAGAAATTGACCGCGCCGTCGAAACCGGCATAGGGTCCGCCATAATCGTAGGAGTGCAGCTGTTTCAGGGGGATGCCGTGCTTCTGGACGGCGTATTTCTCCTTGATGCCGGCGCAGAACAGGTCGGGTTTGAATATCTTGATCAGCTGGTCGGTTTCGTACTGGCTCAGATCGTCGATCACCATGGTGCCGTCGGGCATCTCGGGCATCATGCCGTCATATTGGTTGAAATCAAGGCCCTTTTCCACCAGCATCCTCTTTTTATCCTCACTGATGCGCGGCGCAAAGCGCTCGGGATCGGGTTCGATGTCCAATTCTTCGATGTTGCGGCTGTCGGCGTCCACCTTGATGTCGGGCAGCACCCGCCGGCCTTCGTAATCGTCGCGATGGCCGAACTCGTACCCGGCGGAGAGGGTCTTCATGCCCAGTTCACTGAAGAGCTCCTGGTAATGATGGGCCCGGCTGCCGCCAACGAAGAGCATGGCCCGCTTCCCCTCGGTGCGGGGGCGCACCTCGGCGCAGGCCGCTTCCACCGCCGGCATCTCTTCGGCAATGACCTTCTCCACCGCTGCAGTCAGTTCGGGCTCGTCGAAATACTGGGCGATCTTGCGCAGGGATTTGGCCGTGGCCGCCGCACCGATGAAATTGACCTTGACCCAGGGCACGCCGAACTTGGTCTCCATCATCTCGGCCACGTAGTTGATGGAGCGGTGGCACATGATCAGATTGAGGTCCGCGGTGTGGGAGTTGGCGAACGCATCGATGCTGGAATTGCCGCTGTAGGTGGATACCAGCGTAATGCCGCAACGCTCGAAAATCCGTTCAATTTCGAAGGCATCGCCGCCGATGTTGTATTCGCCCAGGAGATTGATGCGGTATTTGCCCGCCTTGATGGTGTCGTCCAGTCCGACCACATGGGTGAAGATTCCGTTGTTGGCAATATGGTGGCCGGCACTCTGGCTGACGCCCTTGTAGCCTTCGCAGGAGAATCCGAAGATGTTGATGCCCAGTTTGGCTTTCATCTCGCGGCAGACCGCATGGACGTCGTCGCCGATGAGCCCGACCGGGCAAGTGGAGAATACGGCGATGGCCTTGGGCTTGAAATTGTCGTAGGCTTCCTGGATGGCCTGTTTGAGCTTCTTCTCTCCACCGAAGATGATCTCCTCGTCCTGCATGTCCGTGGAGAAGCAATAGGTCATGAAATTGTGACCGTCGTCCGTGCTGTCCGGGTCGGTCTGGTTGCGGCGGGTCAGCCAACTGTAATACCCGCAGCCGATGGGCCCGTGGGTGATATTGATGATATCCCGCGTGGGCCCCAGCACCACCCCCTTGCATCCGGCGTAGCAGCACCCACGCTGGCCGATCAGGCCAGGCACCGTCCGTACGTTGGAGCTGATCACCGGCACCTTGCCGTCTTCATCGACCTTGTTGACCACGATCTGCTTGGCCCGTTTGCGGGCCACTTTGGGCGGGTATTTGGCCAGCAGCCTGGCCTTGACCTTTACCGGGTCGTGGCTGTCCGGGTTTACCTTTTCCGTCGCTTTATCGTTTGTGGCCATGGCCATGGGCAACTCTCCTATTTTGACTCAAAAAATTGTTACAAAAAAAGGTTCTCAAAGGTGTCTATTCACAGATGATAGAAAATCGCGTTTGTTCTAAATCGGCACAGAAGACTGCCGGACCGGAAACGTGGGATTTTGGCCGAGATCAAGGCTTGCGAACAATTTAACCGCAGGCATATGGATGATATTCCGAGGATTAAATTGTGAGCGTAACGCAGAAATCGGTCAAAATAGCCGTTTCCGTTAGAAAACTTAGACGTCGTCGAGGGTATCCTCTCCCCGCTCCCCCGTCCTCACCCGGACAGCATCCTGGCAGGGCATCACAAAGATGACACCGTCTCCCGACTTGCCCGTACGGTTGGTGCGGATGATGGTCTTGACCGCTTTGTCCACCGCATCGTCATTGACGACCATCAGCATGGCCCGTTTGGGAATCAGGCGCTGGCTCTGGCCCAGTTGGGCGATGGCCTCTTCATAGCCGTGTTCGGCGCCCTCCAGCAGTTGCATGTCGACGATGCCTTTGCCCCGTCCCAAGGCATCCCGCGCCGTAATCGACCCCAGACCGGCTTCAGCCAGGGCCTGTTTGGTTTTGTTCATCATGTTCATGCGCACGATGGCGATCAGCTCTTTCATATCTTCACCTCTTCCGTCTTGCCGTCGGACGTTTCCTTTATTCCAGAACTGATGGTGTAGGTCTCTTCTACCGGCACGATGAAGATCCGGCCGTCGCCGAAGGCGCCTTTATCTCCCGTGCGGGCCGCCTTGATGATGGT
>Ga0180435_10005010_pt1 | contig 12942 bp, 9 predicted proteins | sample SS_ome_3_FD_132467 | JGI IMG/M metagenome (GOLD analysis project Ga0180435, IMG submission 132467) | Hypersaline lake sediment archaeal communities from the Salton Sea, California, USA - SS_3_S_1 metaG | ecosystem: Environmental > Aquatic > Non-marine Saline and Alkaline > Hypersaline > Sediment... | reverse complement strand
GGTCGGATTGCTGGAGGCGATACGGGTAAAGTCTCGAAACCCTCCCGCGGCGTAACGGAAGATCTCCTCGTGCTCTTCCATGCGCGCCAGCGCATCCACCAGGCCGAATGCCAGCATGTGCGGCAGGTGACTGGTAGCCGCGAGTACCCTGTCATGATGATCGACCGCCATCTCGATGACCTCAGCCCCGCAGGCCTTCCACATCGCAGCGACGCGCTGCTTCGCCGACTCTGAAGACGCTGCCGTCGGGGTGATGATCACCCGCCGGTTCTGATACAACTCCGCGAACGATGCTTCCACGCCATTGTGTTCGGTACCGGCGATCGGATGCCCGGGCACGAACTGCGTGGTGTGGTTGGAACAAACTGCATAGAAATCGCTGATCACTGAGCCCTTGGCGCTACCTCCGTCGGTTACCACGGCGTCTTTGGCCAGGCGACCATTCATCTGCTCGAACACACCGCGCATAGCACCAAGTGGCACCGAGACGAACACCATGTCAGCCTCGTCCACGGCCGCTCCGACATCATGGGTGTAGTGGTCGATCACCCCCATCTCCACGCCACGCTTGAGATTTTCCTCACCGCGTCCGCAACCGACCACCTCCTCTACCTGCCCGGCAGCCCGAAGGGCACGGGCCAGAGAGCCTCCGATCAGCCCGACCCCGATAACGGCCAGCTTGCGGATCACAGCACCTTCTCCAGCGCCTCGAGAAAGCGGGCGTTTTCCATATCCAGACCGACACTGATGCGCAGGCAGTTCTGCAGTCCATAGTTTTCGACCGGACGCGTAATAACCCCTTCGCGCAGCAAAGCCATATCCACGTCTCCGGCAGAGCGCCCTACGTTCACGGTGACGAAGTTGCCAACCGATGGTATGTACGAAAGACCCAAACGCTCGAAACCTTGGCCGAGTTGCTGCAGACCAGCATCGTTCAGCTCAACTGAGCGGCGCAGATAGTCATCGTCACCCAGCGCAGCAACGGCGGCGGCTTGGGCAAGGCTGTTGGCATTGAACGGCTGACGCACACGATTCAGCAGATCCGCGACGTCCGGATGCGACAGACCATAGCCGATACGCAGCGACGCCAGACCATAGGCCTTGGAAAAGGTACGCGTCACCACCAGGTTGGGGAATTCGTCGAGCCACTGACTGGCATCCGGGTAATTGGTTTCATGCACGTATTCGAAATAGGCTTCGTCGATCACGACGATAACCTGCGCCGGCACCTGCTTGATAAAGGCATACAAATCGTCGCTATTCAGCCAGGTGCCCGTTGGGTTGTTAGGGTTCGCAATCCAGATCACACCGGTGTCATCGCTGATCATGGCCTGCATGGCGCTCAAATCATGGCCAAAATCCTTTGCTGCAGCGGCCTTGAGTTCCGCCCCGACGGCCATGCTGCTGAGCGGATACACCGCGAACGCATGTTGGGAGAAAAGGCTCTCGCGTCCCGGATACAGAAAGACGCGCGCGATCATGTCGAGCACATCATTTGAACCATTGCCGATGGTGACCTGGTCCTGATGCACCCCAAGCCTTTCCGCCAATGCACTGCGTAAGGCATAGGCTCCTCCATCCGGGTACCGGGCAAGTTCCGACATCTCACCCTGCAGTGCTGCCAGGGCCTTTGGCCCTGCCCCAAGCGGGTTTTCATTGGAGGCCAGCTTGATCGAATCGGTGATGCCCAGCTCACGTTCCAGCTCGGAAACAGGCTTACCCGGCACATAGGGCTGCAGATTGGCGATACCCGGGGCAGCTAAAGAAACGAACGCATTGGACAATGGACTTTCTCCCTGACTATCGAACCGGTGAACTCAGAGCACAGCTTGGGGGTAGGAGCCGAGCTCTTTGAACATGCCGGCCGTACCATGCAGTTCTCCCAGCGCCTTCGCCAGATCCGGGTCATCACGATGGCCCACCAGGTCGATGAAAAAAACGTAATCCCAATTGCCGCGACGTGATGGGCGCGACTCGATACGCGACATGCTGATGCCGTGGTCCGATAAGGGCTTGAGCATGCGGTACAAACCACCGGCCTCGTTGCGTGTGGATAGCAACAGACTGGTCTTGTCCGCGCCTGAAGGCATGGTTCCGTGGCGGCCAATTACCAGGAAGCGCGTGGTATTACCGGGCTCATCCTCGATGTTTGCAGACAAAGTATCCAGGCCATACAACTCGGCCGCCATGCTGCTGGCGATGGCGGCCGCATTGTCAGACTCAGCGGCCAGCTTTGCAGCCTCCGCATTGCTGCCGACTGCGACACGCTCGACGAAAGGCAGGTGCCGATCCAGCCAGCTGCGGCACTGCGCCAGCGACTGCTGGTGCGAATACACCACCTTCAGCTGTTCAAGTGGCTGCCCCTTGCCGAGCAGGTTATGGTGAATCCGCAGGCTCACCTCTCCGCAGATTTGCAGCGGAGATTTCAAAAACATGTCGAGGGTATGGTTGACCACACCCTCGGTGGAATTCTCAACCGGCACCACGCCGTAATCGGCAGCCTCGGTTTCCACTTCCTGAAAGACTTCTGAGATGCTGCTCATCGGTTCGGTCCGAACCGAATGTCCGAAATGCTTGAGCGCCGCCGCCTGCGTAAAGGTACCAGCTGGCCCCAGAAAGGCTACGCGCAAAGGGTTTTCCAATGCCAGGCACGCAGACATGATCTCGCGGAACAGGCGTGCCACTTCTTCATCGTCCAGGGGACCTTCGTTCCGTTCCTTGACCTTGCGCAACACTTGCGCCTCGCGTTCCGGGCGGTAGAAAACAGCATTCGGATCCTCGGACAGCTTGATCCTTGCCACTTCCATCGCCTCTTTGGCGCGCTGGTTGAGTAGTTCGTGGATCTGCCTGTCGATCGCATCTATACGATTGCGGATCTTGCCGAGTTCTTCAGCTTCGCTCATCGGATCTCAGGTCATCAGTACCGGTAAAAGGAAAACCGCCAGAATTTGGGAAACGTTCTGGCTTCAGGCAGACATTGTACTGCGAAAGCCACGTGGTTTCTGGCATCCTGGCGGCGGCCGCTTGTTGGCTCAACAACCCAGGCAGCGTACCGACAATACGCCATCGATGCTGGCGATCTTCTCGCTCACGGAGGACTCCGGTGCCTTATCCACATCAATCAGGGTCACGGCGATCTCGTCACGAGACTTGTTGAGCATATCGATAATATTCAGGCCCGCATCCGCCAACAGGGTCGACACATGACCAATCATGTTCGGCACGTTGCTGTTGACCACCGCAATTCGATAGCCATCTTCAGCGCGGGGTAAGTTGATTTCGGGAAAGTTTACCGAATTCAGTACATTGCCATTTTCCAGCCAGTCTTTGACCTGTTCTGCCACCATGATCGCGCAATTCTCTTCCGCCTCGGTAGTGGAAGCGCCCAAGTGCGGCAAGGTAATGCAGCGCGGATGATCTTTCAGCAGATTGCTCGGGAAGTCACACACGTAGGCGTAAAGGTGGCCATCGTCCAGCGCCTGCACTACTGCCTCGTCATCGATGATGCCGTTGCGCGCAAAGTTGAGCAGCACGGCATTCTTCTTCATCAGCTTAAGGCGATCGGCATTGATCATGTTCGCAGTCGCTTCATTCAGCGGTACGTGGAAGGTGATGAAGTCCGAGCGCGACGCCAGATCATCTACCGACAGTGCCTGCTCAACATCAGCTTCCAGCTGCCAAGCAGCCTTCACGGTGATGCTTGGATCATAGCCAATAACGTTCATACCCAGCGCGCGTGCCGCATTCGCGATCTTGACGCCGATCGCACCCAAGCCAATAACGCCCAGGGTGCGACCCGGCAATTCGAAGCCCACGTAGTTCTTCTTGCCTGCCTCAACGTCTTTGTTGATCGCCGCATCTTCACCTTCCAGGCCAGTGGCAAATTTCCACGCCTGGCCTATGTTACGTGCGGCAATCAGCATACCGGCTACGACAAGTTCCTTTACCGCATTGGCATTGGCCCCCGGCGCATTGAACACCGGCACACCGATCTCGGTCATCTTGTCGACCGGAATATTGTTGACACCCGCTCCGGCACGGCCGATGGCTTTAACGGTATCCGGCAGCTCCAGATCGTGCATCTTGGCCGAGCGAACCAGGATCGCATCCGGGTGCGTGATCTCGGAGGCCACTTCGTAGGTTTCACGCGGCAGACGGTCGAGACCGGCTACAGAAATATTGTTGAGGGTTTGAATCTTGTACATCGTTACATCCATCCTTACGCGCCCCATACGTCGCGGGACGCTTGATATCTATGTTAACCGTTGGTGCGTTCAAACTCGGCCATGAAGTCGATCAGCGCCTGCACACCCTCTTCCGGCATGGCGTTGTAGATGCTGGCACGCATACCGCCAACCGAGCGGTGACCTTTCAGAGTCTTCAGACCGGCGTCGCCTGCCTGCTTAAGGAATTCGGCATCCAGATCGGCATTGGCCAGGGTGAACGGAACGTTCATCCAGGAACGGCAGTTGACATCGACCGGGTTATTGTAGAAGCCGGAGTTATCGATCGCATCGTACAGCGCCTTGGCCTTGCGCTCGTTGATCTCGGCCATACCGGCCAGGCCACCCTTGCCTTTCAACCACTTGAACACCAGCCCTGCCAAGTACCAGCCATACGTCGGTGGCGTGTTGTACATGGAATCAGCACCCGCGTGGGTATCCCACTTGAGCATGGTCGGAGTGTAATCCAAGGCGCCGCCGATCAAATCATCACGCACGATGGCGATAGTCAGTCCCGCAGGCCCAATGTTCTTCTGTGCACCGGCGTAGATAACGCCAAACTTGGATACATCGACCGGGCGCGACAGGATGGTCGAAGACATATCCGCAATCAGTGGCACATCACCGGTTTCCGGAATGTAGGAGAATTCCACGCCCTCGATGGTTTCATTCGGGGTGTAATGCACATACGAAGCATCAGCCGAAAGATTCAGGCCGTCAGCAGCCGGCTCGCTGGTGAACTTGTCGTCGATGTAGGTATCAGCAGCCAGGTTCACCTCGCCGTAGCGCTTGGCCTCGGCAATCGCCTTCTTCGACCAGGAACCGGTCTTCATGTAATCAGCCTTGCCGGTCCTGCCGATAAGGTTCAGCGGAATGGCAGCAAACTGGCTGGAAGCACCACCCTGCAGGAACAGCACTTTGTAATTCTCCGGAATAGCCATCAGCTCACGCAGGTCCGCCTCGGCTTCCTGGGCAATGGACATGAATTCCTTGCCGCGGTGACTCATCTCCATCACCGACATACCGGAGCCATGCCAGTCCAGCAGCTCGGCATCCGCCTGTTTCAGAACATCCTCGGGGAGCGCGGCAGGGCCTGCGCTGAAGTTATATACACGTGCCATTATTGAAATCCGATTAAGTGGTAATTCATCAACAGGATCGCCAGGCAATTGCCGGACGATCCATTTATTCTTCGGAGGTAGACTCTTCGCCTTCCGCAGCGCCTTCATCGGTGCCGTCGACATCACCAGCTTCGTCGTCGCCCTCAAGCGCCTCGATACGCTCAATACCGATCAGCTTTTCTTTCTTGGTCAGACTGATCATCTTCACGCCCTGGGTATCGCGGCTCATCTGCGAGACATCTGCCACGCGGGTGCGTACCAGTGTGCCACCGTCGGTGATCAGCATGATCTCGTCGTCCTCGAACACGCGCACCGCACCGATCTGGTCGCCGTTGCGCTCAGAGGTTTTGATCGAGATAACACCCATGCCAGCACGCCCCTTAATCGGGAACTGATCCACCGCGGTACGCTTGCCGAAGCCGTTCTCGGTGACGGTCAGCACGTCGCCGTCATCACCGATGATCAAAGAGATCACGCTCTGGCCTTCGCCAAGCTTCACACCACGCACACCACAGGCAGTACGGCCCATGGCGCGCACACTGGTTTCTTCGAAGCGAATTGCCTTGCCTGCCGAGGTGAACAGCATGATTTTGGATTCACCATCGGTGATATCCACACCGATCAATTGGTCGTCGTCACGCAGATCAACCGCGATGATGCCGGAGCTACGCGGACGCGAGAAATCGGTCAGCGGTGTTTTCTTCACGGTGCCCGAGGTGGTCGCCATAAAGACAAACTTGTCTTCGTCGTACTCGCGAATCGGCAGCACGGCATTGATGCGCTCGCCCTGCTCCAGCGGTAACAGGTTCACCATCGGCCGCCCGCGCGCGTTGCGGCCTGCCTGTGGCAGCTCGTAAACCTTGAGCCAGTAACACTTGCCACGGCTGGAGAAGCACAAAATCGTATCGTGGGTATTGGCCACGAACAGCTTCTCAACAAAGTCCTCATCCTTGGTCGCGGTTGCCGCCTTGCCCTTACCACCACGGCGTTGTGCCTGGTAGACATCCAGCGGCTGCGCCTTGGCATAACCCTCATGCGACAGGGTGACCACCACGTCTTCCTCGGTGATCAGGTCTTCCAGCGTCAGATCAAGCTTCGTGGTAACAATCTCAGAACGTCGCTCATCGCCAAACTGCTCCTTGATCTCGACCAGCTCGTCTCGAATCACCTGCATCAAGCGATCGGGGTTGCCCAGGATTTCCAGCAGTTCAGCGATCTTTTCCAGGATCTCCTGGAATTCGTTGATGATCTTGTCCTGTTCCAGGCCGGTCAGTTTCTGCAGACGCAGATCCAGGATCGCCTGCGCCTGGGTCTCGGTCAGGTGGTAGCCGTCATCCTGCATACCAAAGCCACGCGGCAGATCTTCCGGTTTACAGGCATCTGCACCAGCGCGCGCCACCATGGCCTCGACGGTACCGGACTTCCACACCTTCTCGACTAGCCGCTTCTTCGCATCCGCCGGGCTTGGAGCCGCCTTGATCAGCGCAATGACCTCGTCGATGTTGGCCAGCGCTACCGCCAGGCCTTCGAGGATATGCGCGCGATCTCGGGCCTTGCGCAGTTCAAACAACGTGCGACGGGTCACCACGTCACGACGGTGACGGATGAAGAATTCGAGCAGCTGCTTGAGGTTCAGCGTACGCGGCTGGCCATCGACCAGCGCCACGGTATTGATGCCGAACACGCTCTGCATCTGTGTCTGCTTGTAAAGATTGTTGAGAATGACCTCGGCCACCTCGCCGCGACGCAGTTCGATGACCATGCGCATACCATCCTTGTCGGACTCATCGCGCAGTTCGGTAATGCCCTCGATTTTCTTTTCTTTGACCAGCTCGGCGATCTTTTCCAGCAGGCGCGCCTTGTTGACCTGGTACGGCAACTCGGTGACAACAATGCGCTGCTTGCCGTTATCCATCTCCTCGATATTGGTACGTGCACGAATGTAAACACGCCCGCGACCGGTGCGGTAAGCCTCGCGCACCCCGGCGATACCATTGATGATGCCGGCAGTAGGGAAATCGGGTGCCGGGATGATTTCCATCAAATCTTCGATACCGATGCTTGGGTCATCGATTACCGCAGTGCAGCCGTCAATAACTTCGGTCAGGTTATGCGGCGGGATGTTGGTCGCCATGCCGACCGCGATACCAGAGGAACCGTTGACCAGCAGATTCGGAATTTTCGCCGGCAGCACGGCTGGTTCGTGCTCGGATTCATCGTAATTTGGGATAAAGTCGACGGTTTCCTTGTCGATGTCGGCCAACAACTCGTGCGCGATCTTGGCCATGCGCACTTCGGTGTAACGCATTGCCGCCGGGGAATCACCGTCGACCGAACCGAAGTTGCCTTGACCATCCACCAGCATGTAGCGCAGCGAAAACGGCTGGGCCATGCGCACGATCGTGTCGTAAACGGCAGTATCGCCGTGCGGGTGATACTTACCGATGACGTCACCGACGACGCGGGCAGATTTCTTATAAGGTTTGTTCCAGTCGTTGTTCAGTTCACCCATGGCATACAACACGCGGCGGTGAACCGGCTTGAGGCCGTCGCGCACATCGGGGAGCGCTCGGCCGACGATGACAGACATGGCGTACTCGAGGTACGAGTTCTGCATCTCGTCTTCAAGACTGATAGGAAGGATTTCCTTGGCGAATTCGGTCATTGGCGGTTTCCTTTAGCCGTCCCGTGGTCGCGCTCGGAGTGACGCTTGTTTTTTTAATTCTGGGACGAATTTCAGCCGCCGATACTATCACACCCTCCATCGGTGTGTTTGAGAGAAATCCGCTTACAGGCGTTTACAGGGCGTCTGAGCACAATTTTGCCTTCTGTCAGGACAAATTTATTGGCTTGGCCAAAGCGATAACCGGGCATATCCGGAACAAAGAGTTGGCGCGCCGACGCACCTGGCAAGCCGGGCCGATCGGCTTTGCAGGATCAGAACCGAACGGCTGGCGTCTCTATTGGCAAACCATTGCCACGCTGCATCAGGTACAGCTCGAGCAGTTGAAATTCTTCCGATCCGGCGTCAAAGGGATCGGCACGGAACGAGATGAAGCATTCCCGCATGCGTCCGTGCAGGCTGGTAATACGACCCTTGCCAAGACGGTATTCGGGAAAACCGTTCGCCTGCCCCTGGCTGAGCTTCTGTCCTCGCAGCATCTGCCCCTGGTGCTGAACATGACAATGGAAGCAGGACATATCGAGCTGGCCGAAACGGGTGCGGTACAAAGCCTCGCCCTGGGCGACCAGGGCCGCCATTGACCCATCTGTCTGCACGTTAACAGGCTCACCCTTGGCCCGGTGGCGAACAAACGTTTCCAGGGCCACCAGGTCGGGATGGTCGTAGTCGAGCGGGAAACGATCCAGGTTGTATTCCCAGCAGTAGTTGATGCGCTCCTGTAGGGTCACCAACCCGCCGATACCCGGATCATGGATCGGGTAGCGGGCAATCTCTTTGGTATTCAGGTCCCCCCCATCTTCCCCGTGACAACCTGAGCAACTGGCCTCCTCGTCTGGGCGATGCTCATTAAACAGTTCCGCACCGCGATCGACAGTCACCATACCCGGGTTCTCAAAATCATCGTCCTGCATGGCACGAGTGGACTCATTGAGATACTCGTAACCAGAAAACGGCTCGAAGGCAAAGGCATTCGAAACCAACACTAACAGACAGAGCAACCACTTCATTTCAGCGTCACCAGATAGGCCACGATATCCTCAACCTGCTGGGCCGTTAGGAAAGTCTTACCCCAAAAACCATCGGCCACGCGGTTTGCTTCACGCGGATCACGATAAAAGCCCGGCATAATGGTGAAGGGATTGACCTGCTGCTCGTCGACGATGCGCAAGCGCAGCTGACCTTCGGTGTAACGCGCACCCACCCCGTTCAGCGACGGTCCGATTGTGCCGTGAAACGACTCTTCCGGAATCGGCATCTGATGACAGGCCAGGCAGTTGCCGCCATGGCTGTCAGCCGCGATGAGGCGGCCGCGTTCCGCGTCGCCCGCCAAATCACACAGCGGCCGCTCGATAGCGAACGCCTCGGCTTGCCAGCGACAATAATCCTCGGGCAATGGCGGCTGCCCTGCCAGGGCACCGACAGACCACGTCAAAAACCCCGTACTGATACAGGCCGCATTCAACAATCGCTGCCACACGCAAAATCACCTAAAAAACAGGAAATCCAGGAAAAGTTAAACATGTTGCGACCTGCCCTGCATTGATACAAGTCACCGTACATTTTGTCGCATCGCACCCGTCCCTGGGGCTGGCTGGCATAAGGAAAATCGACGTTGGGCTATGGATCAGCGCACCCGCCTTTGCCAAAACCAGACCCACAACATGGTGATGCCAGCACCCAAAAATGCCAGGGCTGTATCCTTCTGCGCATCCCATTCATCGCCCTGGGTCCCCAGATAAGCGGCACCCAACTCGGGGCTCACGATCACCGCCACGAGACCTTCCAACGCCTCGTAGAAACCGCTGAATCCGAGCACCGTCACCAGCACAAGCGCATACGACCACGACGGGCGAACCCCCGCGGCACGCGTCAACAGTTCGCGAAACGGTATTGCCATCAACAAGCCAAACGCGAAATGCACGATTCGATCGTAATGATTGCGCGAAAGATCGAGCCACTCTTGCAGCCAGAAACCAAGCGGCACTTCCGAGTAAGTGTAATGCGCACCCACAAGATGCAGACTCATAAACAGCGTAAACAGTCCGTAAGCAAGATTGGAAAACGCGAAGTTGCGGTATGTCGCAATCAGTAATCCGCCGTACACAAACACAAGGATGTTCTCCAGGAACCAATCAAAGCGATTGAACGGATTGATCGCCATAACCAGCCACAGCCCCAGCAGCCAGGCGAGCATCAGCAACAATAGGCGATTGTTGGCAAACCTTGTCATCAAGACCTGACCTTAAATACTCACGAAACTAGGCTTCAGAAACGGGCAAGCGAAACTCCAGCAACGTATGCAAGAGATTGTTTTGGAACTCTGCATTACCCGTCAAAAACTGATGCCGTTCGCACAAAAACACGGAATGCCGAACGGGCAAACGCGGTAATGCTGAAAAACCCGGCCGAACGGGATGCGGGTATCGGCCCAATAAGGAGTCACGCGTCACTACCGAGTCACCGGGATCGTGAATCAAACGGTCATAATCGATGCCGGTGATTGGCTTGACGATGGATGAGGCCCGCTCCCGAGCCACCACGCGGTCGCGCCGTTTCTCGACAACCAGTCGTGACACGGTGGCATCACAATCTCCCCCAAATACGAACGGTTTGATATCGCGAGGGTCGGCCTCATGCGCCATCAGCTCCAGAAAACGCCTGCCCCGTGAGAAGTGCCGCTGGAGATATGCTTCAAGCATCGCCAGGTAACGCCGCCCTGTCTTTCCTCCGCCTTTTCTCTGAATGGTACGTTCCCGAACCTTCGGATCAAAAATGGACCACCCAAAATCCTTCCAGGTTTCGAGTGAGAACACGTCGCGATCGATCATGTCACCACGCGTATTCACCAACCAGGGAATCGCCGGATGCGGCATGAGCTGCGGCGCGCCGGGAATGGTTGCCACCACTTCGGGCGGCACCTTGCGCAAACCCATCTCCTCTCCCCTGACATGCGACAAAACCGGCTGCATGCTGCCGAGATTTGGTGTTCCCACCAACAACAAACGCCGGATCGATGGCACGCCGAAAAAAGTCGGGGGCCGTGACGCCTCGGTCAGATCTTCCTGCCCATAGCGGGCGTAGTAGCGAGCCAGCAACCCACCATTCGAGTGAGCCAGGATATCAACCTGTAAATCAGGATCAGCATAGTCGACCCTGATCTGCTCGATGAGGCGATGTAGCCCCGCAACTGCGGCCACATTGTCCAGCCGCCAGTCGTAAAGGTACAGGTAATAGTTCCGTTCGCCGGCCTCGATTCTTGCACCGGGTCGGCGCCTGCGATATCCGCCAGCATATTCCAGAGTATCCAGAATCTGGCCATAAAAATCACGCCCCAGGCCTTGACGGAAAACCGCATAGGGCCTCACCGCCCCCGGCAATGGATCCAAGGTGTTTTCGTCGATTTCCACCTCGAGTCCCTTGAAGCTGCTGAACAGCAATCTCGCTGACGAGCGCGGCCAGATTTCCCGTCCCGTGCGGGCATCCAGCAAGCGGGAGCCAAAAGCGCCAGGTATGACAATCAGTGGCGGCTGCTCATGGCCTTGTAAATTGCTGTACAACTCCTGCAATGGAGGCTCGACGCGACGACCACACCCTGCAGCCAGAGCCGCCATGCTTCCCAGCAAAAACTGCCTGCGGTTGATTCCAGAGATATTCCACCTCGCTTTCGTGGACGAAGGTTATTTCATTAAAGCTGATCTGCGATCAGTTCACTCAAACGATCCAACCAACTTGATGGCAATGGCTCTTCCAGCTCCAATGAGCGCTGGAAATCCGGTTCGAAAACTTGCGTGACCAGGCCCTCAACAGCCCCAGGGTGGGATGTCGCTACGTTAGTTTCCTTATTCAGCACCAGACTCAAGCGGTCGAAATTTGCCGACCCGAGGCAAGCCCAACCATCGTACAAGGCGGCTTTGACATGCGACATACCTGGGTAGATGTAAACACGCACACCATGACTCAATAGCAGGTTGGCCGCCAAAACATTGCTACGCCCGATGAATCCCGAGTCGGTGCGATAAGGCAGGATAACCCGAACATCCACTCCGCGCCGACGCGCTGCAATCAATTCGTGCAGAATGACATCACTCGTCAGGTAAGCATTCTCAATCCAGACACGTTGGCGAGCATTTTTAAGCGCCGCTATCTGGGTACGCAGAATCTGCGGATCACCGCTTTTCGTGTACAGCAAGCGCACCGGGTAGTCGACCTCACTCGTATCTGCCCAGTCCTGGCTTGAACCAGAATGCAACCCGGTTCGGAACTCCCCGAGAAAACCGGCACTCATCCAGGCTTCATCAAAATCCTGCCCAAGCCTCGCAACGACCGGCCCCTGAAGAGCGACCATCAGGTCGTGCCATTCATACCGGTATTCGCGGCCAATATTCATGCCTCCAAGAAATGCCTGAGAAGTATCGAACAACAGCACCTTGGTGTGATCCCCTTGCATCCAGGGATTTGGCAGCATCCGCACCCGAACATCTGAGTCTTGCTGCAGGTAGTCGACGATAGAAGCCGGCTGCGCCCTAACTTGTGCAGGACTGAACTCCGCTTTCGCCATCCCGCCGGTAATCGTTCCAAAACCATCAAGCAGAATTTCGACCGAAACTTGTGACGATCGCGATTTCAGCAAATCAGCGACTTTGATCGCGTAATCATCGTTGTCGAAAATATAAAGTCGGATCCGGATGGATTCCTTCGCCTTGCCGATTGCGTGAATCAGCGCCGGGAAGTACGCCCCTCCATCGACCAGGTAAACGATTCGCCCCGATGTTTGGCTATCCGGTACCAGCTGATCAAGCTGTTGTTCCCAAGCGGCTGCATCCATCCGAATACCGGCACTGACAGGTGGAGGCGGCTCAGCAGAGTCCCAACCACCGAGTCTTGGCATGGTGTCGACCACCGAAGCACGCGCGCT
>Ga0180435_10005008_pt1 | contig 12946 bp, 9 predicted proteins | sample SS_ome_3_FD_132467 | JGI IMG/M metagenome (GOLD analysis project Ga0180435, IMG submission 132467) | Hypersaline lake sediment archaeal communities from the Salton Sea, California, USA - SS_3_S_1 metaG | ecosystem: Environmental > Aquatic > Non-marine Saline and Alkaline > Hypersaline > Sediment... | reverse complement strand
TACAGAATAGTTTTCATTCCGAAAAAAAAATGTGTTTAAAACAAAGCTGAAGACGAGTCAGGGGAATTGTCGAAACAAGAAAATACCGTTGACAGACCTGATGGACGTCATATAATTGGTGGTTTGCTAAAGTTAATTTATTTAGCGGCAGAGAAGTAAATGGAGTAACCTGGAGGACCAGGTTTTTTTGTTGTAAGTCAGCCATAATAGGCCTTATGTTTTTTACTGAGGAACGAATTCTCATAAACGACTTACCACAAGATACTTATGTAGTCTTGAGCACGAATAATCATCTATTGTTAGCGGGATGAGTATAACAGTGTATTTGTTTTTTCGGTCAAGATTGTTTTTTGTTTAAGGTTTTTAACAATAAGGCCTTATGTTTATTTTATAACAATATGGAGCCAATAGGAAGTGGTTCTGATGAGGATAGACAACTGTGTTGCTGTTTAGTTCCGTAAAGACGGGACGACTGGTAAAGGGCCAAGAGTACGGATACTCTGGTATCCCACGAGGCAGGCCTGAAGTGCTCGCTCGGAAATCCGTGTTGGATGAGATTATTTCCGGGCGAGGATAGTAAGGGCTGTCCTATAGCTTACGTAAAGTAAGGATTTAAAGTGGGTTACCTTAAGAGGCCCCACTTTTTTGTTTATAATAACGAATAGGATCGAACAACAATGAATCAAGAACTGCTGCGAATTGTTGATGGAATCGCTCGAGATAAAAATATTGATAGAGAGAGTATTTTTGAAGATCTCGAAGCAGCGATGGAATCGGGTGCCCGGAAGCATTTTGGTACGACCGAAGATATTGAAGTCAAAATCGATCGACAAACGGGAGGTATCTACGCCTATCGCGCCGGTGAGCAGATAGATATTAAAAAACTGGGCCGAATTCCCGCCCAGACAGCCAAACAGGTTATTATTCAAAAATTGCGGGAAGATGAACGTGGCAGTATTTATGCGGAATTTCAGGAGCGGGTCGGGGAAGTAGTAGCCGGGACGGTGGCTCGAATTGAGGGGGGTGCAACCATCATCAATCTCAATCGAACCGAATCGATTCTCCCGCGCAGTGAACAGATTCCCGGAGAAACCCATCATCAGGGTGAACGTATTCGAGCCATGATTTATGAGGTTAAGGAAATGCCCAGTCAGGTCAAAGTGATTCTAACCAGGACCCATCCCGATTTTATCCGCAGGCTATTCGAGCAGGAAGTTCCGGAAGTTGGAGATCGTACTATTGAGATAAAAGCACTGTCTCGAGAAGCGGGATATCGCACGAAAGTAGCGGTGGTCAGCATGGATACGAAAGTCGATCCTGTAGGCGCCTGTGTAGGTGTTCGAGGCAGCAGGATCAAAAATATCGTAGATGAGCTGGGCGGCGAAAAAATTGATATAGTTCGCTGGAATGAATCCTCGCAGGTTTTTATCGGTAATGCCCTAAGGCCGGCGGAGATTCGTGAAATTGCCCTTTGTTTCGAGTTGAATCGGGCGACGGTAGTCGTAAGTGAAGATCAGCTGTCCCTGGCGATAGGTAAGCGGGGCCAGAACGTTCGGCTGGCGGCACGTTTGACCAACTGGGACATTGATATTCTCACCCCGCAGGAATACAGCCATAATCTGGAGTTGTTGATTAAAGCCCTGCGGCAGGTAGAAGGGATTGACGATACCATTATCGATAAAGTAGTTGCTTTGGGTATAGTGTCGTCGCTGGATCTCGAAGACATAGGAGCCGAACCACTGCTACAGACCTTGGAGTTAAGTGAATCATTGGTTTCAGCCATGATCGAGAAAACTTCCGAACAGGCCCGCCTCCAGGCGGAGACAAAAGAAGTTGGTACCGCTGCCCAGACCGTATTGGCCGAGGAATTGAAGCAGAAGTCACCCGTGTCGTCCGAGGAGAAAACCGGTCTGAACAATCTTCTGGCGGCGGATTCCATTCAGATTAATACCGATGGAGAGAACTCCGTCGATAAAGCAGAAGGCGAATCGTTGGAAAGTGAAACGAAGCGATCGGCAGAAAACACAGAAGTAAACAACGAGGAAGCCCCATAAGCCCGGAGGTCATTGCGTGGCGAAACGAATACACCAATTAGCAAAAGAACTAGGTGTGAAAAGCACCGCGGTAGTGAAGAAGTGTCAAGCCGAAGGTCTCGATGTGAAAAATCATATGAGTACCCTGTCGGCCGGTCTGGAAGGGACTATACGTGAATGGTTCAGTGCGGGAGAGCACACTACTACAGTCGAAGCTACGGCGTATGTAGATCTGGAAAAAGTAAAAACTAAGCCCAGGCGAAGCCGTAAGAAAAAACCCGAAGCGGTAAAAACCGAATCAGAATCTGTCGTGGATATGGCGGAAGCTCCTGCGGCAATAAAAGCGGAAGCCAAAGCAGAGGAAATAACGGAGGTTGTTAAAGAGGAAAAGGCAGTCGCGGTCAAGAGCAGGAAAAAAGCTCAAAAGCCAGTAAAGCCCAAGCGTATCAGCCCCAAAGAAATTGAAGCCGGCCAGCCAGAACAAGAGCATGCCGAAGTCTCGATAGAGGAACCCTTAACGACGGTAAAAGAAGAGGACACCCCAAGCCCGGCAACGCCGGAGATCCAACCAGGCCCGATTGTCGTAGGCAAGATTGAGCCGGCCAGTAAGGATCCTGTTAAAATGGATCCGATTCCCTATGTACCCAAGCCCGCGGTACTCCAAGGCCCTAAAGTAATACGAACCGAACCGGTGGTTACTCGTCGTCCGACTCGCAAACCTTCGTCATCACTTAGAGTATCGTCTATATCTCCTCCGCCAGCGGAAGAAGAAGCTAAAACGGGCAAAAGTGGAAGACGGCGTCGGAAACGCCATACCAGTGAAGGTGAATCGGAAGGGGAAGCCAGACGTACCAAATTGCGTCCCCAAAAGCGTCAGAAACATCTGAGTCTCGATAGAAGAGCGGAATCCGAAGGTCAACACGAATGGGGTAATATCGATTTGCTGGAAAGGCAGGAAAGATTAGCCGGTGCATCCAGTAAGAAATTGCATAGTCGGGAGCGTCGTTTGCAACAAGAAGAAGCCGGAGGAGGGACCGGCCTTATCGCACCTCATCGGATTGAAAAAGCGGAAGTGAAAGAACCCATTACGGTGAAAGAATTAAGTTCGGCCATCGGTGTTCGGGCTACCGAAATAATGGGTAAGCTGATGAGTATGGGAATTATGGCCACGATTAATCAGACGATTGATGCCGATGCCGCAGCGACCATATCTTTGGATTTTGGAGTGGAGTTAGTCATCAAGGAAAAGACATTATTACTTGATGATTTGCAAAAGAAATTCGACGAGGAAGTTCCGGAAGAAGAATTATCTGCCCGCCCCCCCGTGGTAACATTTTTGGGTCATGTCGATCATGGCAAAACGTCGCTGCTGGATCGGATTCGTCAATCAGCCGTAGCCTCTGATGAAGCAGGCGGGATAACTCAGCATATAGGTTCGTACCTTTATGACGATGGTAATCGTCAGGTTACCTTTCTGGACACGCCAGGCCATAAGGCGTTTACCGAGATGCGTGCCCGTGGTGCGAATATGACGGATGTGGTGGTACTGGTTGTGGCCGCGGACGATGGCGTAATGCCGCAGACCGAAGAAGCGATTAATCACGCTCGTGCCGCCAAAGTTCCCATTGTTGTCGCTTTGAATAAAATCGATGTTCCTAACGCGGACGTGAATCGTGCTTTGGGGCAGTTAGCCGAAAAAGATTTGGTTCCCGCGGAATGGGGAGGCGAGACGGAAGTCGTCAAAACCAGTGCTGAAACCGGCGAGGGTATCGGAGATTTGGTCGAGCACCTTGAGTATATTTCTGAATTGTGTCAGTTAAAGGTAAAAGATACGGGACCGGCAACGGGATGGATCGTGGAATCCGAGTTGACCGCTCAACAAGGGATTACCGCTCGCTTGCTGGTGAAAAGCGGTCTGCTCAAGCAGGGCGATGTTATCGTAAGTGGCTGTTCTTACGGGAAAGTTCGCACGATGGTGGATTCCCAGGGAAACAATATCGCCGAGAGCGGTCCCGCTACACCTCTGGAAGTGACCGGTTTAGATGAAGTTCCCGAAGCCGGCAATCGTTTTTATGTTGTCGATAATATTTCAAAAGCGGCGGAAATAGCAGAGGAACAAAGAACCAAACAGAGAGAAAAGACATTAGCCCGAAGACGGCAGGTTACTCTGGAAAATCTTTTCAGTGAGATTGCCGCGGGCGAACTGAGAGAGTTTAATGTCATTCTCAGGGCGGATGTGCAGGGTTCCGTAGATGTGTTGTGCAATACTTTGACGGAATTAAACACGAACGAAGTGGCTGTTCGGATTTTACATGCCGCGGTGGGAGGGATTACGGAAAGTGATGTTCTTTTGGCCCAGGCCTCCAATGCGATCATAATCGGATTCCAGGTCATTGCGGATGAACACGCTCGGAAGCTGGCCGAAAAAGAAGGAGTGGAAATTCGCCTCTATCGAGTTATTTACCAGATCAGCGATGATATCAAACACGCCCTGGAAGGGATGCTCAAACCCAGGATAGAAGAAAAAACGCTTGGTCAGGCTGAAGTACGCCGAATATTCCGGATTTCGCGAATTGGGGTAATTGCGGGTTGTTATGTTCTGGAAGGTGTCATCAGCCGGTCCGCCCGGGTCAGATTGATTCGAGACAGTGTTATCATACGGGACGATACTCCCATCGAGTCATTAAAACGAGAGAAAAACGACACCTCGGAAGTTCGTAACGGTTTGGAATGCGGAATTAAATTAGCGGGATTCGATGATTTGAAGGTGGGCGATATAATCGAAGCTTACGAGAAAGTTGAAATCAGCCGTTCGCTGGATTCCCCTAACCCGGCAGGGCCGGGAACCAAATAGGTTTTCATGGATTCTTGCTCCATTATCAGTATTTTTAATCATTTTGCGCAAGATTTCATTGGTAAGAAACTAATGCTTAACAACTGATTTGTCAAAGTGCGAAAGTTATACCCATCGGGTATGAGAATTTGTGGCAGGGCCCGATGTAATTGTTTTTGTGATAAGTAAAGACACAATACAAAAACGGGAAAATTCAATCGCGATGAGTATAACATGAGTATAGTAAATGATTATTGGTGTTTTAAGTTTACAGATAAGCGTTTTCGATGCCATGACGCTTAAGGATAAAAGAAGGGTAATTAAGAGTCTTAAAGATCGTATCAGAAATAAATACAATGTTTCGATTGCGGAAGTGGATAACAATGATAATATCCGCACCTCGGTTTTGGGGGTAGCCCTGGTGGCTAACAAATCACGTTTTGTCGAATCTGTTTTGAGTGATATTGTTAACTTTGTCAGAAATAATACCAGATCGACATTGATTGATTATAATATCGAATTGTTGTAATCGCGATAATTAGTGCGTTTTCGCACTTTTCCCCGCGTAAAATATTTACGCGACGGTATTCTTAAGAATTGAAACCACGGATTGCACGGATTACACGGATTTTAAATCTAAAGAGAATATATCTCGAAAGTTAAGTAAGTATATAAATTGGAAATATGGAATATTATGTCACAACGCGTGGAAAAGATAACTCGAATTATTCGCGATACGGTAAGCGAAGTGATCCAAAACCACCTTTCCGATCCTCGTATAAAGGGATTGATAAGTGTTACGCGGGTGGATCTGGCTGGTGATCTGCGCACCGCTCGTGTTTATCTCAGTGTTCTGGGCGCTACGGAAAAACAGCAGGAACAGAGTATATATGCCATTAGTCACGCCTCGGGATATATTCAATCTTTCCTGGCCAAGGCTTTAACCATCCGCAGTTGTCCTTTATTGACTTTTTATCCGGACAGTTCACTGAAGAAGGGTTTTGAAGTGGTACAAATAATTGATCGCCTTACCGCCGGCGAAAAAGGACAAGACAATAACAATTACGGATCTTCGCCGCTGAAAAACTCGGAGGACCTCGATGAAGAAAAGTGCTGAATACGCGGGGCGTTTGAAAAAACTCTGTAATAAGTTAAAACGTGAATATAAAACCGGCGAAAAACAGGAGTTAATGGACCCGGCCACAGGGTTGATTTTAGGATGTTTGTCGGAAGTAACGACGGAAAACAAAGCGAATATCGCATTGAATAAGCTGTGCAATTATTTTGTCGACTTTAATGAACTGCGTGTATGTCGAACCGATGAGGTCGTCGAAGTTTTTGCCGGTAAGACATTTCCCCAGGCCCGAGATGTTTCCAAGAGAATTCTTGGGATTTTAAAACATATATACGAAGAAGATAACAGTCTTGATTTAACCGAATTGAAGTCCTGGGGTAAACGAGAAGCCAAGTCCTTCCTGGAAAAATTAAGGGGGATTACTCCTTATGTAGTGTCATGGGTGATGCTGCATAGCTTCGAAGCTCATTCCTTCCCGGTTAACGAGCATATGTTATCCATGCTTATAAATGAAGAGGTGGTACGGGACGACGCCGACATGGCAGTGGCGCAAGGCTTCCTGGAAAGACAGATATTGGCTCATGATATTTATCTAATGTACCATTTGCTGCGCAAACACGCTGACAAGAAACAATCTCGTTGCGGTTCCAGCGCCATTAAAGATGTGACGAAAACCGGGAAGACTAAAAAAACCGTCAAGATAAAGAAAGCAAAAACAAAAGAAACTAAAAAATAAATTAAATTTCTATACGGTTTAGTTAACCCAAAGGCCCTGATCAATGAAAATTCTAACAGTAAAACTGCGAAAGTTAAGTAAATTAACGGAGAATAGAATTGAATAAAAAGTTAAAAATCGGCTTACCCAAAGGAAGCTTGCAGCAATCGACGTTTGATCTTTTTAAGCGGGCCGGATTTTATATTCAAGTTTCTTCGCGGAGCTACTTCCCCCGGGTTGACGATCCGGAACTGGAAGCGATACTGTTTCGAGCCCAGGAAATGAGTAGATATGTCGAAGATGGTGTCATCGACGCGGGATTAACCGGCAAGGACTGGATTTGCGAGAACAACTCCGATGTGATAGAAGTGTGTGAATTGATTTATTCCAAAGCCACCGCCAAACCCGCCCATTGGGTGCTGGCGGTTCCCGGTGAAAGCAAGGTGAAAAATCCCGAAGATCTTCAGGGCGGAATTATCGCGACGGAACTGGTCAATGTAACGAAAAATTACTTTGCTCAAAAAAATATAGATGTCAAAGTGGAATTCTCCTGGGGGGCGACGGAAGTAAAAGCTCGCCTTCTGGATGCGATAGTGGAAATAACCGAAACGGGTTCCAGTCTCCGAGCGAATAACTTGACTATTATCGATACGATAATGACGAGTACTACGCGTCTGGTGGCTAATAAGGCCGCCTGGGAAGATGGATTCAAGCGGGAGAAGATCGAGGCATTGTCCCTGCTTCTGCAAGGCGCGATAGAAGGCCGGGAAAAGGTCGGCTTAAAAATGAATCTGCCCAGCGAAAAATTGGATGAAATTATCAAGCTCCTGCCGGCGGAAAAATCACCTACGATCAATCATCTGGCGGACAAGGAATTTTCAGCCCTGGAAGTTATTCTCGAAGAAAGGGCCGCTCGGGACCTGATTCCCAAACTACGCAAGATCGGAGCTTCAGGGATTTTCACATATCCTTTACATACGGTCATTCCATAAAAGTTCTGCCGACATTAATTCCATTAGATTCTGACACAAAAAAAAGGCCTCTGATAAATTACAGAGGCCTTTCTATTTCTACTTTTTTTATACCCATCGGGTATGAAAATTCCTGGCAGGGCCCGATGTAATTGCTTCCTGGTTAAGTATATACATAATGCGAAAACGGGAAAATTCAATCAGAAGCAGTATAATTATATTTACAGAGGTTGACTCGCCATCGCGTCGTCATAATCGTCCAGCCAAAAAGCCTGGGGATTTCTTTTCATAACCATGAATTTTCCACTGTCGCTTTGCCGGTAAGCACGATGATATTTTAAATATATGTTTTCTTCGGACAGTCCCACGATTTCAATTTTTCCGCTCTGGTGCGACATAACAAAACGGGCGCGTTTGGCCAAGCCGGAAACAAACGATTTTGCTTTTTCGAAGATTTGATAACCTTCTTCGACAGGAACGGCATAGCTGCGATTGCCCCGCGAAGGACGACATTGGAAAATATAATAAGGGGCCACTCCGATGGCCGTTAAATTTTGGAATAATTCCGCTAAAACATTGGGATCGTGATTTACTCCATTGATTATCGGGGTTTGATTGCAGATGATCGCACCGGCCTGTTGAAGAGAAAGAACCGCTTTGATAGCTATATCGGTCACTTCCCGAGGATGAGTAAAATGAGTCATTATATAAACTTGTTTTCCGGAATGACAACATTCGAAAATCAGATCCATTAAGTTCAGGTCATCGACGATGCGATACGGATTAAAAGCCACCATTTTGGTGCCCAGTCGAATAATTCTCAAGTGTTGAATATGAGTCAGCTGATGTATAATATTTTCCAGCCGGCTGGTCGGTAAAGCCAGAGAATCTCCACCCGTTATAAGGACATTAGTTATTTCTTCGTGTCGGTTAATATACTGGATCGCCCGATTCAAATCTTTCAGCGTTTCGTCATGCCCCTGAATAAAGACGCGTTTGCGAAAACAGTAACGACAAATTCCACCACAGGCTTTGCTTGCCAGAAGTAAAGCGGTAGAAGGATATTTGTGCTCCAGGCCGGGCAGAACAGTATAATCTTTTTCATTGGAAGGGTCCAGATCACCCCATTCGTCCAATTCATCTAAATCAGGAACAATAATCCGGCGGATCGGATCGTCAGGGTCGTCCCAATCAATGAGCGACAAATAGTAATCATTGGTATGAAATCGAAAACGCCGCGTTACTTCGAATAATTGTGATTGTTCCGATTCGGATAATTCATCAACGGAAAAAATATTATTTATATATTTCGGTGTTTTATTAGTAAGGGTTAGCATCTCTTCACTTTCGACACAAAAATCACTTGACATAAATGATTACTTCCTCAATTCCCCTTGGTAATATATGTTACTTAACAATTATTATAAACGAGAAGGAAGTATAATGCAAATAAATTACCAGCTTACGCTGGATATCCTTTTGTCAGGCAATCATTGCGCGAAATGGCGCGGAAATATGAAATATACCTACCCCACCTGAAATGTTATGCGGATGGTTTCGTAACTATGTTTTCGGCAATCGCTTATATCGGCTTTGCCAGGTAAAATAATACCCCAGGGAAATAAAATCACGGCTTTAGGAAACCTTCTTTGGTACCTGTCCTGCCTTATTGAAAAAAGATTTTTTATTTACCGCTTTTTCTTTTTTATGGGGGATCACTTTCTGAGAAATAATGTCGAGATATTTTTCGGCTAAGATATTCCTGGCATAGTTGCGCGTAACAAAATCAAGTCCTTTTTTTCCGCAGTTCAGACAAAAATGTTCATCCTGTTTCAGTTTTAATATTGCTTCGACAAACAGAAGAGGATTTTCCGGTTCTACATATATACCCGCCTCGGAATCTTCCACGAGTTTTCTAGCTACCCCATCGATAGCCAGAATAATAGGCCGGGCCGCGGACATATAATCAAATACTTTATTAGGGTAAACAGTTTTAAAGGTATCTATTTTTTTCAAGACGGCCGTACAAACATCGCTGGCCGCCACATAATCCACAATTACATCTTTGGAAACCGAATCGACAAAAAGTATATTGCCCAGTTCCCATTGGGCCGCCTTTTCTTTTAACATGGATTTTTCCATACCATCACCAACCAGCATGATCAGGATATCTGACTGGTCCTTCAGGAGGCGGGCCGTTTCCAGGAGTTGGATCAGATGATTAGCTACACCATGAGCTCCAACATAAGTGATAACAAATTTATCTCCCAAGTTATGTTTTTTTCTGACCCAGTTGTTACGTTCACCGGGTTTAAAAATATCCAGGTCGGCGCCGTTGGGTATCATGCTGATACGATCCGGTTTGATATTTTTCTGATTGATCAAAGCCTCTTTAAAGGCCGGAGTCAAAACATTAATCCAGTTGGCGGAATGATAACTTTTTTTCTCCAGCCAATAGGACATTTTAATAAGAGGACGGCTGGTTAGCACCCCGGTGTCGATGGCGGATTCGGGCCAAAGGTCCCGGACTTCAAAAACCATGGGAATGCGTTTTAATTTACTCAGAAGCCACCCAGTCATCCCAACGGTTAAGGGAGGAGACGTGCAGATTATCGCATCACATTTACCTGCCCTAAACAAACCTGCCCATAAAGAACTGAAGGTAAAAGACAGATAGGCCCAGAATCGCCCGAGGAAACTTTTGTTGTAGCTTTCACTGACATGACAGCGAAAAACCCGAACATTTTCACTTTCCTGTTCCTTCACCACAAATTTACCTTTGTATTGCGGCAGCTTTTTTCCCGTGGCATAATGTACCGAACCTGCCAGGACAGTTACCTGATGTCCCTTTTGCGACCAGTATTTGGCGAACTGATTCCAACGGGAACCACCGGCATCATTTTTTCCCAGAAAGTATTGATGAACAACTAAAATATGCATAGCAAGCTCTCATGCGGGTTGAGTTACTGTTGACAATTTACCTTGTCGAGAAAGGTTAAATTACCAGCTTACGCTGGACCTCCTTCTGCCAGAGGCGAGTTGAAAAGTCTATCTATTTCCTTAATATTACCTGAAATTAACTAAAACAATCACATATTAATATCTATGTCATCCAATGACAAAGATGAAGGATTCAGGCTATATGTTTTATCGGTAGAATCAAGATTCCAGCAAATATCATTTTTCTCATTTATAGCCATATTCTGGATGATCGCACCCAGGCTCAAGAGGGTATAAAAGCGAGTGGGCAGTGCGACCGTGCCTGCGGTAACAAAAACCGGGACAGCTGAGCGACGTCCATAATAAAGCGACTGCCAACCGGCCGGTCGTTCTTCATTACCCCGACAACTTTTAAACGCAAGATCGAAGTGATTACCTGAAACCCAAAGAGATATAGGACCTTGCGGAGTAGTCATAGTCAACAAGTTGTCATGGAGTTGATATTCTTCATCGGGCAGATTCCAATACAGATCAAGACGATGTGAACCACTACCAAAAATATCATCAATAATCAGCCAACATTGATTATCGAGAGGTAATACGGTTCTGCGATGAGTAATGTTATTATGATGGCGGTTGTAGCTATAGTGTTCCGCCCGGATGAATTCGGTTTTGTCGGGCACATTGCTCTGATATTGTATCAACTTGGCGCGGGTCCAGTGCATCCACATAAACCGGGATAACTTACTCATTTGATTTTCATGGTTGACGGTAAGCGTGTTGTGAGCCGGGGTGGAACCGAAATAACTCTGCCAGGGTTCCGCGCAATTATACATAAACGAACCGGAATCTCTTAAAATGTTGATTCCTTTCCACCAGAGGTCGAGATGCAGAGCGTCGGCGTGGCCGGGGCGGTCCCTAAAGCTATGGCAGCGCAACAGAGCCCAATTGTCGAGACGGCGTAAGCTGTAATAACCACCCCGGGGAAAGGAACAACTCTTTCGGGGCACGGCTTGCTGTTCGGCATCCATAGCTTCGGAGCCGAAGAACCATAACAAATCTTCATCCCAGGGGCCATGGCGATACAGCTTAGTTTTGTGAAAATAATAATGCCATGTTTGCAGAACCGGCCTAAAGTCAAGATAGTCACAACCGTTCAGCGGAATAATCAAAGCGCCGTCATTAGCACCATAATTAGGAACGCGCCCATCAGTGTCATCCTGCATTTGGTATAAAAAATGAACCGCTTTTTTAATCCGCGCAGTTAGTTCATCGGGAAACGAATCCTGATTCAATTCCGCCAGACGAAAAACCCATAAAAAATCCTGCAGCATCAGGCGATGATAATTCATCGAATGCTGCAAGTATGTTCCATCCGCGTAAATTTGTTTGAGCCCTTCGCTGATTAATATTTTTTTTCCCAGACGATGCCAATGACGAGAACGAGAAAATTCGGAGAAAAGAATTCCGCAGGTATATAAACCGGCCGCTTCGGTCAACGAATGGTTCGTCCGAGTCGAGATGGCAAAACCAATGTTCTTTTCGATACGATCCGCGTGTACCGCGATAGCCAATGCCAGTTTTGCCAAACGTTCCGGTGAACTGGAAGATGACGACCGAAAAGCATAAAAGGCAAAACACATAGCCATTAAACGGATAGCACATTCCTGTCCGCAGGCATAGTTGGGGCCGATGTTAGGTTGATTCGCGGCGAGCCAGGATTCCAGGAGAGACCAGAATTTTTCTACATATCTTTCCTCGTCTGTCGCCGCATAAGCTCTTACCAGCATATAAACCCAGGCAAACCGGGAAGGCTCCCAGATGAATTTGATATCGCCGATAGAAGGATCAAAATGCTGAATGTCACACCAGTGACAATCAGATTTGGCTTGCTGAGCGGTTTCCGGATTTATAAACCAGTCTGGTGGTGAACCTAACGGATATGACCGATCGAAAAAATAGGTGAAATTATTTTGCAGTATCTGATCTGCCGGAGATATAACTAATTTCCGGTAACGAACGTTCAGGCTGGGGATTTGCCGGGATTTAAAAAAGAAATGCCGACCGTTAGACTGATTAATCTCGAGAAACTTTTCCGGCCCATCATTCAGGGAAGAGTCAAGCCAATCAGACAATTCTTGTCGGGACCAGGTAAGAGTGGAGAATTTTCGTTTTAGGAGGCCGGTTTTTTTTTGGATGGCATACTGAGCTCGAAAAGCACAAAAGCCAATGCCGGCATAGCGAACCAAATGAAATGCTTTCACTAACAGCGATAAAGGCATGCGTCTGTTCCAACTCAAAAGAGGCGGTAAAAACCGCGGAAGTTATATTCTATTGGTATGATCATTACCAGCCGGGCCAGCTGTAAATGTTTTCTGG
>Ga0180435_10005007_pt1 | contig 12948 bp, 8 predicted proteins | sample SS_ome_3_FD_132467 | JGI IMG/M metagenome (GOLD analysis project Ga0180435, IMG submission 132467) | Hypersaline lake sediment archaeal communities from the Salton Sea, California, USA - SS_3_S_1 metaG | ecosystem: Environmental > Aquatic > Non-marine Saline and Alkaline > Hypersaline > Sediment... | reverse complement strand
GAGGTCGTCGTTGCCGAGGTGAAGTTCTGGGGTACTGCAGCCGGCTGATCGCAACCCACCGTCACGTCAAAGAGCCCCGGCTAAGCCGGGGCTCTTTGACGTGACGGTCGGAAGTTCGGCTTCGCCGAACTTCAACCTTTCCGAAGGAAAGGCTCAGTCGTTCGACTCTCAGTCGTTCGACTCTCAGTCGCCCGAGCTCCTACTCGTTCGACTTTCAGTCGACCTCGTCCGCCATCTCGAGTGGAGGCTGGTCGGGTGTTTCCACCGAGGAGAAGGAAAGACGATCCGGATCCTCTGCGTCGATGTCGACGAGTACGGTTGCTCCGGCCGGGAACTCCTTGTAGAGAACCTTCTCGGAAAGCGGATCCTCGAGCAATCGCTGAATGGCTCGACGGAGAGGCCGCGCCCCCAGTTGCGGGTCGTAACCCTTCTTCGCCATCAGCTCTTTCGCCGCTTCGGTGAGCGCAAGGTCGAGCGCCTGCGATTCCAGCTGGTCCCGAACCCGGTGCAGGAACAGATCAACGATCTCCTTCACCTCATCCATCGTCAACTCGTGGAAGACGATGACGTCATCGATGCGGTTGAGGAACTCGGGACGGAAGTGTGTCTTCAGCGCCTCGGTCACCTTCTCCTTCATCTGCTCGTAGTTGAGCGCCTCGCCTCCGGGGCTGAATCCAACGGACTGCTTGCGCAGGTCGCCTGTACCCAGGTTGGAAGTCATAATGATGACGGTGTTCTTGAAATCGACGCTGCGGCCCTGGGAGTCGGTAAGCCGACCGTCCTCGAGAATTTGCAGGAGGATGTTGAAGACATCCGGATGAGCCTTCTCGATCTCGTCGAATAGAACCACCGAGAAAGGCTTGCGCCGCACAGCCTCAGTGAGCTGACCGCCTTCGTCGTATCCAACGTAGCCAGGAGGCGATCCGACGAGCCGGCTGACCGCATGCTTCTCCATGTACTCGGACATATCGATCTGGATCAGCGAGTCTTCATCACCGAACAGGAACTCGGCAAGCGCTTTGGCCGATTCGGTCTTCCCGACACCGGATGGCCCGAGGAAGATGAAGGACCCCGCCGGGCGCTTCGGGTCTTTCAACCCGGCGCGAGTACGGCGGATGGCCTTCGAAACGGCCTCAATGGCGCCATCTTGGCCGATGATGCGTTTGTGCATCTCGTCTTCCATGTTGAGCAGGCGTGAGGTCTCCTCTTCGGTGAGCCGGTGCACCGGTATGCCAGTCCACTGGGCAAGCACCTCGGCGATCTCCTCGTCATCGATGACCGAGGTGTAGTCTGCCCCGGCTGCGATCGCCTCTTGTTCCTTCTCCGTGCGGTCGCTGATGAGCCCGCGCTCCTTGTCCCGCAGCTGAGCTGCCCGCTCGAACTGCTGGGAGCGGACGGCATCGCGCTTATCTGAGCGAACCTTGGTCAGCTCGTCATCGAGTTCCTGCACGTCCGGTGGGAGATGCCCACGACGGAGTCGCATCCGGCTGCCGGCCTCATCGATGAGGTCGATGGCCTTGTCGGGCAGGAACCGATCGGCGATGTAGCGGTCGGCGAGATTTGCCGCGTTGACAAGCGCCTGGTCGGTGAACCGCACCCGGTGATGCTCTTCGTAGCTGGGACGGAGTCCTTCGAGAATCCGGATGGTGTCGGCCACGGAAGGCTCTTCGACCTGGATAGGCTGGAACCGCCGCTCCAGGGCCGAGTCCTTCTCGAGGTACTTGCGGTACTCCTCGAGCGTGGTCGCACCGACCGTCTGCAGCTCGCCGCGGGCCAACATGGGCTTGAGGATGCTGGCGGCATCAATAGCGCCTTCGGCTGCGCCCGCCCCGACCAGTGTGTGGATCTCGTCGATGAACAGGATGATGTCACCGCGGGTACGAATCTCCTTGAGAACCTTCTTGAGTCGCTCTTCAAAGTCGCCGCGGTAGCGGGAGCCTGCCACGAGGGCACCAAGGTCGAGCGTATAGAGCTGTTTGTTGGTGAGTGTGTCGGGCACCTCGCCCGCAACGATCCGCTGTCCCAATCCCTCGACGATGGCAGTCTTACCAACGCCGGGCTCACCGATGAGCACAGGATTGTTCTTGGTGCGGCGGGAAAGCACCTGCATGACTCGCTGAATCTCATTGGCCCGCCCGATGACCGGGTCGAGTTTATGGTCACGAGCTTGTTGGGTGAGGTTGCGCCCAAACTGATCGAGCACCGTCGACCCGCCGGGGGAAGACTCCCCCTTGGACGACCGGCCCGAGCCACCCGGGTGCGCCGATTGGGACGGGGAGGATTCTTCGCCCTGAACCCCGGACAGCAACTGGATGACCGTCTGCCGCACCTTGTGCAGCTCAGCGCCGAGCTTCTGCAGCACCTGGGCGGCGACTCCCTCGCCCTCGCGAATCAGGCCGAGCAGGATGTGCTCGGTACCGATGTAGTTGTGGCCGAGCTGCAGCGCCTCGCGCAGCGATAACTCCAGGACCTTTTTCGCACGTGGCGTAAAGGGAATATGGCCGCTGGGAGCTTGCGAACCCTGGCCAATGATCTCCACTACCTGGGAACGCACTGATTCCAGGCTGATTCCAAGGCTTTCCAGCCCGCGGGCGGCAACGCCTTCGCCTTCGTGGATGAGACCGAGGAGGATGTGCTCGGTCCCTATGTAGTTGTGATTTAGAAGTCGGGCTTCTTCCTGGGCGAGTACGACAACTCGCCTGGCCCGATCGGTGAACCGTTCGAACACTCTTCACCTCAAAGTTTCGGCGCTCGGTTTTCCGGGCGCCCCTCGGATTATAGCTGCGGTCCAGGACAAGGCCCGGGCCGTGCGGATGCCGACATCTGGTTGATCGGCCGCCATTTTCTTGTCATAAGTGAAACAACTCGAGGGCCGACTGTAATCCCTGTTCTCGCTATGAGTCAGCGATTCATGCGACAAATGCCATCGGACCCTCGTTGTCACGCACCTTCTTCGTTGCGGGTGCCTGTTTCGGACGGGAAGCAGGTTTTCCGGGCGGACTACCATCGCTATCCACATGGACAGCCCCATTCTCCAGGAACTCGTACCCGTTGACCGTGTGTGGCGCCGCATGGCCGACGTTGAGCGACGCCTCATCGAGGCAACGACATCCGACAATCGATTCCTCACCCAGATCGCCCAGCACGGCCTCGCTGCGGGCGGCAAGAGGTACCGCCCGCTGCTCGCCCAGGTCGCCGCCGAGCTGGGGGACAACAACGGGGCCGAACCGGTGGAAGCCGGAGTGGCCGTCGAATTGGTCCACTTGGGGTCGCTCTACCACGACGACGTCATCGACGAGGCCGAGACCCGGCGGGGGGAGTCATCCGTCAACTACAACTGGAGCAACACGATTGCCATCCTGGCCGGTGACTTCTTACTGGCCAGGGCTTCGGAGGTTGCGGCTCCGCTCGGGACCGAAGCGGTTGCGCTGATCGCCCGCACCTACGCCACTCTCTGTGAGGGCCAGGTGCTGGAGCTGCAGCTCGACAACGACCTCGACCACGGGCCCGATGAGTACTACCGGGTAATCGGCGGCAAGACCGGAAGCCTGATCCGCACCTCGGCGCGACTCGGGGCTATGACCGGTGGGGCCGACCGCGAGACCATCGAGGCCATCAGTGATTGGGCCTGGGAGATGGGACTGGTGTTCCAACTCGCCGATGACGTGCTCGACCTGGTGGCCGACGAGGCGTGGCTGGGGAAGCCGGCGGGCAGTGATATTGGAGAGGGCACCTTCACTCTGCCCCTGCTCTATGCCGCTGATGGGCCCGATGGCGCCGAGATCCGGGGTCTGCTTGCCGGGGGTGCCCCGTTCCCGCAGGAGAGCATCGATCGGGTGATCGAGCTCGTTACCGGCGGCGGCTACGTGGAGCGGGTGCTCGACGAAGCGACTGAGCGGATGCGCATCTCGGAGAAGGCTGCAGCCCGCATCCCCGAGAGCGAACTCACCCCGATCATCCGCAACCTCGACCGCTACCTACTGCAGCGAGTCGACATCGCCCGCTCGACACGCTGAGCCACCTGCGGTGGGTTGGTTGGGATTCTGCAACTAGCCGGGGACAACCAGCGGCACCTGCGGGTAATCGTCGGCCGCTAGACCCTCGACCGAGTCCGCCGACTCGTAGTCGCTGAGCATCGTCTCTTGCACCCCCTCATCGGGATACAGCAGATCGAAGATGCGGGTGTGGTTGGCGTCGTCGGGGGCACCGCCACCCTTCCACTGCTCCCCGGCCGGGTTGATGTCCCGCACCCTACGGACACCGGCCGAGGGGTATCCCTCCTGCGACATCAGCACTACTGCATAGCCCCACTCGGTTGGGTCGCCTCCGCCCAGCAGCTCCAGCGGAATCCGGGCCGTCAGCCGACCGTCGGATTCGGCGATCACCTTGAACGTCGGATTGGTCTCCTCCGAGCTGCCGTCGGCATCGGCCACGAAGATCGCCGGATACCAGCCCTCGAGCGTGATGCCGTACTCCCAACCGTTGCCCTCTTCGAGAGCCGCGTTGCGACCCGGCAGCAGGATCCGGGCACCGGTGCCGGCGCCGGGATCGGTGTCGACATACAGGTCAAAGGTCTGGATCGAGTAACCCGCCGGGCTCCCCCACGGGTTCCCGATCGGTGCGGCGATATCGAAGGCAAAGACTGCGTTGTCCCCGGACAGACCGACCGTGAAGTTGGTCAAGTCGTAAGAGCCGAGTGCAAAGACGCTGTCGGTCGGATAGGTGTAGGTCCCCGGACCGTGGTCGTCGCCACCGGGATCGGCAATCTCGAAGATGACCTCGACGTTGGAGATGTCGGGCACCTGAAAGTAGCCCGGTCCGGCTGCGGGCAGGGTTGCCCCGTCGGGACCGCCACTGGTCTCGATGATCTTGAACGAGATACGGTCACCGGCCTCGATTGCAGGCAGCGATTCGATCGGCAGCGCGAACTCAATGCGCTCCCCGTCGAACCCCGCCGGGGTTGTTACCGATTCATCGCTACCGGTGGCGCTATGCACGATCGGACCGACCAGGTTGACGGGATCGCGCCCGCTCCACGACAGCCGGTGTGTCGCCGAGAAGCCGAGCACCGTGCCCCCCTCGCTCAAGCCGTGCTCCCGGGTCGAATTGGGGATGTCCAGATACAAATCGAACGAGGCGTTGCGGTCGCCCAGGACCTCCCGGGCGAAGTCAACCCGGAGATACATGTTCTCTTTGTCGAAGGCGAAATCGAGCGATTCGACCAGTTCGCCGCCGAGTTCGTAGCGACCCGCTCCCTCCGTCCACTCGTCGGTAGCTACCTCGTTGTCGATCGGCACGGTGATCAGACTGGTGATGCCGTAGGCCGGGTCAACCGCACTCTCGGGAACGATGGGCACGAGCAGGAACTCCGGCCGCTCCATGTCCAGAGCGTCGTACACCTGCCCGAGCAGCTCGCGATAGGCCCGATCGAAATAGCCGTCATCGCCCGAATCCTGGTCGGTGCCGTACCACCAGAACCAGTCGGATCCTTCGGCGAACAGCATGGTTTCGAAGGCAGCTTCGATGGTTGCCTCGTCGTACTCGGCACTGCGCTGGGCTACCCCAAAGTCATTGCGCACCCGGTACAGATAGTCCCACGCCTTGGCTTCTTCGTCTTCTCCGATCCATGTGGCGAAGTTGGGCTGGAACCATGAGGCCGGGAACACATCGGGCAGCGGGGCGGGGGCATCCGGGTACCTATCGAGCAACTCGCTGGGAGTTACAGTCGTAACGAAGTCCGACTCGGTGAGCCGTGTATAGAGGGCGTTGAGGAAGTCAATGCCGTCGTTGGGATAGTGCTCCCAGGCGTTCTCGCCGTCGACGACGATGGTGAGAACCTTCGGTCCCGGCACCTCGGCCGCATCGAGGGCATCGTTGATGTTGGCGAGCCGGGTCATGAAATCATCGGCGGCCTCATCGGCAGGTGTGCCCGAGTACTCAAAGCCGATCCGGTCGGCCAACACGACGTCACGGAAGAACATCGCAACGCCGTCGCCCGACGTCTGCGCTTCGTACGTGCCGTAGAGCAGATCGGCCTCCTGCACCAAGTCGTTGCTGTCCCGGGTGAAGCTGCCGATATCGAGCGTTTTGGCGAGAACATCCTCACCGGTGGCCACCCACTCAATCCCGGCTGCGGCAAACACATTCATCACGAGTTGAGCAACCGAGCCCTCGCCGGGCCACATACCGGTCGGGCGTTGCCCCAGCAGCCGCTCCGCCTCATCGAGGCCACGCTTGACGTGCTCGACGGCGTCGGGCAGCTGGCGGAACCGGTTGGTGGGCAGCAGTGCGGACGGGTCGCCGACTGAAGCAAGCGAAGTGTCGGCAATCAACGGCAGGATCGGGTGCGCCAGCGGAGTCGTAGTCACCTCGATCTGACCAGCTTCCCAGAGCTCAGCGTGGAGCGGGATCACTTCGGCAATGATGCGCTCGTGTTCACCAAGCACGACTGCCTTGTCCTCCTCGGTGAACCCCTCCCCCTTCGCCACCAACGATGCCAGCGGCTCTTCGGCGAGGAACGATGGATCGGTCCACGCCAGGTTGAACAGCACCTGGAGATCCCTCATATCGTCGGCGGTGAAGCTGTTGGGCCGGTCGCGGCGCTCGATCAGCTCCTGATAGCGGGGAAATCGGGCCACGATCTGACTATTGGTATCGAAGAACCGATCGATGAGGAATGTCTTCTCGTCATCAGTGAGGTCGACGGCAGGGATCTCGGTCATCGCCCAATAGATATCCTTGGTTCCCTGGGTCATCTCCTCGATCTGGCGCATCAGCACTGGGGTGAGGTTGAACGTGACTCGCAGGTCCGGATAGTCCGCCACCAGGGCCGCCATGTCGTAGTAGTCCTTGGTGGCATGAACCCGGGTCCAGGGTCGGCTAACCACACCCGACTCGTCCTTCGGGTACTGCGGCTGATGCTGGTGCCACATGAGGACGAGATGCAGCGGATCGGAGTCCGCCACGGGCAAGGTCGTTGTTGTTGTTGACGTCGCCGGAGCGGCGGTTGTGGTCACCGCCTCGGTTGTCGTGGTGTCTTCAGCAGATGATGTGCATGCAGTTGCCAGCAGGGCAATGAGCAGCACCAGAGTTCTCATGCGGGTCATCCCAGCAAGGTACCAGGCGTCTACAAGACGCGTGGAGTTCGAAGCATTCGAACTCCAGGCTCATGCAAAGAGCGCCCCGCCCTGGGCGGGGTCGAGTTCGATGCAATCGAACTCGGGCGGGTCGGGGCTGTGAGTCTCGAAATCGGGGCCGCTCCGGCGGTGCGATGGATTCGGTGCGGTGGTAACGCTCTACAGTCGGGTGATGATTGATCGGAATCCACCCGAGACGAAGCCCCGCTGGCGTCGCCGGCTGGGGATCGTCGCGTCACTGGCGGTCATAGCCGCATTGCTCGCGGGCGTGCTCCCGGCGATGGCGGATTTCTCTGAGGTGTGGCGAGCAATTCGGTCACTCACCTGGATGGAGACACTGAGCCTGGTGCTGGCCGCAGCCTGGAACATCCTCACGTATCAGTTCATCATCCTGTCAGCCCTCCCGGGTTTGACGCTGCTGCGAGCCTTCGTCGTCGGTCAGATATCTACCGCCGTTTCCAACACCCTGCCGGCGGGCAGCGCCATCGGAGTGGGTGTCACCTACGCAATGTTCTCTTCATTTGGATTCAGCTCGGGTTCGGTCGCCATCGCATCCGTCGTCACCGGGCTGTGGAACACTTTCGTCAAGCTCGGCCTGCCGGTGATTGCGCTGGCAATCCTCACGATCGGTGGATCCAGCAACCCTGCGCTGCAATCAGCGGCCGTCACCGGCGTCGCCGTGCTTGCCGGCACCGTTGTCTTGCTGGCGCTCATCCTGTCAAACGAGAGCATCGCACGGGTCGCCGGTGGTTGGCTCGGAGCGGCCGCGACACGGCTGGCGCGCCCTTTTCGGCTCGGCCCCTTCGACGGATGGGCGGAAGGCCTTGTCGAGTTCCGGGCCCAGAGCATTGACCTACTCCGACGCCGATGGTTGGCGATCACCGTGGCGACAGTAGTCAGCCACCTATCCCTGTTCGTTCTTCTGCTCATGTCGCTGCGCCACATGGGGGTACCGGCAGAAGCCGTCAGTGGGCCGGAGGCGCTTGCCGCCTTCGCCGTCGTGCGTCTGGTGACAGCCGTCCCGATAACTCCGGGCAATCTCGGTATCGTCGAGGTCGGTCTGGCTGCAGCATTGTCGATCGCTGGTGGTGACGAGTCGCTGGTGGTCGCCGCGGTTCTCATCTACCGGGCGCTCAGCTACTTGCTCCAGGTGCCGCTGGGGCTGGTCGCCTACGGGATCTTCAAATCGAAACGGTCGTGGCGTGTTGAGCCGCAGCCGGACTGATCAGCCCAGAGCGTCTACGTGAGCGATGTGGACCGGGTCGAGGTCATCGGCCGGGTCGAACCTAAGCACCATCGAGTAGAAGTAGAGCTCGGCTTCACGAGATCGTTCGATGTTCTCTGCCTTACGGAACCCGTGCCCCTCTCCCTCAAATGCTAGATAAGCGTGCGGAATCCCTTTCGCATCGAGGGCGGCAACGATCTCCTCGGCCTGAGCCGGCGGCACCACTCGGTCCTCCAATCCCTGCAGCAAGATCACGGGCGTATCAAACCCATCGAGATTGTGCAGCGGCGATCGCTCCTCGTATAGATCGGCCGCCTCAGGGTACGGACCGATCATGCTGTCGATGTAGCGGGACTCGAACTTGTGGGTGTCGGCGACCAGCGCCGCCACATCACCGACTCCGAAGTAGGACGCACCGGCGGCGAACACATCGGAGAAGGCCAGCGCACAGAGGGTGGTGTAGCCGCCGGCGCTGCCACCGCGGATAGCGAGCCGATCTTCGTCGACCTGGCCCGCGTCCGCCAGGAACAGCGCCGCATTGATGCAGTCGTCGAGATCGACAACCCCCCACTGCCCGCGCAGTGCATTGCGGTATTCACGCCCGTAGCCGCTCGACCCCCGGTAGTTGACATCGACGACTGCAATCCCCCGGGAAGTCCAAAACTGAACGCCGAGATCCAGCTGGGGCGAGGTCTTGCCGGTAGGCCCGCCATGGCTGATCACCAGCAGAGGCGGCTTCTCATCCTCGGGACCACGGTACCCGGGGTTGCGTGGCGGGTAATAGAAGGCATGGGCGATGGCGTCATCGGTAGTCGGGAACTCAATTGGCTCGGGAAGACTGATCAGACCCGGGTCGAGGTCGATCTCAATGCTCTTGCGGACGTACTTGACCGCCTCGGTGTCAACGTCGATCCGTACCACTGCCATCGGCTCCGACCCGCTGCCACCGGTGGTGAATACCTGGTCGCCACAAGTCGCCAAGCTGGAGCCCATCACCTCGAACGGGGTCGGTACAGAGAGCAAGGAATCCCCCTCGAGCACACCGAGCCGGTCGATGCCGTCTTCGGTATACATCGCCGCGATGCGATCGTCGAGCAAGAAGCCGTAGCGGCGCATTCCGAGGATCCATTGCGGCACGCCAAAGTCAGCATCCATTAGATGTACTACCTCGACAACGCCATCAGAAAGACGGAACAGGTTCCACCATCCGGTTCGATCCGAAACGAAGTGAAGGACACCGCTCGAGCTCCACTCCGGCTGGAAGATCGATTCATCGGGCCCGCCGGCGACCAACTCCGGTTCCGAGATCGTGCCGTCCTCGGCAAGAGCAGCGCACCAGAGCTCGGTGCCGTCCCACGGCATGTTGGGGTGATCCCACGAGAGCCAGGCGAGACGGGTGCCGTCTGGGCTCACTCTGGGGCTGGCGTAAAAATCGTGACCTTTGGCGATGACCCGGGGCCGATCGGAACCGTCCAACGGGAAGGTAACAAGCGTGTTGACCGGTTCCCGGTCCTTCTTGTGCCGCTCCCGAACACAAATCAGCAGGTCGCGGTGGAACTCGAAGTCGCCGTAGCGGTCACCGGCAGGGATCTTGGGTTCCGGCGTAATCGGCGTCGCCGCACCGTTCTCGATCCGGTAGACACGTTGATCGGCAAAGTCGCAAGAAACGAGGACACGATTGTTGACGGCGTAGGAACCACCTCCGTACTCGTGCACCCGGGAGCGGGAGTTGAAACCCGCAGGGACTACGTCGGCGATGCTCCCGTGGGCATCCTTGCGTACGATGGCAACACGACCACCCTCGAGAGCGCGCGACTCGGTCCAGTAGAGATCACCGCCGTCGACGGTGACGCCGCCGACGGGCACACCAGCCTCCGTCAGCATCGCGATCGTGATCGGCGAGTCCCACGACCCGTAGGGAGCAGTGACCGTCATGACAGCCTTTCTTACGCTGCGATCAGGCTACTGGACACGCGCCAGGTTGTGGGATCTACCCGCTACTCGACACGGAATGTCATGTCGAAGACATCGATGCGCCGACCATCGACTGCGATCTCGAGAACCAACTCCGACTCCCCCGGGGCGACTCCGGTGATGTCGAATTGCCAGGCAGGTAGGAACGAATGCGACGTCTCGTCATCTACCTCGCTCGTGAAATCTCCGGAGGGGCGCGCCGGGCGGAGAGCCACCGGATCATCAATCGAGATCACCGAGTCATCGTAAGTGACGACTCGCCACGGCACCTCCTGGTGCAGCGCATTCGCCATCAAGACCAGCTCAGTTGGGGTACCCGACTCGACCACCGCTTCCTCGCCGTAGTTGCGCTCGTGGAGAGTCTGTGGGTGAGAGGCAAATCCGTCACCACCGCAGCGATTGGCCACTGCAACAGTCCCCGCAGCACAGGCATCCTCAACCACGTCGACCCTGTACTCAGCGACGTCGATCAACTCACCGCCAACGACGAACTCAAATCGAAGCGGACTGGTCCCCAGATCCAACCCTGTGAATGAGAAGTGGCTGCTGGAGACCAGTATGCCCTCGTCATACTGGCCGGGCTCAGCAGCCTCAACATCGAGCTCTGGCGGCCTTGGCTTCTCATGTCTCTCACCAGCGAGGCGAAGCACCTTGCGGTCGTACTCGGCCACTCTCCATTGGGATTCGGGGTAGGCGTTATTGCCGAAGAGCCCAACCGAGAATTCCTCATCCGGCTCGACTGCAACTGTCCAGCCGTGGTCCCACTTCTCGACACCCAAAGGCAGATTCTCGAAGTCGCTACCCAGACAACTGGTGATCAGCAGCAATGCCGAACCCAAGAGGAGCGATCGAAAAAGCGGCAACCGGCGACGTATTGGACTCATGATTGTCCCTTCTGTTGCCCTGCATCAATCGTATCCCCCAACAGGCCGTCTGCGCGAGTGGCGTTAATGTTGCGGTGTGAAGTCGAGCACAGAGGTTGTCAGCGTCGATCGCCTCGAGAAGCGCTACGGCGCATTCACCGCGGTCTTCGATGTCTCCTTTTCCGTCGCAGCCGGCGAGATATTCGGAATCCTCGGCCCCAACGGCGCCGGGAAGACGACCACCGTCGAGAGCCTCCAAGGTCTCCGTAGCATCGAAGGCGGCAAAGTCTCGGTACTGGGGTTCGACCCGCGCAGCCAGGCCGCCGATATCCGCCGCCGCATCGGATCGCAACTGCAGGAGTCGGCACTCCCCGATCGCATGAAGGTGTGGGAAGCGCTCGACCTATTCGGCTCGCTACGAAGTGGCGGCCGTGACTGGCACGACCTACTCGACGACTGGGGCCTGGCGCAGAAGCGGGATGCCAAGTTCGGGAGTCTGTCCGGCGGTCAACAGCAACGCCTCTTCGTTGCATTGGCGTTGGCCAATGACCCCGAGCTCGTCTTCCTCGATGAAATGACAACAGGGCTCGACCCTGCATCGCGCCGGGTCGCCTGGGATCTCATCCGCCAGATTCGCGATCGTGGCACGACCGTTGTGCTGGTGACCCACTTCATGGATGAGGCCGAGAGTCTCTGTGATCGGCTGGTCGTGATTGATTCTGGGACCGTTGTTGCCGGGGGCAGTCCGCAAGGTCTGATTGCGCGCTACGGCGGTGGCGTCAGGGTCCGGTTCACTCACGAGGACGGCGACCTGCGATGGCTTGGCGAAGTCCCGCACGTCACCGATGTACACATGGATCGGGGTCGCTACGAGGTGCGCGGCGACGGGCCCGTATTGGCCTACGTCGCATCAGCGCTCGTAGCGAGAGGTATTGCCCCGGTCGACCTGCGGCAGGAACGGGCCACGCTCGAGGACGTGTTCCTCTCTCTCACCGAGGAGGATCCCAAGTGAAGCTCCTTGGCAAGATGTCGTGGCTGGAATTGAAGCTCTTCGTACGAGAGCCGCTCACAGTCCTGTTCGCATTGGTCCTGCCGCTGCTGGTCCTGTTCGTGATGGGAGGGGTCTTCGGCAATGAGGTAGACGCCGACTTCTACCGAGGAACCGGTGCGATGGACTACTACGTTCCCGCCTATGTGGCGCTGGTCACGGCATCGGTTGGATTGATCAGCCTCCCGGTGCACATCGCGGGCAATCGGGAGCTGGGTGTGCTCAAGCGCTACCACGCGTCCTCGATGCCGGCGTGGGTTGTGGTCGGCGCTTCGGTGATCACCACCTTTGTTGTGTCCCTGGTGAGCGGCGCCATCCTCGTCGTAGTGGCAATGCCTACTCATGACGTTGCCGCTCCGGACTCGTGGCCATTGGTCCTGGCTGGGTTCATAGCGGCGGCACTCCTGTTCGCTGCCATCGGCGTACTACTCGGTGCAGTTCTACCGAACGCACGGGCAGCCCAGGCGCTGGGGGTATTGCTGTGGTTCGTCCTACTCATGCTGGGCGGAGCCGGCCCTCCACCCGAGGTTCTCTCTGGAGCAATGGACACAGTCGGGCAGATCACGCCGCTTCGTCATGCCATTCGTGCCATGCAGGACGGATGGCTGAGCCTCGATGCCGGCCTGTCCTGGGTCATCGCTGCGTCGATTTTCGCCGGCGCTACCGCCGCCTCCCTCCGCTTCTTTCGCTGGGAGTGACCTT
>Ga0180435_10005003_pt1 | contig 12953 bp, 14 predicted proteins | sample SS_ome_3_FD_132467 | JGI IMG/M metagenome (GOLD analysis project Ga0180435, IMG submission 132467) | Hypersaline lake sediment archaeal communities from the Salton Sea, California, USA - SS_3_S_1 metaG | ecosystem: Environmental > Aquatic > Non-marine Saline and Alkaline > Hypersaline >... | reverse complement strand
TAGTGAAATATAAAACATGAAATCTTAAGCTAAAAATATAAAATAATACCCATTAACACATTGTCATATTAGCACATTGACACATCTCCACATCGCAAAATAACTACTTCGCTCTATAAAGCTTGTGTTTTTGGATAAAATGTTTCACGCTCTCAGGGATAAGGGAAGACACATCTTCATTTTTCTTAATTTTCTCTCTTATTTCGGTGGAAGAGATCTCCATGAGCGGGGCATCAATAATGGTTACCCGGTCGAGACCCGAAACCTGTGTTTTATCAAATCCGGGGCGGGGATAAACAATAATATCATAATTCTCTAAAAGTTTCTGATGATCTTTCCAAAGATGAAAACAGGAAAGGTTGTCGCCGCCCATTAAGAGAACGAATTGATGTTCCGGGTATTGTTTGTTCAGGTACCCCATCGTATCGACGGTATAGCTGGGTTTGGGCATCGAGAACTCGACATCGGAGGCAAAAATTCCTTTGGTGTCTTTAATCGCCAGATTTACCATTTCAAGCCGCGCTTCATCATCCAGCAGATCGTCCTTTTCCTTCAGCGGATTATGGGGGCTTACCACAAACCACAATTGATCGAGATTCCCGAATTCAAGTGCATAGCGGGCAATTGCAAGGTGTCCGTTATGAATGGGATTATAGGATCCGAAATAGAGTCCGATTCTCATGCTTCGAAATATTAAATATGAAATCTGAATGATGAAATGTGAAAAATTGGGAAATGTGTAGTTGTGGTAATTTGAAAATTAAAGCCTCGCAAACTTGCAATTTAAACATTTTCAAATTTTCACATCTTCAAATTTTCACATCTACACTCTGCCTTATCCCAAAAAGTCAGTCAATAACTTTTCCGCTTCATTAAATGCATCTTCCAATACATCATTTACCACAACTACATCAAACTTACCGGCGAAAGTCAATTCATGAGCTGCCTTAGCCACACGTTTGGCAATTACTTCTTCCGAATCGGTGCTTCTCCCTTTTAAACGATTTTCCAACTCCTCGATACTGGGAGGTTTTACGAAAATCGCCAATGCTTCATCGCCGAAATATTGTTTTATATTGCACCCGCCAATTACATCCACATCAAAAAGAACGTTTTTCCCGGCATTTCGTATCCGTTCCACTTCTTCTTTTAATGTGCCGTAGTAAGTGCCGCTATAAACTTCTTCCCACTCCAGAAACTCCCCGTTGTCGATCTTTTTCCTAAAATCTTCTGCTGAAAGGAAATAGTAATCCTTGCCATTCGTTTCGGTATGTCGTGGGGCACGGCTTGTTGCAGAAATGGAAAATTCAAGATCAAAATTCTTTTTAAGCAGGTGTTTTACAATGGTTGTTTTACCTGCACCCGAAGGAGCTGAAAATATGATGAGTTTCCCTTTTTTCATCTATCGATATTTAAAATTCCCTAAAGTACATTCAGCACCTGTTCCTTAATCCTTTCCAAATGATCTTTCATCTGGATCACAATTTTTTGAATGTTGGTTTCGTTAGCTTTTGAGCCTATCGTATTAATTTCCCGTCCGATTTCCTGGGAAATGAAACCAAGCTTTTTCCCTACGGCTTTTCCTTCATTCATCGTTTCAAGGAAGTAATCACAATGGTTTCTTAAACGCACCTTTTCTTCATTAATATCTAATTTCTCAAGGTAAAAAATCATTTCCTGTTCAAAACGGTTTCGATCCAGAGTCCCGTTGTTTTCAAATTCCTTTAAACTGTCAAGGATCCGTTCACGAATCCGTTCAATGCGCTGATCTTCGAAAGGTTCAACCTGAGGTAAAAGATGAAGTATTGCATCGATATTATTCTTGATATCGGCAGCTAGTGCTTTTCCTTCCTGGACACGAAAATCGATCAGATTATCCAATGCTTCATTCACGCTTTGGGCGATTTGCTTCCATTCGTTCTCGTCCAGTTCTTCAATGGTAACTTTTACCGTATCGGGCAAACGCATGATTACAGACATGGCAGTTTCATTCACCGGAATTCCGATTTTCCCGCTTACCTCCGTGTATTGGCGAAAATAATCCTCCACAATCGGGCTGTTGATTTTGGAATTCGATTCGGTTCCCAGATTCTCTGCATAAAGGTTAAACTCAACTTTTCCACGAATCAATTTCTCGCTGATCAGCTTACGAAGCTCAATATCTTTTTCCTTATATACTCCCGGGAAACGGGTATTAATATCTAATTGTTTTGAGTTAAGCGATTTCGCCTCAATTGTAATCTTTTTGTTTTTCAGCTTGCATTCGGCTTTGCCGAAACCTGTCATTGAAAGAAGCATAAAATATTGTTTTATCGATCGTGTGATTGATCTATGTTATTTATTGAATAACGCCCGAGCCGATTAATTCGCCGTCTTCAGCATACCAGGCAACAAATTGACCGGATGTGGCTCCCCTTTGTTCGCTTTCGAAAATTACATACAGACCTTCCTCCTCCCGATACATACAACCTTTTTCCAGAGGCTGACGGTATCGAATCCTAAACAGATACTCAACCTCTCCCCCAATGCCAATTTCAAGATCGGGGCGGATCCAGTGAATTTCATCGGAAGGAACAAAAATCCCTTTCCGGTAAAGCCCCGGATGTTCTTTCCCCTGACCTGCATATACAATGTTTCGAACCACATCGGTGCCAATCACAAACAAGGGTTCCGCAGTTCCTCCTATTCCTAATCCTTTACGTTGTCCGATGGTATAAAAATGAGCGCCATTGTGTTCGCCAATTACACTCCCGTTCCAGGGCTTGTAAGGAAACTGAAAACATAATTTTCTGAAGTTCTCTTTGGAAATTTCAATACCGGCTTTTTTCTTCTCCATAAATTCAGCCGGAATTTCAATTACATTCCCTTTTTTTGCAGCCAACTTTTGCTGAAGGAAAACCGGAAGATCAACTTTCCCGACAAAACAGATTCCTTGAGAGTCTTTTCTTTCGGCAGTTATCAATCCTTGTTCCCGTGCAATCTTGCGAACTTCCGGCTTCAGGAGATGTCCGATCGGGAAAAGCGCTTTGGCCAACTGCCTTTGACTTAGCTGGCAAAGAAAATAACTTTGATCTTTATTGGGATCAGCACCTGCCAATAAACGATGGAATTCTTTCCCATCCTTTATTATGGAATCTTTTTGACAATAGTGACCGGTTGCTACATATTGAGCTCCCAATTTATCGGCCTCATCCAGAAACTGATCGAACTTAATCTCGCGGTTGCACAGAACGTCCGGATTGGGGGTTCTCCCTTTTTCGTACTCCTGAAACATGTAATCAACCACTCTTTTGCTGTAGTTTTCACTAAGATCGACCACATGAAAAGGAATATCCAGTTTACGTGCAACCATTTCGGCAAGTTCCACATCATCCTCCCAGGCGCAGCTACTGGTAAGGGTCCCCGTAGTTTCCTTCCAGTTAATCATAAATACTCCAATAACATCATAACCTTCCTTCTTAAGAAGATAAGCTGCTACACTTGAGTCTACTCCGCCTGATAATCCGACAACTACTTTTTCCTTCATTTAAATCTCTTTGAAAAATCGAATCAAAAGTACTCTTTTTACAAGAACTGGCAAAGCGTGCAATTGGTTGCCCGTTGCCCGTTCCTGATTTCTTGTTACTGATTAGCAGATGTTGAACGAATATCTACTGACAAAGCTATCGATTTCAACATATTTCAATGTATTTCCATTTATACCATTTTAATCTTTGAATACAATGTATTCGCTGATGTAAACCGAGGGCGATAGTTAATCAAAGCAATGTTAGAAGCGCAGCGTACTTTTATATTGCATTTTGATTTAGAATCGGTATTATTGCTTCCTGGCTGCTTTTCCTGATAATTTAAAAATATTCCGCGTCAACTTCTTTAAAGAACTTTTCGCGCAACAATCGAATAAGCCGGATAATCACATTTTTTCGAATTTCAATGTCTTCTTTCTGATCTGGGTTTTGATGCGCCCAGTTTATCCGGGTGCCAACAATAAACTGAATACGGTCGTGTTGCAAAATTGATTTTACAATTTCTTCTGCAGGAGAATTCCCCAGACGGGTTTCTGCATTGTGTGCTTCCAAAAGTTGTTCGACCTTCGTCAGGGTCAGAATGCCTTCGGTAACCAGATCAAAACCTTCCATCAATGACTTTGGAGGAAGCGCAGAGTCGGTGAAAGTATATTCCGTCTGAATTTTGATTCCCAGTTCACGACTGAGAATTTCTCCTGTTGTTCCTCCCATTAAAATCTTTTCCCCTTTAAGGCTTTTTGCTTTCCGGGCAAAATCAGCATCTCTGTCTTTAAAGAAAGGCGGGCCGGTTACAATATTAAGAAGTCTTGGAGTACGTACATAAACAACTCCGCAACTGCAATCATCTTTCAGCACATAGCCGTCGTTCATCGCCGCCTGGTTGACAATTCGCCGGGTTAGCGAAGTGGCAGAAATATCTTTATGGTGATCCACCTGGTTCAACGCAAAAGCGGCCAGCTTCTCTGTTCCCCATCCTTTTGGATTTTTTACAGTCCCCATTCCGCTCTCAATAATTCCATCGGTAAAGAAGATGATCCGGTCCTCTTTCTCGGCTACAAACTCAGTTTTGTAAATCAAACGTTCAATGGTTTTACAGCCTTCAATAGGAATTCGCTGCCATTTAATATCCTCCAAAATTTCATTGCCTCGCAATATGATACAAAATGGATTTTCAAAGTTTTCAATGCGGATCGTTCCATCGCGCTCAATTGTAATAACTGAAAATGTTGCAAATCCCGATCGTTTTTCATCCGAAGGAAGAGTACGGCTGATAATGTTGGCTGCTATTTCCGGATCGGTATGAGACTTGGTGAAATCCATCACCATGGAAGCAGTGAGCATCGCCTGAACATGGGCTTTTATTCCATGCCCCAATCCGTCGGAGAGGATAAGGACCGTTCTCCCTTCTTCCTGTTCGCGATTTACCAAAAAAACATCTCCTGAAACGACCTCTTTGTCGGCGTATTTCTGATAACAGTCAAATTCGATATGAAAATCATTCTTCATCTTCTTCCTCCCCGTATTTGTATGCTTCTACAATAGAGTTAAGAAGTTCTTCGGTCCGCGATGCATTTTCACCTAACAGATAAGCAATTCGGCTTACGGTGTCGAGGTTGCGCTGATTGGCTTCTTTTGCGCGCTGAATAATTTCGGCTCTTTCGAGCATCGGTTCGCTAAGGTCGCGGATTATCGCTCCAACGACTTTGTTTCTATAGATGGAAACAATGGAAATATGAAGGAGTTTATTCTGAAATCGCATATCCCGCAATAATTGAGCCTCACCGGTTTCGAGCAGGTTGGCAAACATTTTCCATATTTTCTGAGGGACAATATTTTTAAGATCTGCCCCCCGAAGTCTGGGAACTGCCTCGGCAAGATGCAATATGTCTTCACCAAATATATTGGCAAATCCGTTATTCGACTCGATAATCTTCAAATCCTTGTCAACAATAACAATCCCTGCCCTGATTTTCTGAAGCATGGCAGAAGCAATCACAGAGGCTTCCTGAGCCTTTTCTAATTTTTCTTCTGCTTTTTTACGTTGGGTAATATCATGAATCGATCCAACGATGCCTATGATCTCCTCTTTTTCATCGCGGATCACTGATTTATAAAAAATGACATTCCGGATTGAGCCATCGGCAATTTGAAACTCTGTTTCATAGATTTGATCCCCGGGTGACTCAAAAAGTTCTTTATCATGTTTGGTAAAAAGGTTTGCAATGTTTACCGGCTGAATATCATAGACCGATTTCCCGGTTAATTCACTCATGGGAATACCAATGAACTTCTCATGGGCTTTATTACATCCTTTATAAACACCATTGCAGTCGCGAAGAAAGATTGGGATTGGCAATGCGTCAATAATTTTCTGATGAAGATTTAGGTCTTCTGAACCCCATAATGCCTGTAGATTTTCCAATTCAATCATAGAATTTTGTTTTTAACACAAAAATCAGAAAAAATGAACGAATCTCAATGACAATCCGGAATTAAGAAAAAATATTTATTTAGCAGCAACAGAAGTGGTTAAATTATGCCAACAAAATGAAAATTTAGTCGTTTCTTTGCAGAAAATTTATATTGATTTTTTAAGGGAAAACACAGAATGCTTTTTCGATCTCCACTTTATGGTTTGTTAAATACAAATTTTTTGCAGATTTTCTGTAAGCAAAAAATTTTAACCATCTGAAAAAAGTTACAATTGCAGAAGATCTTAAACGAGAAAAAAACAAAATGGTTTCTGAGTCACTGAACAAAAGTCATGAACTCCAAATCTTAAATATCTAATAGAAGAATGAAGATTAAGGAAGTTTCCTCTCTATTAAAAGCACGTATTGTTTGTGGTGCACACCGTCAGGAAGAAAGTGTGAATTATGGATTTGGGTCTGACCTGATGAGTGATGTATTAACACTCGACTCCAATGATCTTCTGTTAATTACCGGATTAGCCAATGTCCAAACCATCCGTACGGCAGAAATGGCTGATATTCATTTTGTTCTTTTTGTTCGAAACAAGAAAGTAACAAAAGAGATGATCGAGTTGGCAAAAGAAAATAACTTGGTTATTTTAGAATCCCCCTATTCACTGTTTAAAGCGAGCGGAATCTTGTTTTCCAATGGATTAAAACCAGTTTACTAATGGTTGAATTAAAATTTGAACTTGAAGGTGGAGATTTTTCCCGCGCTGGCTATGCTTCAAGCGAGGTAAAAAAAATCTTAAAGCAATTAAATGTTGATTCCCGAGTCATCAAGCGCATTGTGGTTGCATTATATGAGGCTGAGGTCAATGTGGTTGCTCATGCCTGGAGAGGCGACATCGGAGTTTTGATCGAACCTAACCGGGTAATGATAACATTGAAGGATGAGGGGCCCGGAATTGATGACATCGAACGTGCGATGCAGGAGGGATTTTCAACTGCAACAGAAAAAGTTCGTTCAATGGGTTTCGGAGCCGGAATGGGTTTGCCGAATATCAGGAAAAACACAGACGAACTAACTGTAGAAAGCAAAGTTAACAAAGGAACAAAAGTTGTTTTTATTAATTATTTATAAAAAACGCAAGGACTCTGATTAAGGAGTTTACAAACACTGCAACAAATAACAGCCTAACCCTCAGAATATTAATTATTTGATATATGAGTAGATTAGAGTTTCATCATGCAATAAAAGTCAACGAATCAATCTGCGTCGGATGTACGCATTGTATCAATGCATGTCCAACGGAAGCGATACGGGTAAAACATGGCAAAGCCGATATTGACGGTTCCTTATGCGTTGACTGTGGCGAGTGCATGCGTGCATGTCCGGTGGAAGCATTTTATGTTGAGGATGACGACCTGAACCTGATTGAAAAATATAAATATAAGGTAGCCCTGTTTCCTGCCGTAATGGTAGGGCAGTTCCCTCCCAACATTAGCGAAGATAATATATACAAGGCTCTGGAAAAGATCGGCTTTACCGATATCTATGAGGTTGAAAACGCGATACAGTTATTTAAAGAAACCTTGCAGGAATATGTTGAAATGTCACAGGACAAACCCTGCATTTCATCCTATTGCCCCGCGATAGTCCGGCTGATTCAAATAAAATTTCCTGACCTTGTTGAAAATATTGTTTTACTGAAAAGCCCTCACGATTTAGCAGCTCACTTTTTGAAAAAGAAATTGCTACGTGAAGGGGCGAAAGAAGAAGAGATCGGAATATTTTATGTAACCCCTTGTGCAGCCAAAATTGCATCGGTAAAAAGCCCGATAGGAGAAACTCAATCGGTTATTGATGGAGTGATAAATATGGAGCGGGTCTATAACCTGGTAATGAAAGAGGCAGCAGACAATAATGAGCTGTCCCCATCATTCGATTTCCGAAAAAACCTGGCCGGCGACGGAATTCGATGGAGCCTGGTAGAGGGAGAAGCCTTCCATATTGATGGCAGGACTTTCTCCATTGATGGCATGAACCATGTAATTCGATTCCTTGAACGATTGGAAAATGACTATTTACCCTCGGTTGATTTCCTTGAATTAAGAGCATGTGATCAGAGTTGTGCGGGAGGAATTCTTCTTACCGGAAATCCGTTTCTGACCGCCGACCGATTGAAACGCAGAGCGGCCCGCTATCCAAACGAACAAAATTTTGCCTTCCTGAACAACGCCGATGATAAAGAGGAATTGAAAAAAAACCTGCATTCGGATGAAATTCCTCCCTGCTCTACCTTATCCTGGGACGAAGATTTTATGAAAGCTCTCGAAAAGATGAATAAGGCAAGACGAATTATGTGTCATCTTCCGGGAATCGATTGCGGAGCTTGCGGTGCACCAACCTGCCAGGCACTTGCCAAGGATATGGTAATGACCAAAGCCAAAATGTCTGATTGTATTTTTGTGCAACAAGCTTGGGAAAAGCAGGGACGAATTACCCCTGAAAATGCATTTAAAAATTTAGAAAAAAAGTGGGGCAAAAATCGTTTTGATGTAGACTGTTTTAAAAAAGGAGCTAAATATGAAGGTGGTTGAATTAATTGAAAAACTCAATTTAAAAATTTTAACTGGAAAATGTGATTTAAATCGCGAAGTTTCAGGCGGCTATGTTTCCGACCTTTTAAGCGATGTAATGGGCAATGCCGATGAAGGACAAGTTTGGATTACCTTGCAAACCCATAAAAATGTGGCTGCAATCGCAACATTAAAAGAAGTGGCTGCAGTAATTCTGGTTAAAGATTATTTGCCGGATGATGATACAATTGCACAAGCTGAAAAAGAAGGGATTCCTTTACTTGGAACCTCCATGGAAACCTTTGAAGTTGCTGGAAAATTGTACCAGCTTCTTAATTAAAATGAGTGAATGAGAGGATGACTGAATGAGCGGATATTACAGGTTTCTGGTATTTATTCATCCACTTATTCATTAATTAGAAATTGTATGATTAGGTTTAAAGCGGATTTACATATTCACTCTGTTTTGTCTCCCTGCGGAGATTTAGACATGAGCCCAAGAAATATTATATCCCGGGCCAAAGAGGAAAATTTGCAGATCATTGCAGTAACCGATCACAATACATTAAAACAATCTCAGATAGTAGCAGAATTAGCGGAACGGCAAAACATCTTCCCTGTCTTTGGCGCTGAAATTTCAACAAGGGAGGAAATCCATTGCCTGGTATTTTTCCCGGACAGAAAAATTGCTTCTGAGTTTCAACAATTTATTGACCGTCATTTGCCAATCATTGAAAATCATCCTGAATTATTCGGGTATCAGGTAGTGGTCGATGCGGAAGATAATATTCTTGAAGAAGAAAAGCGATTGCTGATTTCAGCTTTAAATGTGGGAATCCAAATAGTGGAGAAAGAAGTTCACCGATTAGGAGGAATATTCATTCCCGCCCACATCGACCGTTCCCAAAACAGCATAACCAGCCAGCTCGGTTTTTTACCGGCAGAAATAAAGGTTGATGCTTTGGGTATCTCTAAATTTGCTGTAATCGAGAATCTTAAAGCGAAATATGATTTTATTCATGATCATACCCTTATTCGATCCTCTGATGCTCATTATCCGGAGGATATTGGAAAAGGATTTTCTTTTTTTGAAATAGAAAAGCGAACATTTAAAGAAATTCGGTTAGCACTTCTCCACCAAAAAGGAAGAAGCGTAACCGCGAGTTAAGAGATGAAGGATTTATCTTTACATATTCTTGATTTGGTGCAAAACAGTATTCGTGCAAAAGCTTCTGAAATTCAGGTGATGGTTATTGAGAACCATGACCGGAACCGTTATGTCTTGTCAATTAAAGATAATGGATCGGGAATGGATCGAAAAACCCTTGAAAAAGCAATCGATCCGTTTTATACATCCAGGACCACACGAAAAGTGGGACTTGGATTGTCATTAATCAAGCAAAATGCAGAACAAGCCGGCGGTATTTTCAGCATTAAATCGGAACCCGGAAAAGGAACTTTGCTCGAAGCAACTTTTCAGCACGATCATCTTGATCGTCCTTCCCTTGGCGACATTTCCGGAACAATCGTCCTGATCGCAGCAGCAAATCCCTCAATATGCCTGAAATACATCCATCAAACTCCTGATGGAGATTATGAATTCAATACGAATGAAGTTCGTCAGGTTCTGGATGATGTTCCATTAAGTGATGTTCAAATTCAAGCCTCGCTTCGTGAAATGATCACCGAAAATTTAAAAACTATTCGATACTCAAAATAAATAGCAAAAACAATGGGAAAGATAAAATCACTAGCCGACCTGAAAAAAGTCAAACACGATGTCCAGGCGAAGATGAAACTCCGGGAAAGGGGAGATCAAGCAGAAAATCTAATCCGGATTAAGGTAGCAATGGCTACCTGCGGGATTGCAGCAGGCGCCAAGGAAACCATGAATTTTCTGATGGAGGAATTGGATTTACATGGCATTGACGCTGTGGTTACTCAAACCGGATGTATGGGATATTGCTACGCAGAACCTACCGTAGAAGTTACCTTGCCAGGAAAAGATCCGGTTGTTTTTGGTAACGTTGACCGTGAGAAAGGCCTTGAAATCATTGAAAGATATATTAAAAAATCGGAATTGGTCGATGGAATCATCCCGGTCAATTACAAAGACATTGATGAATAAACCAATACGTAAATAAACTATCATTTATGACCGATTATAAAATACATATTCTGGTATGTGCAGGTACCGGATGCCGTGCTTCAGAAAGTGAAGAGATCTACACACAGCTGGTAAATGCCCTGGAAGAAAACGGCCTTGACGATGATGTACAGGTTGTAAGGACCGGATGTTTTGGCTTTTGTGAAAAAGGGCCTATTGTAAAAATTCTACCCGACAACACTTTTTATACCCAGGTAAAACCTTCCGATGCAAATGAAATTGTTACCGAACACCTTGTTAAAGGCCGTCAGGTTAAACGTCTCCTTTTTGTTGATCCGGATAAAAAAGAAACGGTAAGTGATGCGAAAAAAATGGATTTCTACAAAAAACAGGTTCGAATCGCACTCCGGAACTGTGGTTTTGTTAATCCTGAAAATATTGATGAATATATTGCCCGCGACGGTTATCATGCTCTCGGAAATTGTCTTGCCGAAAAAACTCCTGGGCAGATCATTAATGAAATTAAGCAGTCAGGTCTTCGCGGCCGGGGAGGCGGTGGTTTTCCAACCGGCTTAAAATGGGAGTTTACAAAAAATGCTCCCGGAGACCAGAAATATGTCGTTTGTAATGCAGACGAGGGTGACCCGGGCGCATTTATGGACCGCTCAATTCTTGAAGGGGATCCACACTCTGTACTGGAAGCAATGGCAATCTGCGGATATTCTATCGGAGCCGACAAAGGATTAATTTATATTCGCGCGGAATACCCTCTGGCAATAGAACGTCTTAAAGTGGCGATCAGTCAGGCGCGCGAATACGGATTGCTTGGTGAAAAAATCATGGGTTCCGGCTTCAACTTTGATGTAGAACTTCGTTACGGTGCAGGAGCTTTTGTATGTGGGGAGGAAACTGCATTGATCCACTCAATGGAGGGGGAACGCGGAGAGCCGACTTTCAAACCTCCTTTCCCTGCTATTTCAGGTTATCAGAAGAAGCCAACCAACGTAAATAACGTTGAAACTTTTGCAAACATTCCGGTCATTATCAATAAAGGTGCTGAATGGTTTGCTTCTATCGGAACCGAAAAATCAAAAGGGACCAAAGTTTTTGCCCTTGCCGGAAAAGTAAACAACGTGGGTTTGATTGAAGTTCCTATGGGAACCACTTTACGGGAAGTAATTTTTGATATCGGCGGTGGAATTAAAGACGGTAAAAAATTCAAAGCCGTTCAAACCGGAGGCCCTTCCGGAGGATGTCTTACCGAAAAACACCTGGATACTCCAATCGACTTTGATAACCTTCTTGCCGTAGGTTCCATGATGGGATCGGGAGGGATGATTGTAATGGACGAGAACGATTGTATGGTTTCGGTTTCAAAATTCTATCTCGATTTTACCTGCGAAGAGTCGTGCGGGAAATGCACGCCATGCCGTATTGGAAACAAACGCTTGCTTGAAATTTTAGAGAAAATCACGGAAGGAAAAGGAACTCGCGAAGACCTTGACCGCCTTCGCGTTTTAAGCGGAGTGATTAAAGATACTGCACTTTGCGGTTTAGGTCAGACTTCTCCAAATCCGATTCTTTCAACCCTCGATAACTTTTGGGATGAATATATAGCTCACGTTGAAGAAGATACCTGTCCTGCAAGTCAGTGCCGTGCCTTAATGAAATATGTAATTGATAAGGAAGTATGCGTGGGATGTACTCTCTGCTTCCGTATTTGTCCTGTCGGCGCCATCTCGGGCGATAAAAAACAGCCTCATGTTATTAATCCTGCATTGTGTATCAAATGCGGTGCCTGCATGGAAAAGTGCAAATTCAATGCTATCAGCATTATTTAACCTTCTGAAAAGTTATTGAAATGGAAAAAATAAAATTAACCATCGATAAAAAACCAGTTGAGATTGAAAAGGGGAAAACAATTTTGGAAGCAGCTGCCAGCATAGGCATCGAAATTCCAACCCTTTGTTATATGAAACTGGAAGACATAGGCATTGAAAATAAACCGGGCGGATGCCGTGTATGTGTTGTTGAAGTGGAAGGACGACGTAATCTTGCACCTTCATGCGTAACTGCAGCCGAAGAAGGGATGGTGGTAAGAACTAACTCCATGCGTGCGCTGAATGCCCGGCGTACCAACGTAGAGTTAATCCTTTCTGACCATCCTGCAGAATGTTTAACTTGTGCTAAGTCCGGAAAATGTGATTTGCAGGATCTTGCTCAACAGTTAGGAATTCGCGAATTGCATTACGAAGGGGTCAAAAGTACCTATCGCAATGATTTATCTCCTGCCATCATTCGTGAACAGGAAAAATGTATCATGTG
>Ga0180435_10005001_pt1 | contig 12957 bp, 11 predicted proteins | sample SS_ome_3_FD_132467 | JGI IMG/M metagenome (GOLD analysis project Ga0180435, IMG submission 132467) | Hypersaline lake sediment archaeal communities from the Salton Sea, California, USA - SS_3_S_1 metaG | ecosystem: Environmental > Aquatic > Non-marine Saline and Alkaline > Hypersaline >... | reverse complement strand
TTCCCAATAGTTCTCCAGGATGATGTCATCGACGACAACTTTGTCGTTGAGTTTGACGGTCACCTTCTCGCCCACCATGCGAATAAAGAAGGTATTCCACTCGCCCGTCGGTTTGTCGGCCTTCTCGGAGGGCTTGGAAGAATGCGTGCGGTTGTTGTGTAGTCCGCCGGAACCGATATCGGCGCCAAGGTCTTCCGATTCTGCATCCCAAATCTGCACCTGGGGGCAGCCGCGCAGATAGACGGCGCTTTGTCCGCCTTTTTCAATCTTCCAATCGAGGTAGAGTTCGAAATCGCGGAAGTGTTCGATGCTGGCGATGTTTTTGCCTTCGCCGTCGAACTCGAGCACACCGTCTTTGACCGCCCAGTGAACACGCATGTCGGCGTCGGCAAGACGTTGAAAGCGCCGACGTCGTAAAACGCCCATGCGTGTCGTGACGAGCGGATTGCCAAGTGACGCCTGCCAGCCCGACATGCCAATACCGGGCATGAGCGAGTAGAACCCTTCGGGCGGACCAGTCGATTCCTCGGGTGCCGGCTTTTCGTCGGCGCGCGCACCTTTCACGAGCGGTAGCGCGCAAGCTGTCAGCGCTGCCCGAACAAATGTCCTTCGGCAAGGTTTCCAGGTTGTCGAATCGGTCACCGCAGTGTTTTTGAAACGAGAATCCATGCCCCGACGATTCACGATACCCGAACCCTTTTAGGATAGCCGGTTGACCGTCGAATCTCAATCATTTGCAGGCGGTTTGGCGAGATTTCCAAGTCGCGGTGCGAACTGGCCCGCAAAATTCGCAAAGACGTGTCAACTGGCAACGGTTTTGTCGAATGTGAGTGCGGCCAAGAACACCTCAAAACCGCAGCCAATTCTTCACACCTAGTCGGAATAGAATCAAGAGGGCCGCAACGGCCTCGCGCGAATTGATCTTCGACTGTCCAAACTCGCGATCGACAAATTCGATGGGCACTTCGGCGAATCGAGCCCCCACACGTTTCAGTCGCCAGAGGATCTCTTCGTAAAACGAATAGCCGCGCGAATGGATTTGTTTCAGGTCGAGTTTTCGCAACAAATCAACACGATAACAACGAAATGATCCGCTGATGTCGTTGACCGGCAGTCCCAACAGGCAACGGCCGTAGAGATTGACGCAGCGGCTCATCATGCGCCGCGAAAGAGGCCAGCCTTTGACACCACCCCCTTTGGTGTATCGCGATCCGATTACCACATCCACCGGCTCTTCGCTCGCGTACCGGCCAAGCAACTGCGGCAGATACCGTGGGTGGTGGCTGAAGTCGGCGTCGAGATTGACGAGCACATCGTAATCGTTTTCGATCGCGTAGGCGAAACCGGCGATGGCGGCGGTACCCAGTCCCAGTTTTCCCTCCCGATGCAGACAGCGCAACCGCGTATCCTGAGCCGCCTTCTCGTCGCACCACTGCCCCGTACCGTCCGGCGAATTGTCATCGACGATGAGGAGGTCGGCCTCGGGGCAGACCGTGAAGATCTCGTCCACGAGCCGCGGCAGATTCTCCATCTCGTTGTAGGTGGCAATCGCAATCAGCGTACGGTGATTCATGGGAAAACACGTTGTTTCTACCAACTATTTCTGTGCGCTGTTTTGGATATCGTTCCACTCGCTGACCAATCCGTGTCGACCGATCCAGAGATCAAGGTACTCGAAATCCAACTGGTCGCGATTCCACTCCAGCAATGCAATGGCGTCCGCACGGTCAATCATGCGACCGGCCAGTAGCTTGTGGATCAACAGATCCTCACACGTCAGTAGGTCGACGGTTATTTCGGCGACGGGCAGCTCGACCGCGACTCGCCGGTCCAGCGATTGCCGATGGTACTCCCCCCTGGCAACGAGCAGATCGATCTGCAAGTCAATATACGCATCCATCGGCTCGTAGAGCGTTTGACAAAGCTGTAGTTCGCCAATGGTCTTCCACGAGTCCTTTTCCGGCACGCGAACATTGCACTTGGTCAATTGATCGATCAGAGTGTCGGCGGACGCATCGGAGAGCGATATCAGTAAGTCAACATCTTTCGTTCCCCGCGAGTGCCCGTAGTATGCCATCGCAATCCCGCCCATGACCGCCATCGGCAGGTTCAGCGGCTCAAGCGACTGCCATGCGTGTTTCAAAGCCTGGAAGACAACGCTCGATGTCATTTCTGGCTCCCCTGATCGAATCGCCGCATCAGATTCAACATCATTTCATCGTGTTCCTTCATCTGATGCCGATACCAGCGGCGATAGGCGTCCTTGATGTCTTCGCCTGACAGGAGGTTGCTTTTGAGCCCGGCCATGACCAACTCGTGCGAAGCGTCCATCAAATCAGCCCATACCTTGAGCGACTGTTCCGGCGTCATTCGCCGCGGCTTCAGGTTCGAGTCGGCACTTTCCATGTCGGCATTCGCCTCTTTCTCCGCGGCTGGTGGGCTAAGCCGTGAGCGGCAGTTGTTCTGAACGCACTACCTTCGAAACACTGAAATCTACAATCCGAAATCTAAAACCCCAAATCCGCGCCCCTCATTCATCATACACGGCCGCCGTGCGTCGGGCGCGCTCGGCAATCATCTCGCGCAACCGTGGCGGCTCGAGCACTTCAGCCTGGTCGCCATAGCCCATGATCCACCAGGAGATCTCCGTGAGACCGCTAACGGTAGCACTAAAGTCTATCGTGCCACCGTCGTTGTGCTTGATTCGCTGGGTCTTGTGCCACTGAATGCCGGCCACGTTCTGGGCAACCATTTCGCTGAAGCGGATCGTCACTTCCTCGTCTGGTCCATCTGGAATCAGATTCCAGGCGTTTTTCAGGTAGCGACCGAGTCGAAAACCCTTGGGTAATTCAAAGTGATCTTCAAGGACTTCCAGCGACTCAATTCGGCCAAGATGGAACGTCCTCACGCTTCGATGCAACGACGACCGGCCGATCACGTACCAGCTATGCCGACTGAAAAGCAGCTTGTACGGATGGACTTTCGTGCAGATGGTGTCTTTTTCCGTCAGGCTGCCATAGAACAGTCGAACACATTGGCGCTGGGCGATGGCATCGGTCAAGGTTCGGAACACGTCGTCATCTTCGACGATTTGGCGCCCTGGCCCGAGGCGGACGTGAACCGCTCCCGATAGCGATTGAAGCTGGTCGCGCACGCGTTGTGGCAGGCTGTTCTCCAATTTCGAGGCCGCAGATCGGGCCGGCTCGCAGTACGGCAATCCCCCGGCTGACAACTCGTGGCAAAGCACCATCACCGTCAGTGCTTCTTCGTTATTTAGATTGGTGGGCGCGAGAAAATAGACGTTGGGAATTGAATAGCAATTTCGCGCCGCGTCATAAACGAGCGGAACCTCGGCACGCCGTAGCGTGTCGAGGTCGCGGAAGATCGTGCGACGTGAAACGCCGCACTGGTTGGCCAGCGCGCTGGCGTTGCAGCCCCTACTCCCCTGGAGCAGGTGCAGCAGCTTGAGCAGGCGTTGGACTCTTGTGAGATTCACTCGTCAGTTGGACCGAACTCGGTTCATCGATAAGCCGGATTTTGATGCCCGACGATTCACCCGCCGCCTTGGTCGTCGCCGACCAATCGAACGAGGCTTGCGCGACCGGTTGCAAGGATGCCGGCTTGGCAACCACCGAAGTCCGCTTCGGCGTGGTCGAAAACGCGGATGCCACCGTCGTCGGCCGCGACTGCATCGCCGCGTCTTCTGGCTCCAGGATCGGCTCGATCACATCGTTGCCATCCGCCGGCGTGGGAGCGGGGGCCGGAGCCAACTCGAAACTATCTCCCAAGTTGACGGCGCCCGACGTACCCTGTGGCGCCGGCCCTCGGCTGATTACGCGAGGTCGCGTGTACCCGTAGTCGACGAAGTGGCTCGCATCGCGGCGGCGGGCGTGTGCCATGGCGTCGAAGTACGCCTTATGGGGCCACGGTCCCTCCGCCAACATGATGCTATTATATTCGAGCAGTGAACCCTTTCGGTAGTGGACCTGAGTAATCGCCTTGTTGTAACCGACGACTGCTTGGTAGTACGCCGTCTCGGCGTCGGCGCGGCGTTGCTGGGCGTCGAGCAAGACGTCGGCGGTTGCTTTACCGACGCGGACGAAGCTCTCGATCACCTCGACCTCGCGGCGAGCAGCCACCCACCAGTTGAAGTTGGTTTGCGCCAATGCGTACCAGGCTTCCTGATCTTGCACCGCGTCCGTCAAGCTGTGGGCGGCTTCGAGTTCCATGTCTTCCAGTCGAGCTTGCTCGCGAGCCAGCGCCAGTTGGAAGTATCGCACGCCGGCCAGTTCCTTGCGGAAACCAATCGGCATCTCGAATTGGAAACCAAGGGCCCACTCCTGGAAGCGGCCTTCGGTCAGCTCATCCCACGCCTGCGAACCGTCTGCGGCAAAATTGAGACCGCGTCGCGGGGCGGCAATCAGGTCGTCGCCTTTACCCAGCCAGCGGTACAGAGCGACCACATCCAACGTTGGCAGCAGGTCGTTGCGAGCGGTGATCAATTCCATCTCTCGACGTTTGATCTGCCACTTCTGTTTCCGGAGTTCTGGCGTGCGGTAGAGCGTCTCCGCCAAAATCGCGCGCCAATCGAACGTGACCTCAGCCGTGGTCGGCTCATCGGAAGGACGAATCAGCCGGCCATCGGTCGGTGAAAGACCCATCACGTAACGCAGGCGGTTTTCGACCTTGTACAAGTCACGCAGCGCAGCCTCCACATCCGCGCGGAAACGATAATATTGCTGTTTGGCTTGCGCTTCTTCCGCCACGCCGCCTTCGCCGGCTCGCCGGCGGGCGTCGAACTTCTTCCAAGTGACCAAGGCGGCGTCACGACCGACTTTTTTCGCTTGCAGGTTGCGATACTGGAAATACAGGTCCCAATAGGCATTCTCAACATCGGAAACCATGTTGCGTACACCGAGCTCGAAGTCCGCCAGTGTCGTATCCGTGCGAATTCGCGCGAGCACAACACCCATGCGATTGACTTGCGTGCCACCGCCTCGCATCAGAGGATGACGAGCCTCCATTTCAAGGTTGGCCGTCCAGTCGCTCGGTTGAGCACGAAACGCGGCGTTACTCATGCTGTATGCGCCATTGGTGCGAGCAAAGAACTCCGTACCAGTTGCGGCGCGTTTGGCGACCTGGATGTTGAATCGCGAATTGTCACCTTCGCTGACGGGCGGGAAGATGGCTGCCGCAGCACCCGACGAGTTTTGTGGCGTGTCGAGTCGCTCCCAATACATCCCCGCCGAAAGCCGCGCGTCAAACGCTGAAAGTGCCGATTCAACGCCCTGCTGATGTTCTGTGGCAATCGCGCCGGGTGCGTTCGAGATCGAATTCGAGAAACCGGGCACGATTACGCCCGTGCCCGAACCGACCACACCAGGACTCGCCTCTTGCAGCGCGGGATCGTAAACGGTGGGAATGCTCTGTGGGTTAGCCAGCAGTTGCTCTGGAGCGAATGCTGCCAGTTGAGCGACGCCGCCGAGGTTCCGCATCACTTTGCTGTTCTTCAAAGTGATGCAAACCGCCTCTTCGAGGGTGACTTCCCAGATCTCATCGAACTCGCGATTCGCCAGCGAGAGCGGCTCCATCGCATTCGAGGCCTCGACGCTCTGAATGTCGTCCTCGTCCGGCATCTCGATATCGGTTGCCATATCGAGGTAGTGCGAGAGGTCGCCGTCTTCGTGGAAGTAGAAGGGTTGGGTTGGTTTGCAGCCCGTCATGGCCATGATGGCTATGAGGAAGATCGCCCAACACTGCTTCGTTTGGCGGGTCATCGGCATTTTCCCTGGAGTAGTCGCCTAAGGTCGCTGTGGATAAGGATTTGATGCCTTCAGCCGCCGTCGTTTGAGCCGGGGGAGGCTCGCTTGCTGGTGCGAATCCACACAAATGAAACGCGCACCGACCGCGGGCGGACTGTCGGCAAACTTGATATCGTCCGCCTAATCCGCAAACTTTCGAGAAACCACGGAACCAGCAAAGTTTACCAGGATTAGCTTTAGGGCTATGCGCAGCCAGGGAGGACTGCGTCGACTGGTGAATCAAGACTGAGGGTATGGGTTTGGCACAAGAGGATTGGCAAAACAGCGACGCAAATCGCGCCGAGTGTGACGACCGAAACCCAGGTTTTTCGATCACGAATACCCACCAGGGGGTTTGATCGCGGCCTATCGAGATTTCTGCCGACCTTGGATCTTCACTTGATCAGCATCAGCATTTCGATGGCTTTCCACTGCTCACCTTCAGGTGTGCCTGGAATGCGTCGCTGGCAGGCATCGGTCAAAGGCCACCATTTGTCCTTGACCGTGGGGTCCTCGGCAATCTTCGCGAAATCCTGCTCGGCATTGGCGCCTGTATATTCGAGGTAGCTGAACAAGTACCTCTTCCCATTCAACTCCACGATGTAGATCGAATAGTTGCGGATATTCGCCCTCTTAACCGCGGCGACGACCTCGGGCCAAACATCGGCGTGAAGACGGCGATACTCATCTTCTTTCTCAGGCGCCAATTCGATGACGCTGGCAAATCGCTTGACCTTCGCCTGGGCCAACTGCTCGGGAGTCGGATTGGTGGAGCCGTAGCTTGGCTCGGCCTTCTCAACAGCGGTCGCGTCGACCAAAGGGACCACAAAGAAGACAACCAACGAAACGAGCATTCGATTCATGACGAGCCCCCATTGGAGGTTTCTCAAGAGAGCGCGTCGGCCACCAACGCACTCCAACGATGGAGAAGAAAGAGTCGGGGTGGCCAGATTCGAACTGGCGACTTCCTGCTCCCAAAGCAGGCGCGCTAACCAGGCTGCGCTACACCCCGAGACGAATCAACTATCCTAACTGTCATCCCTTGGGACATCAATCCGGGACGTCCAGTTCGCGCGATTTCCGGTTTCACGGAAATTGCCGGTTTTGACGGTGTTTGCGGTCGTACGAGCCAGCAACTGGTTCACCCAGTACTTCGCATCGCCATGGAAAGCCAAACGCGAACCCAACGTCGCCTGCGGCTTCCGGTTAAACGAGTTACCCTGCTGCCTCCTGCGGTTCGTTGCCCTGGGCTAGATGCTGTCGGATGCGGTCGAATTCGGCCAAGCTTGTGAAGTGGATGACGATCTTACCTCGGCCGCGCGTGCCCTCTTTGATGTCGACCTTGGTACCCATCGCCACCCGAAGCTCGGTCTCCAGGGCCGCCACCTGATCGCTACGTTGTTTGCGGCGACGGGTTGGCTTCGATCCAACCACCGACAACGGCTCCTGGTCTTCGTGCGCGATCTTGTCGGCGACTTGGTCTTCCGTGGCGCGCACGGAAAGATGTTGATCTTTGATGCGATCGCAAAACGCGATCTGTTGGATCTCGTCGCCCAGCGGCAACAGGGCTCGTGCGTGCCCGGCGGTAATTCGCCCATTCATTAAGTCCTGCTGCACCGGCTCTGGCAATTCAAGCAGCCGCATGAGGTTGGCGATCGTCGAGCGGTCGACTTTGATCCGCTTGGCCAGATCGTCTTGCGTGCATTGGTGCTCATCGATGTAGCGTTTGAATGAGAGCGCCTTTTCGATCGGATTAAGATCCTTGCGCTGCAAGTTTTCGACGATGGCCAACTCGGCAACGAGGCGATCGTCGGCCTCGCGGATCCGCGCGGGCACGTGCGACCAACCGGCCCGCGTCGCCGCGCGCAATCGACGCTCGCCAGAAATCAACTGATACCGATCGCCCATCCGCCGCACGAGCAGCGGTTGTAGCATGTCGTGCTCTTTGAGACTCTCGGCCAGCGAGACGATCTCGGGCTCTGAAAAATCTCGCCGTGGTTGGAACGGATTGTCGTCGATCTCGTAGACGGAGAGCAAAACGGTATCGGCGTTTCGACGACCACCATAGCGAGGTTCTTCGCCGGTGTCTTCCAGTGCCGATTCGATGGAAATTTCAGGCGGCGGGTCGCTAGCAACGCTGTCTTGGGGAAGCTCGTCTGCCGGATTACCCAATAATGCCGCCAGGCCTCGGCCGAGTCGTCTTTCCTTAGTCACGTTCCAACACCTCCATGCAAAGTTCTATGTACGCTCGGGCGCCGCGCGAACGCGGTGCGTGATCTATTACGGAACATCCGTGGCTAGGGGCTTCGGCGACCGTCACATCCCTGGGAACAACCGTCTGAAAAACGATCTCGCCGAAGAACTCGCGAACCTCCTGATCGACTTCGCGCGTTAATTCGAGGCACGGATCATACATCGTCAGCACAATGCCACCAAACTGAAGTCTTCCCGGCCGGTTGGCCATAACTCGTCGAATTACTTCGATCATCTGTGTCAGCCCCTCCATGGCGAAGTACTCGCACTGGATGGGCATCAGCACCTCAGTCGCTGCCGTCAATGCTGTTTCGGTCAGCCGGCCCAGCGATGGTGGGCAATCGATCAGCACATAGTCGTACTGCGAAAGCCCGCTGTCCAGATGCTGCCGCAATGTGGCGGTTGGCATCTGCTCGTTGCGAGCCAGCGTCTCAACATCTTGAAAGCACCGACTGCCGGGGAAGACCTCCAAATTCGTGAATCGTGTTTGACGCACCGAGCGACTGAACGGATCGTTGACCACCAAAGGATGCCGCTCTGTAGGCGACAGGCCTAACCCGGTGGTTGCGTTGCACTGCGGATCCAGATCGACAAGGAGTGTGCGCGACCCCGACCGCGAAAGCGCAGCCGAGAGATTTACGGCCGTCGTCGTTTTGCCGACGCCGCCTTTCTGATTGGCAATGCACAGAATGCGTGCCACTTCGCGCACTCCTTCCCTGGATGCGCACCGTCTGGCGCAAGGTGGCGAGATTCTAATCGCCAACCTCAAAACGCAGGAATGCCAATTCCACAGATTTGGCGATCTCGGATTTCAGATTTCAGATATTTCGCTGAGTTCCGCAGGTGTAGCCATTTGGCAAAAAGGGGGCGAGGATCGGGGGACGAGGGCGGTGACAGGCTTTTCCTTGACAGAGCTTTCTCTCGGCGATCAGGCTCAGGCCCCGTTCCGCATCCCTCGCTCCTCGTCCCTCGCCCCGTTTTCATATCTGCAATCTCAGATCTGAAATCTGATATCCGTCAGGTTTCACGTGAAACGTGCGACCCTACTGTCTTCTCTGTTTCACGTGAAACTCGCCAATATCACAATCCTCCCTGTTTCACGTGAAACGAACGCGGCTTCTCACCATCCGAACGAGCGCAAATGACCGTATATCCCGCAAATCGCGGTTTCACGTGAAACGAGGAACACGTGGCAAATGCGTTTCAAGAGGACGTCAGGGGAAGAAGCACCAAACCGGTGAGCAACTTGGGGTAGAAGAACGTGCTCTTGGCCGGCATGCGTTCGCCGTGCTCGCTGATCGCCCGCACGTGATCGAGGCTGGCGGGCATTACCAGCGCCGCCAGGTTGAACTTGCCGCCCTCGCTGATCTGGCCCGTCGCATCTCGACCAGCGGCGTCGCCGCGTTCAAGACCTTGGACCAGCTCGGCCATGTCGCGCGAGTAGAGCGGTTTCGGCAATTCCTTCTGATCGAGCAGCTCGTCCATCACCAAACGATGGAGGATGCTCACGCCCAACTCGCGCCACTCGTCGCTCTGCTCGGGGGCGAGTTGCTTGAGGCGATCGCGGCCGACATCCGTGATCCGGGCAATTGTCCAGCGTTGGTCCTGCTCGGTGTACAGACCGAGCATCCCTTGCTCGTCTTCGATCTCGATCTGCTCCCAAACCGCCGGCGCGCTGTTTGGGCCTTCGCCGGCAGGCTCGGTCTCGAAGCAATCGCCCAGCTTTGCGATGAGTTGCTCTGAGGTCATCGCCGGCACGCCGCGGAACAGCCGATGCGTAGGCAGCACGATCATGCCGGGGTCATCCATGCTTACGAACATCATGAGCGTATGGTTCACGGGGTGGTTCTTGTTGTGACCCTCGCCTTCGCCTGCCGCGAGGTCGCGGTAGTTGCAAGCCGTCTCGTAGCGGTGGTGTCCGTCGGCGACAAACGTCGGCCTGCCGCTCATCGCCGCGCCGGCTTTCGCGAGCACTTGCACGTCGGTCACCGGCCACATGCGATGAACCGTGCCTTTGCCGTCGTCAACCTCCAGCGGCGTGCGCCCAACACACGCCTCTTCGAGCAACTCCTGGGCAACGTTCTCTGCGTCGGGATAAATGCCGAAGATCGGGCTCAGTTGCGTGGCGGTCGCCTTGATCAAGTTGAGTCGATCGGCCTTGGGTCCGGCGTGCGTTTGCTCATGAGGATAGATCGTACCTTCGCCGAACCGCTCGAGCTTAACGCCACAGATAAACCCGCGCCGCGTGAACTCCTGGCCATCATGCGTGAAGACCTGATGGTAGACGTAGATGGCCGGGTCGGGCTCGCGCTGCATCACGCCTTGTCGCGTCCAATCGGTGAGCAGCTTGCCCGCGCGGGTGTAGCGGTTGTCTTGCTCGTCGTCGCTCGCTTCCTCACGGTTGAGGATCAAGCGAACGACGTTGCTCTCGTGCCGATCATAGAGGGCTTGCTGCTGATCGGCGTCGATCACATCGTACGGCGGGGCGACCACGTCGGCCAACGCCCCCACATGTCCTAGGTCGTAACGCAGTCCGCGAATCGCTTTGATCTCGGGCATCGGTGAGTCTTCAGTTGTTAGTTGTCAGTTATCAGTTATCAGTGTTCAGTAATCAATGAAGCCGTCAGGTTGCCGACTGCATCAGTTGTCACTCATCAGACTGTCAACTGACAACTGTCAACGTCGCTCAGTACCGATAGTGATCTGGTTTGTAGGGGCCGGCGACTGGGATGCCGAGGTACTCCGCCTGAGCGTCGGTCAGGGTCGTGAGCTTCACGCCCAGTTGCTTCAGGTGCAGCCGCGCCACCTCTTCGTCGAGATGCTTGGGCAGCACGTGCACGCCGAGCGGATATTGGTCGGTCTCTTTCCACAACGCCAGTTGAGCCATCACCTGGTTGGTAAATGAGTTCGACATCACGAAGGAGGGATGCCCTGTCGCACAGCCCAGGTTTACCAGGCGACCCTGAGCCAACAGAATGATCGAGTGGCCGTCGGCGAAGGTGTAGCGGTCGACCAGCGGCTTGATGTTTTGTTTGGTGACGCCTTCGGCTCCTTCCAGCCCGGCGACGTCGATCTCGAGATCGAAGTGGCCGATGTTGCAGACGATGGCGTCGTTGGGCATCTTCGCCATGTGGTCGACGAGAACGATGTCGCGGCAACCGGTGGTGGTCACGAAGATGTTGCCTTGCGAAGCAGCCTCTTCCATCGTCACCACTTCGTAGCCTTCCATCGCGGCTTGCAATGCACAGATCGGATCAATCTCGGTGATGAGCACGCGAGCGCCGTACGACTTCATCGAGTGGGCGCAGCCCTTGCCGACGTCGCCGTAGCCAGCGACGACAACGACCTTGCCGGCGACCATCACATCGGTTGCTCGCTTGATGCCGTCGGCGAGCGACTCACGGCAACCATAGAGATTGTCGAACTTGCTCTTCGTTACGGAGTCATTCACGTTGATCGCCGGGAACAACAGCGAGCCCTTCTCCGCCATCTCGTAGAGCCGATGCACGCCGGTCGTCGTCTCTTCGCTCACGCCCAAGATGTTCTCAGCCATGCGGCTGAAGCGAGTCGGGTTTTCCTCAAGGCTTCGCTTGATCGTGGCAAGTAGCACCTGCTCTTCTTCGTGGGTGGCCGACTCGGGATCGGGCGTCTCGCCCGGCTTCTCAAACTCCGCTCCTTTGTGGATCAGCAGCGTGAGGTCGCCGCCATCGTCGAGCAGCAAATTCGGGCCGGCGTCATCCTTGAACGAACCAAGTTGGATCAGAATGTTGTCCCAGTAGTCGACGAGCGATTCACCCTTCCAAGCGAAGACGGGCACACCGCTCTCGGCGATGGCGGCGGCGGCGTGATCTTGTGTCGAGTAGATGATGCAGCTCGTCCAGGTGACCTCGGCGCCCAGTTCGACCAGCGTCTCGATCAGCACGGCCGTTTGGATCGTCATGTGGAGGCAACCGGCGACGCGGGCGCCGGTCAGCGGCTTCTGATCGCGATACTTCTCTCGCAGGGCCATCAGGCCGGGCATCTCGTTTTCGGCCAACATGATTTCCTTGCGGCCGAAGTCGGCCTCGCCCAGATCGGCCACCTTGTAGGGCAGCTTGGTTTCCACTTGCGACACGTCTCGCTCCTTGGGTTGGATTATCTATTCCACTCGGAATTCCGGGTGAATTTGAATGTTGTATCTTAAGTGCCACCCCCCGGTTTGGAAAGGTCGGGGCGTGTAGTTAATGTGGGTGGAACGCAGGTGAGCGGCCGAGTGAAGATCTCGTCAGATGTCGATGGCGTTGACGAACTGACGGACCAACTCGGGATCCTTCACGCCGGGGGCAGACTCGACTCCGCCGGCCACGTCAACGCCCGCTGGCTGCACAGTCGCGACGGCCTGCGCCACGTTGTCGGGCGTGAGCCCTCCAGCGAGGATCACCGGCAATGGAGCAAGGCGACGTACGATCTCGCCGGCAAGCTGCCAGTCAGCCTGTTTGCCTGTTCCGCCATAGGCATCGGGGTGATTTGCGTCAACCAACACCCCATCCAGCCGTCCCCCAACACCTTGCACCTCTTCAATGTAGTCGAACACCTCGCCCACTCGTTCTTTGGATACGCGAAACGCTCGCATCACGGTTTGGTTTTTCAGTTCAGCCAGCATCTCAGCTGGTTCGTCGCCATGCAGTTGGACGATGTCGAGCGGCGTTGAGTTAGCGATGAAGAGGATTTCATCAATGGTTGAGTTCACGAAAACGCCCACCTTGCGCAGGGAGGAGGGCGTGGCGGCTGCGATTTCCTTGGCCGTCTCGGGTAAAACGTAACGCTTGCTCTGGGGATAGAAGTTCAGGCCAATCGCGTCGGCGCCCGCCTCAGCGACCATTTGCGCGTCCTCCGGTTGCGTAACGCCACAGATTTTGGTGGA
>Ga0180435_10005000_pt1 | contig 12960 bp, 6 predicted proteins | sample SS_ome_3_FD_132467 | JGI IMG/M metagenome (GOLD analysis project Ga0180435, IMG submission 132467) | Hypersaline lake sediment archaeal communities from the Salton Sea, California, USA - SS_3_S_1 metaG | ecosystem: Environmental > Aquatic > Non-marine Saline and Alkaline > Hypersaline > Sediment... | reverse complement strand
GGATGTATGTGATCGTGTTCCATCGCACGCGCCTCGGAACTTCCAGGAAGCGCTCCAGATGTACTGGTTCGTCCACCTGGGCGTGATCATCGAACTCAACGAATGGGATTCGTTCAACCCCGGTCGCCTGGACCAGAACCTCTTCCCATTCTACGCACGGGATCTTGAACAGGGAACGCTCACGCGCGAATCGGCCAAGGAACTGCTCTCTTGCTTCTGGATCAAGATTAGCCAGCAGCCCGCACCGCCCAAGGTCGGTGTAACCAACGAAGGCAGCGCGACCTACAACGACTTCACTTTGATCAATGCCGGTGGCCTGACAGCAGAGGGTGCGGATGGCGTCAACGACTTGTCCTACCTGATGTTGGACGTGATCGAGGAGATGCGGCTTCCATATACCGGATCCTGCATCCAACTCTCTCGGAAGAATCCCGATCGCTTCCTTGAGCGGGCTCTGGAGGTTGTTCGCAAGGGATTCGGCCAGCCCTCGATCTTCAACACGGATGCGATTCAGGAGGAGTTCCTACGCGCAGGCAAATCTCTGGAGGATGCACGCGCTGGCGGCCCGAGCGGATGTGTAACCATTAGTGCATTTGGCAAAGAGAGCTGTGTCCTCACCGGATACATGAATTGGCCCAAGATCCTGGAGCTCGCGCTCCATGATGGGGTGGATCCAAGCACTGGCAAGCAGCTGGGGCCGAGAACCGGAGAAACTGCACAGCTCGAGACCTTTGACGATGTCTTGAAGGCCTATCAGGGGCAACTTGAGTACTTCGTGAATCTGAAGATCGAGGGCAACTCAATCATTGAGTCGTTGTTTGCTGAGCACATGCCTGCGCCCTTTCTCTCTGTGCTGGTCGATGACTGCATTGCCAAAGGCGAGGACTACAACGGACCCGGTCCGCGCTATCCCACCACCTACATTCAAGGCGTGGGTCTTGGCACAACCACAGATGCCCTGGCCGCAATCCACGAGGTTGTCTACGTACATCAAACCGTTACGCTTCAGCATCTTGTCGAGCAACTCGACGTCAGTTTTCAGGAAGACCACTTGCTTCGAACCCAGCTTCTGAGAGCGCCGAAGTTTGGGAACGACGACGATCGTGCTGACTCGATTGCCACTTGGCTGTTCGACGCCTACTTCGACCAGATCGATGGGCGACCCAATACAAAGGGTGGGCAATACCGAATCAACCTACTCCCCACCACCGTCCACGTGTTCTTCGGAAGCAGGGTAGGGGCCACCGCCGATGGCCGCCTGGCTGGCGCACCACTCTCGGATGGCATCTCTCCGACGCAGGGCGCCGATCGCAAGGGCCCGACCGCTGTACTCAAATCTGTAGGGAAGATCGACCACGTCAGAACCGGCGGTACGCTCTTGAACCAGCGCTTTCTTCCTGACCTGCTCGAATCGGATGCCGACCTCAGGAAGGTTGGCAAGCTTGTTCGAACCTATTTCGGGTTCAACGGGCACCACATTCAGTTCAATGTCGTGGACTCCGGACTGCTTCGAGAAGCACAGGCGAATCCAGAGAGACATCGAGATCTCATTGTGCGCGTGGCCGGATACAGCGACTACTTCTCAAGCCTCGACCATCGGCTTCAGGAAGAGATCATCGAACGAACTGCACACTGCTAGAGCGATTCGGATGAGGCATCCAGCGCTTCTTGCTGTGCCAGCTCAGCTGGTGTCATTCCGCTTCGAATGTTGAGGTCCTTGAGTGTCTGCACCCATAAGATCCGAACCGGCGCATCGTTCATGGCCTCATACCCATGCGACTCAAACGGCCCGAAGTGATAGCTGTCTCCGCTTGAGAGTCGATGCTCCGAGTCCTGCAGCGTCAAACGAAGCGTTCCGGAAAGGATGTACCCGAACTCCTCTCCTTCGTGGACCGCAGCAGGGAACACGTACTCCGGGGGAATCTCCCCGATCACGACCTCGAACAACCGGCCAGCGAACTCTCGACTCAGGAAGCGGTACTTGATTGCGGCATCCGACAGATTCACAGCGCGCTGTTCCTCCGCACGGAGCACCGGAGGAATCCCAGCAGCCTCTGCACGAGATCGCTCCATCTGCGCGAAGAACTGCGTAAGGCTCACGCCTAGCTGCTGGCAAACGCGTTCGAGCGAGTCGATTGAGATCGAGCAAAGTCCTCGTTCAGCCTGAGACAGGAAGCTCGCAGACACACCACACGCCTTGGCGAGTGCGGTGAGCGATCGTTTGCGTTCCTCTCGGATCTTTCGGAGTGTTGCGCCAACTTCTTTCATGCCTTCAGTATAACTTAACAAGTCTGGGGGCGTCGAATCTCGACCCCTACGTTGGGCTTCTCGCCGAGCGCACGATATGCTCTCACCAGCCTGGCCCGGCCAGGGAGGGGGATGCGTGAGTCCAGAAGGCGAACAGCGGGGTTCCAATCGAGCCATACGTGGCAAGTTTCTGAGTGACGTGGCATTCCGTTTTGCGGCACAGGCAATGGGCGCGCTGAAGGGGCTCATCTTCCTCCCGTTGATCGCCCGAAGCTTCGGAGAGACCGCCTACGGCGTATGGTCGCAGATCGCACTCTCGGTTGCACTGCTGCTTCCACTCCTCACGCTCCGCATGGAGAGTGCACTGGTCCGCTACTTGACTGAATGCCCGGAAGGGCCGCAGAGACGGCAAGCAGCTTGGACAGCGAACTGCATCGTCTATGGTATCGGAGCCGTCACGCTCATACTTGCTTTGTCCTTCAGAACTGCCTTCTCAGTCGCGCTGTTTGGGAGCAGCGAATGGTCTCACTTCATCTTGCCGTTCGCCATTCTCCTGTTCGCACAAGCCCTTCTCTCAATGAGCATCGCGTTCTACCGCGCTGTTGGGCAACTGAAGATGAGCACAGTTCTGCAAGCCACGACGTCGCTAGGAGCGATCCTGATCGTGAGTCTGTCTGTGCTCTTGCGTGGCGCTTCTTTGCTTGAGGCAGTGATTGCCTGGACTGCATCCACGACGTTGGGTGCTGTCATCGGCCAAATCGGCATTGCTCGTTCGCAGGGCATTTCACTTCGGATTTCTGCTGGAACGCTACGGAAGTTTCTTCGTTACAGCTTGCCATTGATCCCCGCGATGGCAGCGGTTTGGATCATTGAGTACAGCGATCGGTTCTTCGTTGTCCACTTCCTGGGATTGCAGGAGGCTGGCATCTATACAGGCGCGTACCGGCTCGCGCAGGTCATGCGAATGCTCATGGCTCCAATGGCATTTGTTCTGCTACCGACAATCCTCCAACTTCGACGGGACGGCTCCGATCAGCTCGGCCAGCTTCTTGTCGGGGCGGTGCATGCAACGTACTTGTTTGTAGGGTGCGGTGCCGCCGTGTTTCTGATTGGTTGGGGACCTCGGCTGCTTGTTCTGCTGGGGAGCGAGAGCTTTCATGTTTCCCAGGCGCTGCTTGCCCTACTCGTGCTGGGAGAAATGCTACTCGCGCTCCGCCTCCTCTATACCCAGTTGCTCTATCTCTCGGAGCGCACCCTTGCCGTGATGTTCATCGTCTCCGGTACGGCAGCAATGAATCTCATCGCCAACCTGCTTCTTGTCCCCTCCTTGGGAATCCTGGGAGCGGCAATTGCGACATTCGCAAGCTATGGCGCGCAATGGCTCCTGACAGTCCGCTTTGTCAGCAACAGAGACCTCCTGTGTATCCCATCAGCAGTGCTGATTCGACTAGCCGTTGGCGGCTGTGCAGCCTATGTCACGCTGCAGATCACCTACAGAAGTGGCGTGCTTCTTTCGCTTGGCGGTGTCTTACTTGCAGCCTTACTCTACCTCTCCATCCTGTGGTCCTCTTCAACAGTTCGCACCTACGCACGGCGCTTGGCCGGCTTCGGACACTAGCTTTTAGGACGCATACCTCTACTTACTCACAACTGCCGTTCCTTGAGCGTTTTCGCTAGGTATGCTTCCAAGATACAATCCTGAGAGGGGGGTGGAGTGTGGCATCACATTCAGCCAGCACGATCCACGATCTACTTCAGTCTCGCGCATCACTCGGCGGTGATGCGATAGCACTTCTGGATACGAATGGGAATCGCTGGACGTACACAGATCTGCATTCGGAAGTCGGCCGCGTTGTGCACGCACTGCGTGAAGCAGACGTCTCGCCCAGCGATCGGATTGTCACGCTACTACCCGAAGGCATCGAAGCCGCCATAGGTTTCCTGGCGGTGACAAGCTACGCGACTGCAGTTCCCTTGAATCCAGGCCTGGGCATTCGGGATCTGGAGTTCTACTTGGGAGACCTCAGGCCGAAAGCCGTCTTGACACAGCGGGGATTCAAGACAGAGAGTCTTTCTGCCGTGTCGACCGAAAACACTCCGATCATTGAGATCCCAGCCTTCGGCGCAAGCACCTCGAAGGCAAGTGACGCATCCAGCGCATCTCGTCTGAATCCCCCGAAGCCTGAGGACGTTGGACTCATCTTGTATACGTCTGGAACAACCTCAAGGCCGAAGAGAGTTCCACTGTCACAACAACAGCTCGTCGCGTCTGCTGGAAACATCGCGCAGACTCTCAGCCTAGTGCCTCGGGACCGCTGTCTCAATGTCATGCCGCTCTTCCACATCCACGGATTGATGGCAGGTCTCCTTGCCTCGATGCATGTGGGGGCAAGTGTCATCTGCGCTCCCAGGTTCAACAGCTCTCGCATCCTGCACTGGCTGACAACCTATTCACCTACCTGGTACACGGCGGTTCCTACGATCCACCAGTCACTCCTCGGCGTTTTGGATGAGCAGGGAATGAGGACTCTTACCCCAAACCCACTTCGAGTCGTCCGCTCCTCATCCTCTGCGATGCCCTTGCGAGTCATCGAGGAGCTGGAGCAGCGGTTGGGCGTCCCTGTGATCGAGGCCTACGGCATGACTGAAGCCACACACCAGATCGCAAGCAATCCCCTGCCCCCCAAGCGTCGCAAACCAGGGTCTGTCGGTCTGCCGGTCGGAGTGGAGGTCGCGATTCTCGATCCAGCAGGCGCAACGCTCCCTACGGATGCCATTGGAGAAGTCGCGCTAAGAGGCCCGACCGTCACAACAGGCTACGAGAGCAATCCAGAGGCGAACACTGCGGCGTTCGATCAAGGCTGGTTCAGAGCTGGAGATGAGGGACGGCTCGATGGGGATGGATACCTATTCCTTACTGGACGCGTAAAGGAGATGATCAACCGAGGCGGTGAGAAGATCGCGCCAGTCGATATCGACAATGCACTGATGGAGCACCCTGCAGTGGCCCAAGCTGTCGCGTTCGCGCTCCCGCACAAGTCCCTTGGCGAAGACGTGGCGGCCGCAGTCGTTGCTCATCCGTCTACTGTGGTGACAGAGGGCGAACTGCGCACCCACCTTCTTGAACGCATAGCAGAGTTCAAGGTTCCCAGTCGCATTGTCTTTGTTGACGCGATTCCCAAAGGGGCAACCGGCAAGCTTCAGCGAATCGGTCTTGCCGACAAGTTGCAGGATGTGCTGACGGTTGAGTATGTGCCACCACAGACTCCGTTTGAGCAGAAGCTCTCGGACATCTGGAAGGAGGTGCTTGTAGCGGAGAGGATCGGACGTGATGACAACTTCTTCTTCGTGGGCGGAGACTCTCTTTCAGCCACGCGTGTCATCACGCGGGTCAACAAGCACTTCGGCGTTCGCATTGGCATCAGACAGCTCTTCGATGCTCCAACCCTGAAGGAGCAGGCGAAGGTCTTGCTTGGACTCGTTCTGGACCAATCCAATGACGCATAACTCGTCAGCACTGCGCACCAGCTCGCGACGCCAGGCGAATATCTTGGAAGCTCTGCTTCAGGCGGACCCATCTGCCCCAGCACTTCTCTCCTCCTCTGGAGTTCTCTGGTCTCATGTCGAACTACGGTCGGCAATTCAGTATGTCCAAGCGATACTCCTTGAGCAGGGCATCAAGCCAGGCGATCGAGTTGCTTTCGCGGTTCGGAGGGGCTTTGAAGCCGCATGGGCGTTTCTAGGCATCATCTCGTTCACAACCGCTGTCCCGCTAGACCCCGAGCTTAGCGACCATGAGCGCGAGTTCCTTCTGAAGGATGCTGGTGTGCGCATTCTGATCACGGATTCTGATGTGGGCGGCGATGCAAAGCGACTATCAGCCGAGAATGTATGTCCGGTGATCTCCCTACCTGCAGTCTCGTCCCTTCAGCTCTCAGGCGACGCAACGCCACCGAGCCTTATGCATGAACACTCTGAGGTCGCCCTAGTGCTTTACACCTCCGGCACGACGTCCGATCCAAAACGGGTTGCACTCACTCATGCGCATCTGGCCGCTTCCTGTCGAAACATCGGAAATGCAATTCGATTCGGTCCAACCGACAGATGCTTGAACCCCATGCCGCTCTTCCACACGCACGGGCTTGTTGCAGGCCTACTCGCTCCACTCATTCACGGGGGATGCGTCATCCTTCCGGAGGTCTATGACACGGAGACCTACCTCGTTTCGATCAAGACGCACGCAGCAACATGCTATACCGCTGCGCCCACGCTCCATCACTCGCTTGCCAAAGCCGTAAGAGAAGACCCAGCTCTTGCTGACGATCACAGCCTTCGTGTCATTCGCTCCGCGTCCGCATCACTTGCACCGACGGTGCTGTTGGAGCTTGAACAGCATTTCGGTGTTCCAGTCATCGAGACGTACGGCATGACTGAAGCGACGAATCAAATCACGAGCAATCAACTCCCTCCGGGATCCAGAATACCTGGCTCCGCTGGCAAGCCTGTTGGAACAGAACTCAAGATTGTTGACAAGGCGGGACTCGACTTGCCCCACGGACAGCGCGGGGAGGTTTGGATTCGCGGGTTGAGTGTCGTTAATGCATACGAAGGGAATCCCAGCGCAACGGGCAAGGCGTTTGAGGACGGGTGGTTGAAGACTGGGGATTTGGGGTACTTGGATGAGAATGGTTACCTCTTTCTCACAGGACGATCTCGCGAAGTCATCAATCGAGGCGGCGAGATCATTGCGCCACGCGTGATCGACGAGGCACTTCAATCCCACCCAGCAGTTGATGAAGCCCTGACGTTCGCGATTCCACACCCAACGTTGGGGGAGGAGATTGCCGCTGCCGTAGTACTAGATCCTTCGCGGGAAGTGCTTGAGCAGGAACTTCGGGAGTACATGTTCGGGCGCGTCGCTGACCACATGATCCCTGTCAGAATCGTGGCGATTCGCCAACTCCCTGTGAATCACGTTGGCAAGCCACAACGCCGGATTCTCACGTCCCAGCTCGGAGATTCGTTGACTGAGGAGTATGTGACCCCCAAGTCACCATTTGAGGTTGAGTTGGCGAACATCTGGCGCGATGTACTTGGCATTGACCGCGTAGGGCGAAACGATAACTTCTTCCTCTTGGGGGGAGACTCATTGTCCGCCGCTCGTTCGCGTCAGCGAACGGCAGACAGGATAGGACAAGAGATTACGCTTCGCGACACGTTTCGCCATCCCGTTCTCAAGGACCTCGCTTGGCTCGTGTTTCAGCGCGCTTTGGCGACCGACGCAGGAGCAGGCGAGGAACAATCATCATAGTGGCGCGACAAGCGCAGAGAGGACCCGACTGAAATGTCAGAGGGGATGCACGATCTAGACTTGAGCAACTGGGATCTTGACCGTTCGGTAGCGCAACGTTTCGCTCAGATCGCGCAGAATCGCGGAGCGTCCACTGCAATCTTGCACGGCAGTCGCAGGGTTACCTACGCTGAACTAGATGCACGTTCGAGCGCGATTGCTGCAGCGGTGCAGTCGGCAGAGGACAGCAGGCATCCGATCTTCCTTCTCTTTGATGACACCATCGATGCGATCACTGCGATGTTGGCCTGCCTAACGCTCGGCCGTCCCTACGTACCGCTCAGCCCGTCGATGCCTCCAACGCGCATGGAGTTCATACGATCCGATGCACGCGGATCGCTCGTGCTCAGCCAACGTGCTTGCAGCGAGTCCGCAGCGCAACTCGCAGAAGGCACCCTTCCGATCATCTACACTGACGATTTAAGCGGGCAAGCAATACTCTCGATTCGCACGATTCCTGCCGATACGCCAGCATGGATCCTCTACACCTCAGGCTCCACAGGGAAGCCGAAGGGGGTGGTGCAGACACAGAGGAACCTGATGCACTACGTCTCTGTCTATGCTGAGACGCAGCAGCTCAGCAGCAACGATCGGATTTCATTGCTCTCCTCCTATACCGCGAACATCGCCAGTCATGATGCCTTTTCCGCCCTTCTGAACGGCGCCACGATCTGTCCTTACAGCGTACGCGAGCAGGGCGTGCACCCTCTTCCGAGGTGGATTGACGAAACGAGAATCACCGTCTTCAGTTGCGTTCCAACGCTCTTCAGGCAATTGACGCAGGACATGGCGACTGCGTATGACTTCACCTCCCTACGTTTCGTGAAACTGATTGGAGAGCCCGTCTACCGGAGAGACTTTGAGGCGTTCCTCGAGCATTTCCCAGCCACCTGCAAGTTCGTGAATCGCCTTGGGAGCTCCGAAACCGGAACCATTCGCTGGCTGTTCGCGGACGCATCCACAACATTCGAAGGCCCGAATCTCCCTGTTGGATACCCGGTACGCGACAACGAGATCAGACTGATCAACGAGGAAGGTGCGCCAGTGATGCAGGGCGAGATCGGAGAGATCGTCGTCCAGAGCGCATACCTTGCTGCTGGATATTGGCATCGACCCGACCTGACTGCCGATGCGTTCAGCGGGGAAGGATTGTCCAGGACGTTCCGCACTGGAGACATGGGACGAATGCTACCGGACGGATGTCTGGTACACGTAGGGCGCAGGGACTCTCAGATCAAGATCCGCGGGTATCGTGTTGAAGTCGCTGAAATCGAGTCCGCACTGCTGGAGCATGCCGCGATTTCTGATGTCCTCGTTATGTTGCGCGAGCACTCGAAGAATGATCCACAGCTGACGGCTTACTTCGTCACAGAATCGTCAGAGGAGCGCCTGACCACGACCGAGCTTCGGTCACAGCTTTCGAAGAAGCTACCTGACTACATGATCCCAAGCGCGTTCATGCAACTGGATACTTTCCCGCTGGCTCCCAACGGCAAGATCCTGCGGAGCGCACTCCCGGCAGTCTCCTCCGGTCGTCCGGATCTCGGCACTCCGTATCTTGCGCCGCGATCTCCGATCGAGAAGTCCATTGGGCAACTCTGGACCTCAGTACTTGGCTGGTCGGAGATTGGCGTCCAGGATAGCTTCTTTGAGCTTGGGGGCAACTCACTGTTGGCGACACGCATGCTCTCACGCATCCGAGACGAGTTCAGCGTGGAAATCTCCATGAGAACTGTGTTTGACGATCCGACAATCCAGCGTCTCGCGGGCGTGGTAGAAGAGAAGATGGCACGACAGCCTGATCGATGGACTATGGACGATCGAATTGCAGCGGAGACAGCGCTTCTTGAGCAAATGCAGTACAGAATGACGGCAATCCAACCTCGAGAAGCGAAAGAGCCGACTGCCCCAATGTCCTACGCACAACAGCGCATGTGGTTCATGGAGGAACTTACGCCAGACACACCGGTGTTCAATGTGCCTTGGGCGACTCGACTCATCGGCTCCGTTGATATTCCATCGCTCGAGCAGGCAATCCAGCGAGCTGTTGACCGCCACGGGATACTTCGAACCGTCTACAGAGATACAGAAGGACTTGCCTCACAGACTACCCTGGATGCGGTCCAGATTCCCCTTCAAGTAGAGCAGGTTGCCGATGAAGCGTTGCTGGAGTCTGCGTTGTTCAAGGAGGCCACCAGGACATTCGATCTTAGAAACGATCCGCCACTGCGGGCAACGCTCTTCCAAGTGGCAGCAGAGGAGCATGTCTTACTTCTTGTCGGCCACCATATTGCTATGGATGGGTGGTCTCGTTCAATTCTGAGCGATGAAATCGCTGCACACTATCGGGATTGTCAGATGACAGCGCCATCCTCATTGCCAACCCTTCCGATCCAATATGCTGACTACACCGCCTGGCAACAGTCGGCTCCAGCTCAGGAGGCGATGGCTGCTGAACTCAGTTTCTGGAGTCGGAAGCTTGCGGGTCTCGACCCAACGCTCGAACTCCCCATCTCTGAGCTGGATCCGAACGCTTCTCCAGTTGATGGCGATGCAGTCCCGTTCTCCCTCTCTGCCGAGACCGTTCAGGAGCTTCAAGGACTCGCTAGGTCGTACAACGCTACGCCGTTCATGGTCCTGGCAGCAGGTGTCTATGCGATACTGCACCGATACTCTGGCAGGAAGGATTTGCTGATTGGAACACCCGTAGCCGGGCGAAACCGTCCAGAACTCGAGTCGCTGGTCGGGCTCTTTGTGAACACGCTCGCAATCCGCGCAACAGTCGAGGGAGAATTCACCTTCGCAGAGATGGTAGCGCGTGCCCGAGACGCAAGCCTGGAGGCGTTCGAACATCAGGATGTCCCATTCGAACGAATCGTTGCCGAACTTGGGCCAGAGAGACAGCTGGACCGCTCGCCACTGGTCCAAATCATGCTCTCCTATCGGACCTTCCCGCGTGGCGTTCTGAAACTGGAAGGCACAGAGGCCGAGCCGATCGATGTGATCACGGAGACATCGAAACTCGACCTCTCCTTTGACCTGTGGGACACGGATGATGCGATAGCCGGACGAGTCTACTTCTCCAAGCGACGGTACAGGAGGACGCGCATCGAGTCCCTGGCCAATCACTTCGTGACGCTGTTGAGCGCTGCAGTAAGGTGTCCCAACGATCCAATCCATCGGTTGCCGCTACTCTCGGAATCCGATCGCCACATGATGCTCCAAACGTGGAATGCATCGGCCACTCCGCCTCCGGATGCTGACACAGTTCATGGATTGTTTGAGCGGGCAGCCGCCTTGTCTCCAGAGAAGCCCGCGGTCGTCTACGAGGATACCCAGCTGACGTTTGATGAACTGAACATCCGCGCGAACCAACTCGCGGCTTGGCTGCGTGCAAACGGAGCCTGTGCCGACGCACGAATCGGTGTCGCGCTTCATCGGTCCACTGATCTTGCGGTCGCGCTGCTCGGGGTCCTGAAATCGGGAGCAGCCTACCTCCCACTCGACCCTGCATTCCCGTCCGCACGACTCGAGTACATGATTGATGACTCATCGACGATCGCCATCATTACGCAACCCGAGATTGCATTTGATCTCCCGGCAGTCGACATTCCGATCCTGTCCCTGACTGAAGCCTGGTATGCTGGCCAGGCTGAACGCATGAATGTCCCCTCCCCAGCCGTATTGCCTGAACACCTCGCGTACGTAATGTACACATCGGGATCAACGGGCAAACCCAAGGGGGTGATGGTAGAACACCGCAACGCTGTGGGCTTCCTGAATTCCATTCGATTTGTCAGTCCGGCAACGCCAAAACGGATTGGCTCAAACGTGATCACGTATGCTTTCGATACTTCTGTTGAGGAGATTTTCGCCACGCTGTGCTACGGGGGCACGCTCCACATCGTTCCCTACGAAATCTCGCTCGATGGTCGCGCGCTGGCCGAATTCTTGCTGAAGCACAGCGTCTGCTCGGCCTATGTCGTGCCAGATCTTCTTCCAGGCGTAGCAGAGGTTTTCAAGGAAAGGGGAAGCTGCGGCAACCTGCGATACTTGCGCACGGGACTCGAACCGAAGAAGCAGCGTGTCCTTCAGGCAATCCGTGATGTCGCACCGGAACTTCAGATTCTCAACGCCTATGGACCAACCGAAGTCACGTACGGAGCAACGGCATATGTCTTCGAGTCCGCCACCGATCCAGATCGTGACGTTCCGATCGGACGTCCATTCCCCGACTATCAGACCTACATCGTCAACGAGGTCTTCGAGCCTGTGCCAATCGGCGTTCCAGGCGAGCTACTGATTGGTGGCGTCGGTGTCGCGCGAGGCTATTTGGGGCGTCCAGAACTCACCAATGAGAGATTCGTTCCCAATCCGTTTGAGACCGACAAGTCCATGAGGTTGTATCGCTCTGGAGACGCTGCAAGCTACCTGGATGATGGCAACATTGAGTTCCTTGGGCGACAAGACCGACAAGTCAAAATCCGGGGCCATCGGATTGAGCTCCGCGAGGTGGAGCTTGCGCTGGAGAGCCATCCTGAAGTCGTTCGCTGCCACGCTGTCGTGCGCAAACTGGCACAGGATGATGTGCGTCTCGTGGCCTACATTACCCAAAGGGCTGCAGAGGAGAGCTCACTCGAGGACATCGAGGACCGCGTACGTGCGTTCCTCCCAGCATACATGGTTCCATCAGCCATCATTGTGCTGGACGAGTTCCCCCTCTTACCTTCAGGGAAGATCGATCCGGATGCTCTCCCTACCCCAACCTGGCGTGGTCCAGAGAATCAAGAAAGCTCTGTGGCTCCTCGTAGCGAGACGGAGAGAATGCTCGCAACGGTTTGGCAGGAGATCTTGCAGATTGACCAAGTCAGTGTCGATGAGGACTTCTTCTCGCTCGGCGGCCACTCCCTATTGGCAACACGAATGCTGAACGCCATTGAGACGGCCTGCGAAACCAGGCTTACGATCCGACAGCTCTTCAACCACCCGACAATCGAAGCACTCGCAGTGATAATTGACCAGCAGGCGCGAGATGCAGGCAAAGATGAGGACGGGCATCCGATTTCGCGTGGGACGGCGCAGCAGTGATTGAGAGAGCTCGCAAAGAACTTGACGCAGATCGTGTGAAGCAAACTGACTATCCTCTATCCTTTGCGCAGGAGCGTCTGTGGTTCATCGAGCAACTCGAACCCGGCACCCCGATCTACAACCTGGCATGGATGCTGAAGCTCGATGGCCCACTCAACCTCTCATCGTTGCAGCAGGCGCTTGACTACCTTGTCGAGCGACATGAGATTCTTAGGACGTCTTACAGCAGCCGGCAAGGAGTTCCAGTTCAACATGTTCAGGCAGTTGCATCCGTG
>Ga0180435_10004999_pt1 | contig 12960 bp, 7 predicted proteins | sample SS_ome_3_FD_132467 | JGI IMG/M metagenome (GOLD analysis project Ga0180435, IMG submission 132467) | Hypersaline lake sediment archaeal communities from the Salton Sea, California, USA - SS_3_S_1 metaG | ecosystem: Environmental > Aquatic > Non-marine Saline and Alkaline > Hypersaline > Sediment... | reverse complement strand
TTACAACTTCAGGCGCGCCATCACGGTCGAGGCTGACATCGACAAAACGCTGACCAACGAGCAACTTGCCAACGAGGCAATCATGGCGGGCTGGAAAGCGATCAGCACGCGCTATCCCGATATCGATCTCAATGTCGAGGGTATTCTTGATGACGTTTACGAAGCGCTTGGCGCACTGGGTTTGTTGCTCATGGTCGGCATCGGCCTCATGTACATGATCCTCGGCACCCAGTTCGGCAGCTACTGGCAGCCCTTCATGATTATCACGACTGTCTTCATGGCTTTTACAGGTGTCGTTTTCGGCCTGTTTGCGACCTCGACACCATTGAGCCTCTACACGCTCTACGGTGTCGTTGCACTTGCCGGTATCGCCGTCAATTCGTCGATCGTACTGATTTCCGCTGCCAATGCCCGGTTGCAATCCGGCATGTCCGTCATGCATGCAACACTCTACGCTGCTCGCCGACGCGTCATTCCGATCCTGATCACCTCGCTGACAACGGTTGCAGGCCTGTTCTCGCTGGCCACGGGGCTGGGTGGAAAATCACTGATCTGGGGTCCGGTCGCCACGGCGATCGTCTGGGGCCTCGGCTTCTCGACCATTTTGACCCTCATAGTCATCCCGCTGCTCTACCAGTTCTTCATGACAGAACGTAAAAAAGCATGAAAAATCGACTCACAGCCAGCCCTGGTCCATTGAGAAAAGGTGTTTTGGGTCGATTCCTCTCGATTTTTTAATGGTATGCTTTACGGTATTGAATAACAGTTCGACAGAAACTGAAGGGGCGTGGGAATGAGATCCGAGAGCCTGAAAGCATCTTTGCCAATACTGATCATACTTTTCGTACTTGTGGTATCGACACAAGCCGCTTCCGCCGCTAGTTGTCTTTTCCTGGCCTCCTATCACAAGGGCTATGAATGGCAGGATGGAATCGAAGAGGGTATGCGGTCGACCCTTGGAGACAGATGCACCATCGAAGCATTTTATCTCGATACCAAGCGCAACACAGACGAGGATTACGCCAGGGCGAAGGCAAAGAAAGCAAAACAGCTGATCGATTCCATGCAACCCGACGTTGTCATCGCCTGTGATGACAATGCGTCGCGCTATGTCATCGAACCTTATTACCGTGACTCCGACATTCCATTCGTTTTCTGTGGTGTTAACTGGTCAGCCGAGAAGTACGACTTCCCCTACCCCAATGTCACGGGGATGCTGGAAATCATCTCCATTGACCCGCTGCTGAAGGTCATCCAGACAGTCCTCCCCGAGGCAAGCACTGGCATTTTCATCGGCGGTGACGTCCCCTCGACACGCAGCAACTACGAGCGTTATAAAAAATCCTTTTTATCACGCGGCATCGTCGTCAGGGACGGCATGGTGACCTCCTTCGATGCCTGGAAGAAAAACCTGAGCGATGCCCAGGAAACAGCAGACTTCATCATCCTCGCGAACAAGGCAGGCATCACCGACTGGGACCAGGAGGCTGCAACAGCGCACGTCCGGCAAAACACGAAGCGATTCACTGTGGGACACCACGAATTCATGGTCACCCTGAACATGTTCTCGATGACGAAAATCCCCCGCGAACAGGGCGAATGGGCAGCGAAAGTTGCGATAAAAATCCTGGAGGGCAGCAAACCATCAGAAATACCGATCGTTGCCAACCGCCGCTGGAACATCTATGCGAACACAGAGCTTCTCAAAAAAGCCGGCATCCAGCTTCCCGCCAACATCCTGCACAAGGCGGTAAAAGTCGGGAACTAGCAGCGTGAAGCGCTCCTCCGGTTTCAACAACAAGCATCCCGCGATGCTCCTGATCCTGCTGATCGGGACAACGCTGACCCTGTTTGCAAGCATCTGGGTCTACCAGATAATCATCGAGCAGACCAAAAACGATTTTGCCGTTTCGGCGGGACTGATCGAAGACTCTGCCCTGCAAAAACTCAACACGAGTGAAGAGACACTCAACAACGTCTCTGCCCTCTTCGCTTCCTCTCTGGCCGTTGATGCTTATCAGTTTCGTATATTCACCCAGGAACTTCTCGAACGACAGTCATTCATCAAGTACATTGCCTGGATGCCAAGAGTGCGTCAGGAGGAGCGCGAAAACTTCGTTGCATCGATGAAGGAAAAAGGCTTCGCCTCCTTTTCAATCAACCAGCATGATCAGCAGGGAAGATTCCAGGCGGCTCCTGTTTCCGCGGAATATTACCCCGTCACCTATCTCGAGCCCTTTGAACCGGATACGATCGACAAGATCGGATATAACTCGCTCTCGAACTCGCACTACCTCAATCCAATCGATACAGCCATAGAAACCGGCGAAGTGATTGCTGCCCTTTCCGCCAGCCACAACCAGGCAGACCGGCATCTCGTACTCTTCAAGGCCATTTATGCCGGCAAGGAGATGCCGACCTCTGTCGCTGAGCGCAGGCGTGATTCCAACGGGCTTGTTTCACTGTCGCTGGACCTTGGCATGTTTTTCACTGAACAACAGCTGCAGTCGGTGAGCGCTATCAGGCTTGTCGGCATGGGTCCGCCGCCAGCAAGCAAAAAACATGAACTCTGGTCCCTGAATGCCGCTCCCGGGAATCCATCATCCCTGAGTGTCAATCTCCAGGACAGTTTCAGATTCAGGTCAGGACAGCAATCCTATGATCTCATCATCGACAAGACGATCGGCGTTCACGAGATTGCCTATGGCTGGATCATCCTTGCCTTTGCGATCGGAACGGGAATTACACTGCTGATTTTCTTTCTCGTCAGGACCAGCCTTACACGATCCGAGGAGATCGAGGAGAAGGTTCGGCAACAGACCAGTGACCTGAGAAGGAATGAGCAGTCCCTGCGACTTGCAAAGGAACAGGCAGAAGCAGCCAGTATTGCGAAGACCCAGTTCCTTGCCAACATGAGCCATGAAATTCGCACACCGCTGAATGCCATTCTGGGATTCAGCCAGATCCTTCTGAAGCACCCGGAATCAGCGAGCAAGTATCTTCGGTACATCAAGATGAGTGGCGAGCAGCTCAATGAACTCGTCAACAATATCCTGGATCTTTCCAAGATCGAAACCGGGAAGATGGAACTCGACGAAGGCGTTGTAAGCATCAGGCAACTGCTGCATAGCGTTTACCACATTCATCACCCGGAAGCGACGCGTAAAAACCTTCTGTTCAAACGCGAGATCGGGGCTGACGTGCCGGACAACATCATTACGGATCGCACAAAGCTCAACCAGGTGCTCATGAACCTGACCGCAAATGCCATCAAGTTCACCTCATCGGGAAATGTCCTGCTCAGGGCACAGAAGGAGGACGGGATGCTGCGTATCGATGTCATTGACGAGGGCATAGGCATTCCCGAGAGTCGCCAGGATGCAATCTTCAATGCCTTTGTTCAGGCAGACAACTCCACGACCCGGAAGTTTGGTGGCAGCGGTCTCGGGCTGTCGATCACGAAGAAGCTTGTAGAACTCATGGGTGGCAGGATCGAACTGCAGAGTGCAATCGGCAAGGGAACCACCTTCACGCTGCGAATACCCCTCAAAACTGTCCCGAGAAGTGCTACGCGGGCGACATCCGAAACAACCGATGTCCGGTTCTCGAGTAGAAACGTCGTCCTGTGCGTCGAAGACCACTTCATCAACCAGAAGATGATCACGGCAATTTTCAAGGATATGGGCATCGACATCCATATCGCCAATAATGGCCGCGAAGGCTACGAGAAGGCACAGGAACTGAGGCCTGACCTGATACTGATGGATCTGCACATGCCACTCATGGACGGCTTCGAGACCGTCAGGAAAATTCGTGCAAACCCGCTACTGCAAAAAACCCCGGTCGTCGCACTTTCTGCCGATGCGTTCATCGAGCAGCAAAAAGGCGCACTGGATGCAGGTTTTGACGACTACATCACCAAACCGGTCGATCTCGAGCGCGACATTCCGGTTTTTGCAAAATACCTGAAACCGGAAAAGCGCAGCACTGTTTTCCAGTGACCCGGTTCAGCTATTCTGCTGAAGATAATCAATATCCACGTCATCGATCCGCCGGAACCTGTCACTGATCCTGCTTGCCGAGCGATGGACATCCGAGACATCCTGATGTGCGAGTGAAATATGCCGTGAGAGCTTGTCCATACGGTCGCGGAAGAGCTGGAAATCCTTCGACAAGGCATGCAGATGCTGACGGATCAGGTGTACCTGCTGCTGTGTTGCAGCATCACGCAGGACCGAGCGCGTGGTCGTCAGGATTGCCATCAGGGTGGTCGGGGAGACGAGCCAGACACTTCTTCGTTGTGCCTCCTCGATCAGCTCCGGATGATGCGCATGAATCTCGGCGAAGACCGCCTCGGCCGGGATAAACATCATGGCTCCGCTGGCCGTTTCCCCGTCGATGATGTACTTGGTGGCAATGTCGCCGATGTGCTTCTTGACATCCTGCCGAAACTGGCGTGCAGAGCGTTCCCGCACCGGCTGCGGCTGTTCCGGGTCAGTCATGCTCCTGTAGGACTCGAGAGGAAACTTTGCATCGACCGCAAGGCGGCCTGTCGGTTCAGGCAATTCCAGCAGACAGTCGACGCGGGTACCGTTGGGCAACGTCTGCTGCAATGAGAAAGCGTTTTCGGGAAGCAGGTTACGCACCAGCGCGGCAAGTTGTATTTCGCCATATGCGCCACGCGAGCGCTTGTCCGAGAGAATCTCCTGTAGCGAGATAATATTGGCCGACAACTCTGCAAGTTTCTTCTGTGCTTCGTCGATCCGCGAGAGATGTTGCAACACCCGCGTGAAAGTTTCCGTGGTCTTTTCGAAGCCCTTGTTCAGCCTTGCGTCGACCTGGCCACTGATCTCGCTCAATCGCTTGTCCGTTGTCTCGAGAAGGCGATTGACCTGCCTCCCCAGCACCTCGCCATGTGCAAGTAGTGCCTGATTCACCTGGGTGGAAATCTGGTCGAGCCCCCTTGCCAGCGCCTCCTGCTGGTTCAGCTTCTCGCTCGACAACTTCTCCGAGAGGGTGGAGCGCAATTCAGCCTGTTCGCGCAGCAGGAGCGTATTCAGCTCCCCCAGGCGCCGTTCCAGCCCCTGCTGCAGCAGGTTTGCCCGGGTTGATGCCATCTCGCTCGAATTCGACAGGAGTTGCTGCAAGCCCGCGCCCTGCTCTGCTTGCTGCAATCTTGCATCCAGTAGCCATGCCCGCAACTCGCGGCGGCTGCGCATGACGGACACCAGGGCGAAGAGCAGCATGAGGACCAGCACGCTCGTCGCCAGGAGAAAAGGCCAGTAGCTGATCGCAAAGTCGGACAATGCCCCAAATTGATCGTGGAATTGCTCTTTCATCAGGTTTTTCCGCAACTTGTCCCGTAAAATGTAACTCCTTTGCTGACTCAAAAGATGAGCCTTTAGACCGGAGATACGATCTGTGCAAGTGCACCTGAAAACCCTGGGTTGCCGCCTCAACGAGGCCGAGCTGGAAACCTGGGCCAGACAATTCAGACAACTCGGACACGGGATCACTAACGATCCTGATGACGCGGACCTGCTCGTGATCAATACCTGCGCAGTCACCGAGGAAGCCGTGCGCAAGTCGCGCCGCCTCATCAAGAGAGTGCATGGCAGGAATCAGACCGCCAAGCTCGTCGTCAGCGGCTGCTATGCCTCGCTCAACCCGAACGACATCAACGCCATACCCGGCGTTGACCTGCTTGTCGATAACCGGCAGAAAGACAGACTCCCGGTGCTGGTCAACGAACAACTCTGCGCAGAAACCATGCCTGCTGTCGCAACCGAACCCGGTGAAAATCTTCTCTTCAGCCGGGGGCGCCAGCGTGCCTTTATCAAGGTTCAGGATGGCTGTCGCTATCGCTGTACCTTTTGCATCGTGACCCGTGCGCGAGGAGAGGAACGCAGTCGATCGATCGATGAAATCATAGAAGAGATCAATGAGTTGCATGACGAGGGGATTCGCGAAGCTGTCATCACTGGCGTGCATCTCGGTGGCTATGGCAGCGACCTGGACGTGAATCTGTACAATCTCGTCAAGGCGATTCTGGAACAGACATCAATACCGCGTTTGCGGCTTGGTTCGCTGGAGCCCTGGGACATCCCGGAAAACTTCTGGGAGCTGTTTCAAAACCAGCGTCTTCTGCCTCATTTGCATCTGCCCTTACAGAGCGGAACCAACAGCGTGCTACGCCGCATGGCACGCCGCTGCAAGACGGAAGATTTCTCTGCGCTCGTCACCAAGGCACATGAGCAGGTGCCGGGGATCAACATCACGACAGATATCATCGTCGGATTTCCCGGGGAAACAGACGAAGAGTGGCAGCAGACACTCGCTTATCTCGGGGGCTTCGATTTCGGCCACATCCACATCTTTGCCTATTCGCCACGTCCCGACACCAGGGCCGCAGGCTTGCCGAACCCGGTGCAGGAATCTGTCAAGAAGGAGCGATCACGCCAACTCCACGCATTACTGGAAGAAATGCAACTCCGCCAGCTTGAAAAACAGGTTGGAAAAAATGCAACTGTGCTCGTGGAAAACTTCAGTGAAGGAAGATACTGGGGCTACACGCCGAACTATTTCAGGGTCGGATTCGAAATGGATACTGTCAGCGGCCCCGTAGAGAATTCGATCCTTGACATCCATATTTCCGATATTGACAGGAACAAAGGGGTATTGGTTGGCATAGTCCCCCCTTGATGGAAAGGATGCCAGAGATCATTTCTCCCGGAAATGATCTCTGGCACCGAAAGAGAACAAGCCGGCCCTGAATCAGGAAGCTTCTCTTCTTTCAGGATCAGTCTGGTAAGCAAACCGCAAACTTTCATACCTGCGCTTGACTTCCTGTGCGAGCTGGTGGACGGCCAGCGCATACTTGCTGCTGTGGTTATAGCGCGTGATGACATAGAAATTATGCATGCCGAGCCAGAGTTCATCTCCGTCATAGGTACTGTATTTCAACAGGCTGACGCGGTCCGATGCGACGCTATCTTTCGGGCGAATACCGGCCTTGCGAAGACTGCCGAGAGAATGTTTGCTACGGTAGCCTGTTTTCATTGACCGGTAGCTGGTCGAGGTGAACGAGGCAGGTACTGCGACCTCCCCTCCTTTCTGCCAGCCGTGTTCACTGAAATAGTTGGCCACACTGCCAATCGCATCGACCGGGTTCCAGAGGTCACGTCTGCCATTGCCATCGAAGTCGACCGCGTAGCGACGAAAACTGCTCGGCATGAACTGGCCGAGTCCCATCGCGCCCGCATAGGAACCGACCGGGCTCTTCGGGTCGAAACCCTCCTCGCGTGTCATGAGCAGGAACTGTTCGAGCTCGCTCGTGAAATACTTCGAACGGCGCGGATAGTCAAAAGCGATAGTCGCCAGGGCATCGAGTACCGGGACCTTGCCGATGTTGCCTCCATAGGAGGTTTCGACTCCGATAATTGCCGTAATGTACTCGGGTGGCACACCATACTGCTGGTAGGCGCGATTGAGTTCCTTGCGATAGGTCGTCATAAACTCGGCACCATCTTGCATGCGCTTTTCGGTCATGAAAATGTTGCGATAGCGCGTCCAGCTACCGGGACGTGCCGGGCCTTTTGCGCTTGGGCGGTTGAGAATCTCGAGCACTCCATCCTTTCTCTCGACTTTTGAGAAGAGACCGTTCATGTAGGTGCGGTTGAAACCATGCTGGTCGACCATCTTGTCGACGAACTGCCGGGTGGCTGCGTAATTTGCGTAGTCGCCACCGAGCCTGGAGGCGCGGTAGTTTCCGGCGCCTGTCCTGGGCCGGTATGCGACAACGCCGATTTCAGGCGAGTCGAGCGAAGAGACCTGAACAGTACTGCTGTCCGTTTTTTGCGGGTTGGAGCCGCATGCCGTGAGCATGATGGCCGAAGTAATGATGAAAGCTGTCGAAATACTGCGTGACATTGCTTTGTTTCCCCCTTTGAAAACTGTTGTGGACCTCTTTATCTGCGGGTCACTTTCCTGGCTGACATTGAATTCCAGCCGCAATCCGGAAGATTACAGGATCGCAATTCACGACCCTCCTCTCTCCATCATCGGATTAGATGGCAATCCGGCTCAATCGTTCATCTCCAGTTGACGCTGAAGATAGCGTGTTCTGCGTCTTGCCTGCAAGCGGGCCAGCAAAAAGAGCAGGATGACACCCGTGAACATCGTGCCTGCCGCGACTATCTCCCTGAATTGTTGTTCTTTTCGCGCAAGGGGATCCAGCATGCGCGCATAGTCTCCACGCCCCCGCAGCGCCAGCAGACCGGGCTCTTCAAAAACCTGATCGACAAGATTCTGGATGAACTGCAGACTGCCGAGATAACGTGTTCCCATTGCCTGGGTCTGGAGGTCAATCACCGAATCTGCCAGGAAGATTCCGGAACCGATCACTGCCAGCCTCGTGCCGACAGGTGACTGTTCGATGAACTCGACGGGCTTGGCATTCTGGTCGGCGTCCGCTTGCGTCATCCCGCCAGGGAGTGGTTTGCCTGCAAACCAGGAGCTGAAGGATCCCCTGGTGAGGATAGCGAGCGTATGGGCCTTGCGCACCCTGCCCTCACCTGTATCAAACCCCTTGTCGGGCCATTTCTCGAAATCGGGCTGAATTCCACCAGTCGTGTCCAGCCAGCTCTCCTCTGAACTCTTCATTAGCCTTGTCACCGCGAGTGACGCATTCTCGACCGTCAGCGGCGAAACCCAGTTCATCGTAAGCTGGCTGATGCCGGCGAAGATGCCGGTTGTCGTGTCAAGGTTCCCTTCCCTGAGGTCGATGAAATAGGGATAGGCGAGCTGGCGAATCTCTTCCACCGTTTTCGAACCGAGCTGGCGCTGAACCGGGATCGGGAAATAGCCGAGCTGCGTATCCATGACAAGCGTGTCACCGATGGTAATACCATGATGTGAAAGCCAGGACTCGATTCCGGAGGGCTGTTTCTGCGCCGAGATGGCATCACTGCTGAGCCTGACATTCCATGGCGAAGCCGCGACGATCACCGCACCGCCCTGCATGAGGAACTGATCAATTGCAAAGAGCTGCAGCTCTCCGAGCTTCTCAGGTGCCACGACGACCAGCAGGTCTGCATCTTGCGGCACACGTCCTGACGAGAGGCTCGTCTTCTCGACCATGACACTCTCACGCAGGCGTTTCTCGAGCTGGTACCAGGTGGCATAGCCTTTCTGCCGGAAGCCTGCAACCGAGAGAGGCTCGGGCGGCAAGAAGAGTGCAACCTTGCGCAGCACCCCCGGTGCAAAGTTCCTCAGACCTGAACTGAGCGCTGCCTGCAACCCCCGCAAGTCCAGGCTGTCCGGCAAGGGCACCGGCACGACACGCTGGTCGTTTTCCATCAGCATGTAGAAGAAAAATTGCTCGCTCTTGTCGAGCGAGACCACCATGGGACGGAAACCGTACTTCTCGCGAATCTCGTCAACCATTGCGCCGTCACCCTGTTGCGGATTCTCGATGACAATCTCGAGCTTGCCGGCTGCATTCTCCTGCAGAGCCTCGAGCAGTTTCTCGAGATCCTGCTTCAGCGCGACGAGCTTTTCAGGCAGTACGCTGTCATCCGAGATAAAGGCGCGGAAGCGGATCTTGCCGGGGATGGAATCGAAAAGATTCTCATGAGTTCTCTGTGCGAAAAGCACCTTGCGGATTGCCGCCGTGAGATCGTATTCCGGATTACGAAGGCGTATCTCGAGATCCGTCTCGCCAAGCGTCTTGATCTCGATGAGATCAGCATAATTCAGTGTCTGAAACTGATCTCCGTATTGCACAAGCAGATCGAAATAGGAGCTGACAAGCGAAGCCTGGTACCTGTCAGCTGTCTGGAAGGCTGTCGGCTCAATACCGTATTTCTCTACTGCTTCCTGTTCAAGTTCCGGCGACTTCTGTGGGTCAACGATCTCGACCCTGACCCGTCCTTCCCCGGCAATCCGATATTCCTCGAGCAGGTCCTGCATCCTGGGCACCAGCGCATTCAGCATCGGATGTGTCCGTTCGGTGAAATAGCCACGCAGAAGCAGTGGCTCATCGAGACTTGCAAGGGTCGAGCGCGTTGTCTCCGAGAGCGTGTAACGGCTGTTCCCTGTCAGATCCAGGCGCGGCAGACTGACCCTGGAGACGACCAGGTTCAGCAGCAAGAGAATCATGACCGTGATGAAGGTCAACAGCTGCCTTCCTCCATGCACGACAGATGGCTCGCCGGCAGGCCTCAGCGAATTCAGGGACAACCAGTTCAATGACAGGAACAGCAGCGTGACGACAACAAAAAAGAGCAGGTCACCCGGGTCAATGACGCCTCGCATCATGGACTCGAGATGCACGCTGCTGCTGAAATAGCCTAGCCACTCTGCGGTCCTGTACCCGAAGTAGCCCGTGAAAATGTCGCTGCCGAACAGGTGCAGCAACCCGCTCAGAGTGACACTGCCAATCAGGCTGACGATCGGGTTATCTGTTTTCGAGGAAACGAACAGGCCGATGGATGTGTATGCTGAAGCAAGCAGAAACAGGCCGACATAGCCACTGGCTACAGGACCCGGATCAAGATCGCCTGAGAATGCCACCATGACGGGAATCGGCATGGTCAAAAGCAGCGCGACAAGCATGATCGCCATGACAGCAATGTACTTGCCAATCACAAGCCGCCAGGTTGAAACAGGTGATGTCAGTAGCAGTTCGATGGTTCCACTGCGGCGTTCTTCCGACCAGCTTCGCATCGTCAGGCTGGCTGCAAGCAGGATCATCAGCAATGCAATCCATTCGAACATGGGACGCACATCTGCGATGTTGCGAGCGAAGAAGGATTCAATCCAGAAAAAATGAAACACGACAGCAGCCACAAAGATGGCAAGAAGCAAAACCGAACTCAGCGAGAGAAAGAATGCGGCAATCTCGTGCCGTGCGATAGCAAGTGATTCACGCATCGAGAGACTTCCGTGGATCTTGCGTATCGCGAAACAGTGACTCCAGCGAACCCCGTAGCGGTTGCAGTTCGAGCAGGCCTATCCGCGCCTCCGCCAGTCGACTGCTGACTTCGCGCGCTGTCCCGGTGGCATCTTCTCCAGAGCAGTCGAGGAGATAGCCCTCACCGTCTGATTCCAGGGGTGCGATCTTCTCCAGCACTGCCTTTGCCACATCACCTGGCTGCTCAACAACAACTCGCAACCGGCTCGAGCGCTGCAGCTCACCAAGCGGCTTGTCGATAACAAGCTTGCCTCCACGCAGTATCAGGACACGGTCGCAAACGGCCTCGACCTCCTGGAGAATATGGGTCGAGACCAGGACGGTAGCTTGCTGTGCTGTATTCCTGATGAGCTGGCGCATCTGCGCAATCTGGGAAGGATCGAGCCCGTTCGTTGGCTCGTCGAGGATGAGAATTTTCGGATCTCCAAGCAGCGCCCTGGCAACGCCCACGCGCTGGCGCTGTCCCCGGGAGAGCGCACTGATCGGGCTCGTACCTTTTTCGCAGAGTTGCGTCTGCCTGATGACATGAAGAGCCTGCTGTTCCTGAAGGGATGGGGATACGCCCTTCAATGCGGCCTGAAAGCAGAGATACTCCATCACCCGCATTTCCGGGTAGAGTGGGCAGCTCTCGGGGAGGTACCCGATCAGGCTCCTGGCCTTGACAGGATGCTGTTGCAAGTCCTGGCCACCGATGCGAATCCGGCCTGACGTGGGTTCAAGAAAGCCGGTCAGCATTCTCATGATCGTGCTTTTTCCAGCGCCGTTGTGTCCCAGCAATCCAACAATCTCGCCGGAACCTACGCTGAAAGAGACATCATCAACGGCCACGAGACTGCCATAACGCCTAGAAATTTGATTCACTTCGATCATGGATGCCAGAAAAGACGCAACCTTCTTTATTATCGTCAAGTTGCTGGCGATTGTACCTTCTGCATCGTCCGAATTCCCGGCCAAATCCACCTGAAAAGCCAATCCGTCAGCGAGCTGCAGCTCGCTGTACTTCGAGGCGAACGGGGGCTATGATGATCGACCCGCAGATGAGAACGACAACGGGGGATGATGGGACTCCAGCGGCACAGCACCAACCTGATCGGGAAGCTCCTCTTTCTGCCACTGACGCTGGCGGCTCTCGTCCCGGCAGTGCTCATCTTTTTCCTGCTGTACACAGAATGGGGCAAGCCACTCACCATCATCGAAAGCATCAAGCGTGACGGTGTACTGCGGGTCGCGACACGCAATACCGCCACGACCCGTTACGAGGGGCCGAACGGCCCGACGGGTCCAGAGCATGATCTCGTGACCACTTTCGCGCGTTCGCTGGGTGTCAAGCCGGAATTCATCACCTTTGACAAGGATTCGGAACTCATGGATGCCGTCGAAAACGGAGACGTGCACCTGGCTGCGCCCGGCATGACTTTCGAAGGCATCCAGCACCGCATCAGTCTCGGCCCCGTCTACCAGCGCATCAACCGGCAACTCGTCTACAGGGCAGGCACCGCTGCGCCCGCAGGCCTCGACGAGATCGCGGATGATGAAATCGAGATTGCCGAAGGCAGTCATCACGGGGAACTTCTGGAGCAGCTCAGAGAGAATGATGAGCTGGATGCGAGCTGGAAAACTTCCCCGGACATGGATGTAGAGCAACTGCTCTACCTGCTCCAGGAAAAAGCCGTCAAGTACACCATTGCCAATTCCAATGTTGTTGATTTCAACCGGCGTTTCTATCCTGACCTCCGTGTTGCCTTCGATATCGGGCTGTCGCAGCCACTCCAGTGGGCTCTGCCCAGGAGCAAGGATTCCTCACTGCTCGACAGGGTGACACGATACTTCCAGCGCATTCGCAGGAACGGCAAGCTCGACACTATCCTGCAGCGCTACTATGCGCATGTTGACTTGCTGACTTTCGCAGACACCCACACCTTCTGGAAACATGTCGATTCAAGACTGCACAGATACGAGCAACTCTTCAGGCGTGTTGCCAGAACCAG